>Ga0099824_1004210_pt1 | contig 20781 bp, 12 predicted proteins | sample SiratrowhiteBW_FD_76837 | JGI IMG/M metagenome (GOLD analysis project Ga0099824, IMG submission 76837) | Root nodule microbial communities of legume samples collected from California, USA - Siratro white BW | ecosystem: Host-associated > Plants > Roots > Nodule | place: USA: California... | reverse complement strand
TATATATATATATATATATATATATATATATATATATATATATATATATATAAATTATGAACAATAATAATAATAATAATAATGTATTTGATTATTTGATAAGTTATACTCGTACAAATATTACCTTTTAGTTAACATATTTAAAAATAACTTATATTTTTTTTTCTTATGTTTGATCATTACTATCTAAATCTATATTTATTTTCTTTATTATTGTGTAAAATAAATTTAAAATTTTATAAAGCAGAGAAATTAATTTGCATCAGGACATTGCCAGCCAAAAAGCAATATAGAAAGGGATTATGCAACTTTGATGGTTTGATTGATGAAGACAACCCCACATGCAGATTAAGATTGTGCATACAAGAAAGAAAAGAATACAACAAACTTAACAAGTGAAATGTTACATACGTATATGATAATTGAAATGAGTGAAAAGCATAACCTATTAATATGATAATTAAAAAAAAACAAATTTTTATAATTAAAAAAATTAATATTAGCTGTGAATCACCATTTTTCATAAGTGAGTGAAAAAACATCACAACCACATAATCACCATTTTACACCCACAGTAGAGACATATAGGCATATGTTCACAGATAGAACAAGAGACACAGCAAAACTTGAAGTACAAGCTACATTTATATTCTTTCCTTAAAAGTACAGTACATGAGTGAAACTCAATATTTGGTTATCAAATCCCAAAAAAGCTAGAATATTTAAAAAAAAAAAAAAACTTGCATGAGAAGCATTTATTGTAAGCCATGCAATTATATACACTACAAGACACTAATAACCCATTACAAAGCAAAAGCAACAAGATTTAGATAATCAGATACATATTAATAAACTAATTTTTTTCTTCACACTGCTTCATTAGAGTCTTCATGCTTCCAAATAAGTGGTTTACCATTGGCCCAATCCCTGAGCTTCAGAAGCACAAAAGCAATCATCCCACACAGAAAACCTAGAGCAGCACTAGAACCCACCAAAGAAACTGCAGTACAAAGAAGCATAACAAAGGAATCTTCCTTAGTGTTCATGTCCCTAGAAGCCATGGCTAGTTCAACCCCAGCAAACAGCAGCAACACCCCTAATATCCCCACAGGAAACTGGTTGAAGAAGTGAGCCAAAGAACTCCCCAACACAAACCCTAACACCAACTTGGCTGCACCAAGAAGTGCCACACACCCACCACTCCTCCCTCCAAACTTGTACTGCCCCGCAAGCCCACCTGCCCCATGGCAACATGGCATGGCCCCAAACCACCCCCCCACAAGGTTCATCAACCCCACAGTCACCGACAACGATGTCACTGAAAAATCCTTACCCGGAAACAAGTCTGAAGAGAGCTTACAAACCGCTATCACAGAGTTCAGAATTGACAATGGGAGTTGAGGAATAGTACCCTTTATAAACCCTTGCCTCCATGCATGTCTAGACATTTTCACCACCTCTATTGAAGAGGGTCCAAATCTAAACTCATGCATAACCCTAGGCCTTCTCACAAAAGCCAAAATCACACCCAGCACAAACACCAAGAAAGCAGAAGGAAGGGAGAAAAAAACCCTTCTCATCTTCCTCATTTTACTTCGGGTTTCACGGGTAATTGCTTCTTGATCTTGATCTTGATCTTGATCATGGTCTTGATCATGGTCCTCGTCAGCACCATTTATGATAACGATGAAACAAACACATACTATAGCGAGAATCAACCCGTCAAACCCAAGCCAGTGCCTTTTCTCCAAAGATGCTGACTTTGGAAGGTCTTGAACTTTTCTCACGTATTTGACCGCGGTCAACGCGAAGGACAAGCCCTGTGCGAGCTGAATTCCCCTCACAACGCATAAGGGCATCAGCTTGTAAGCTAGCTGCATGAGTCCGGTGAGTCCGAGCACGAGGAGGACGGCTCCGGTGAGGATCCCGGAGGCCATGATCTCGGGAATGGAGAAGGTGGGGTCGGCGAGGGCGGCGGCGGCGATGGACTTCATGGGCTGGACGGGCATGGGGACGCCGTAGATGGCGCCGGTGACGATGTTGTAGAAGCCGGTGAAGATCAATGTGGTGCCGAGATTGAGGTTTTTGGCTAGGGTTAGGGACAAGACTATGGGGATGTAGGTGCCCAGGTCTCCCATGGCGCCGTTGAGTTCGGCCCAGGTGGAACGCATGACGAGGTTGCGTTTCACCTTCTGCACGGTGGAGGAACTTGGCGAGGGTGGTGCCATGGAGATTTGGCTAAGCTCAACAATGGTGCATGAGAAGGGTGAAAGAGAATGCTTTTATACTCCTCCTATGTCACTGTTCAAACCATGTCTCCATTTCAAATCAATATAATTTTCTGCACCACTAATTTACCATTTATATATTCTAAATTATTATTTTATTGCTTTTAAATGATATAATTATAAATTGATATTTGGGTTATCAAAGGTGATGATTGTCACAATATTCTAACTAGTATTTTAAAATTTAAAATTTAAAATTTTATACAACAAAATTCTCTTTTTCTTTTTTGCCGAATAATAAGTGGCTATCTCTTAAATTTTAACGTCTAATAAAAAAAAACATAAATAAAAGAAATATCTGAAAACCAATAAATGATTTGTCCGTGGGTGTAATTTAGATAAAATAAATCTATATGGATGAAAATAATACTTATTTTATTTGAATCCATGTAAAAAAATGCATTTATTTAAATGTTAGAAGGGCTGGGAGGAACACAAAGTTGAAAATAAATTCATGCATTAAAGAAAGGAATAAGTTGTTACTTTCTTTTTTTATTTAAATAACGATTTTAATTTGAGTATCTATTTTTTTAAAAGAATATATTTAATAAATTAACTATTTTAATTTAAGTATCTCATTTTATCTATAAATCTTACTATTTACGCTACTTAAATTAAAACATGTGATATACAATTTAAAGTGTTAACAAATTATATTATTACAATAGCCTGTGGTAAAAATTATATGGGTTTGAAACATGTTATTCTGGAACATTAATTTTGACTTGAACATGTCATTTCGAAAGTTAAATTTCATTTCGAAATAGGTTGTTTTAAAAACATAAATTCAAAGAAGAATGCTTTTGGAGCAGTCTATTATGATGAAACGTAAATTTCACAATGGTATATTCCGAAAACATAAATACAAACCAAATAAATGTTTCTTGAAAGTGAAATCGGGTAATTTTCCGGAAATTATATTTCGGAATACAAAACAAACCCACCTCTACCCAAACTTATCTCAGACAAAAACACCACCTTGCGACGACCACTGCTCCGCCATGACGACCCACCACCACCAACCTTTAACTCCCAAGCACTACCACCACAACACCACGCCTCGACGGTCACCACAGTAGCACCACCTCCCTTACACACCTACATTTCATTGTTTCAAGCATATAATTAACTTTTAGAGGAACAAAGGAGTCTTTTCACAAGGCACAGATTAAGAAATTAAAATTTGTATGGTGGTGCAGGAAGAAGCTCTCGGAATCCCAACATCGTGATGGGCCTTAAAGGGGATTTCCTTTTGAATCCTACAAGTGACTGATTCTTCCTGCACCTCCATGGTGACTTCCTGCAACTCTATAATTTTAATATATTCTGATTTTAGCCTTGAGAAAAAGACGAAAATAGCCTTTATTCATGATAACTTACATTCATTTTTTTTCCACTTTGCGGGTTGCACAAACCGTAATACAATTAAAAACTAAATACATTGCGGATTGTACAAACCGCAATACAAATTTTTTTTTAAATACATTGCGGGTTGTACAACCCTCAATATAAAACTTTTTTTAAATACATTGCGGGTTGTACAACCCGTAATGTATTTAAAAAAAAATTTGTATTGCGGGTTATATAACCCGCAATGTATCTAGAAAAAGTTTTATATTGCGGGTTGTACAACCCGCAATGTGAAAGGTGCAGAATATGAAATTGCTGGTTGTACAATCCGTAATGTATTTATTTTTTAATTGTATTGCGGTTTGTGTAACCCGCAAAGTGAAAAGAAAAAAATCTCAGTTACCATAATAAAGGTTGTTTTTGTCTTTTTTCAAGATTAAAATGAGAATATGTTAAAATTATGGAGGTGCAGGAAGTCAATATAGAGGTGTAGAAAGAATCACTCCCTACAAGTTCACTCCTTTGACAAATTCTTCCTGGCCCACATAAACCTTTAAAATTCAATATTTATCTTATGGAAATAATTAAAATGAGTATTTAAAAAAAAATGTAAATTGGATGAGATATTATTTAATTTATTTTTATAAAAAAAATAAAAATATAAACTAGATAAAGTGTTATTTGATTTATATTTTAAAATCAAATATAAACTAGATTGCACCTTCCCATATAAAGTATCATTCTGTTTATATTTTATTTGAAAATGTAGATAGGATGTCAATCATCATATTTATAAAATATTAATTTTACCAAAAAGTGAAAGAAGTAGAGAATAATATTAACTTTTGTAATTTTATACAAAGATGTAATAGACTTTTTTATATGAGGTATGGAGGTGCAGAACGAAATCATGGAGGTGCAAGAAGAATTCGTCCACTCCTAAAAGCTAAATTGAAACACTTTCATATTACAAAAGTACTGATAATTCAGAAATTTTCCATATTAAATAATCCGAAGTATGTAGAGAACTTACAAAAATGAAACCAGTAACGTGAATCTCACTTTTCACAGCAGAAACGGCAACCGTCTACGGCGACAATAATCACAGTGACTACGATAATGGGGTGATAGTGGAGGCTACAACAGGTAATAGCAGCACATCGAGAGAGGGAGTGCAAAGAGAACAAAAAACTTAGAAAATGAAAAACAATTAGGTTTATGACTAGTTTTGTCTTTTACTTCCCCATGGGGTGCAAAAAGCAGGCCCATTTCAACCAGAAGCAGAGTTCTTATTTCGTTTGTCGCTACTCTGTCGAAGAGTTCTTCTTTCACTCGCTGAGTTCCACTTCTCGTTTATCCCAAAACATTGCATCTACTTTGTTGACGCGAATGCGACCAAGGTAAACCAAATTTCTCCGTCAAGAATTCTTGCTATTAATGTTACACGGTTTAATTTTGGGGAATGTGGATGACAAAATTCATTAATTGGAATTGAGTTGTTGATTTTGTTTTGGGAATGTTAGATGCCGAGAATGGAGGACATTCTGAACCTTCCGGTACAGGACCCTCCTTGTTCCGAGTTATCTGCTGCTCACATAAATTGGGTCAAATTGGAAGGTGGTCGCCAAGGTGGTGATGATATTGCTCTCATTCCTTTTGCCAGAGTTCATGATTTTGTCAAAGGGGAATCTTCCAATCCCGAATGCCCTGCGAGTTTTCGCATAGAATCAAGAAGGAAGAGAGCTGAAGGAAGCATTGCCAAGCCAAGGGTTGATGGCTACCTTGAATACACTCTGTAAGATTAGTTTTCTTTCAATTCAAACTTACAATTATGAAATATACTTAGTTGTTTACTTTAATTTCTATGTATGGTTGGTGTAGAAGTGAAATTGGGTTTAATTTCAACCAATCAGGAACCGTGACGGATGTGGATTTCAAGATAGTTATTCTAAAGGCCAATAAACTTATCGTAAATGCCATTTGAGATTGGATGACAATATGGGTCTGTTGGGAGAAATTTCTCTATAAACACTTATTGGCTTGTGGATTAAGCTGATTTGTAGAAGCCATCTCATGTAGCTTCTCTAAATTTTTATTTTTTTTAACTTATGCATAAGCTAGATTTTGCTTATGTAAAAACTTATTTTCTTTTTGCTGTTGGAAGTTCTTATAAAACCTCTCTATTTATATAAACTATTTATTCATTTTTCCGTCAAATTGTGGATCTTTTTGTTTTTATAGTTTATGTGATTTAAGCCTCAGTTGACTTAAAAAATCTGAACAGATTGGCTAATTGGCAATATGAAACTATGCATTGATATTTAGATACTGGTGTTCTTATGGTCCCGAAGACTACAGAGAGAGTGACTCAGGTGTAGGGGATAGTATGAGCACCAAGCCTGCTTCAGGGAAGGGGAGCAGGCCGGGAAGGCGTCACATGATGAGGGGGTGCCTTTGTCATTTCACTATTAAAAGACTGTACACCAGACCCCTCCTTGCGCTAATCATATATAACCAAAGAAGGCATGTAGATAAATCAGGGGCACCATGTCATGGATTGCTAGACAGGGACGCGGTGGGGACGAGAGCTATGTATGCTCCACGAATTTCTGAGGAGTTACGCCAGAAAGTGATGTCTATGCTTTATGCTGGAATGTCTTTGGACAAGATAATACAGCATCATGCAGAGGAGATGCAGCAGCAAGGTGGCCCCCAAAACCGCGATGATTTTCTCACTCGAAATGATGTGCGTAATATGGAAAGGACTGTTCGTAATTCTTCACATGAGATACACGAAAATGATGAATGCAGCGTAAAGATATGGGTTCAGAGGCATCAGAAGCATGTTTTCTATTTTCAAGATAACTCAGCTTCAGAACCATTTGTGTTGGGTATACAGACAGATTGGCAGTTGCAACAAATGCTCCGTTATGGAAATAATAGTTTAATTTCCTTTCATTCAGGTTTTGGCTTGAAGAAGCTCAAGGTATCGCACATTGCTCGTGTTTACCTTTTCAACAAAGGAACTTACATTTTATTACTAAGTTAATTATGCATGAAGTCAGGACTAGCCAAAGGGTATAACTTTTAGCTTGATTAGATGGGAAAAGGGCATGTTTAGAAGAAACATATATTATACGTCTTGAATCTGTCTAGGTCATTTAGTAACAACCAATTTCATCATTATAATCATGAATAACACACACACCTAGGCCTTCTTTTGTTATGATGAAAAATTAGTTATGTCAGCTGAATATTGCTGGATTTTAGAATGTCTCATACGTGTTTTCGTTATTGCCCCTTACAGTATCCTGTATGTTCTTTACTTGTTTTCAATTCATCTCAAAATGCAATTCCGGTTGCCTGGATCATCGCCTCATCTTTTGTTGGTAAATCCATTCATAAGTGGATTGTATTGCTATCTGAAAGATTACGAACCAAGGATCCCAGATGGAGGCCTGGTGCTATTTTGTTGGATGATCCATCTTTGCACTTTTCTATCATAAGGTAAAGAGATAAGTGTGGTTATTTTTAGTTTCGTTAAACTTTTTTTAAGAGACCCACCTGAATAGCAAATGGAGTGAGATCTTGCTCGTTGCAGAGAGGCTTTCCAGTGTCGCATTCTATTATGTCCCTGGCATGTTCGCCGTACTCTGATTAAAAAACTTCTCAAAAAATGCCGCAACTTTGAGGTGCAACGGGAGATGTTTATGCATTTGGGATGGATTCTGTACTGTACAAAATGTGGGCCAAATGCTATGGATTCTGTTGAAGAGCTTATGCAAATTTTTGTTGACCAGTGTGCCTTTATGGACTATTTCAAGAACCATTGGCAAGCTAGTATAGGTATTGTTCAATTGATGATGCATTTTGTATTCATTGAAGAAATATCTGCTCTTGCTGTAGTAGGCACACGTCAAAATCAGTTTTGATCTGAAACGCTCTGATTCAGATTTTATATCCAAATTCATTTCATTCTCAATCTCACCTCCAGATAAGTGCCTTAGGTTTTGTTGGGCAATAGTTGCGTTAGTGTTTCTACAACTAACGAATTATTTTCATTATGATTAGTGGAGTATCCAGTCGTTTGTGTATTTTGAGAATTAATGCTGTTTCTTGAATATCGTGGCACTGTGCTTTCTCATGCAGATATGTGGATTGATGCCATAAAGTCATTCCCAGTGACAACCCCTGAGCCCCATGCTGCAATAGAATCCTATCACCTAAAATTAAAATCTGTGCTTCTGAAGGAGAATTATGGTAATTTCTGGCTAAGAGTTGACTGGTTAATCCATGCTTTAACTACTGAATTTCACTCGTTATACTGGTTGGATCAGTACAGTTTAGAGACAGGGTATTTTGAGAATCTACGGGACAATTCTTTCTCCTCTAATGCTTGGCATCATGCTCTTCGTATTCCTGATGTTGATGTGATGCTGGATGAGCAAAATCTCCATCTTGCCAAAGTTTTATCCCAGACTGACAGAAGCTTGGTATATACAGTTTGGAATCCTGGTTCAGAATTTTCACTTTGTGATTGTTCCTGGTCTAGGCTGGGAAACCTCTGTAAACATGTCATCAAGGTGGCAAATTTCTGTAGACATCGGCTGGATGCAAAACCATCATTGTCTGCTCAAGTTTATAAACAGGCTTTGCTCACCCTTCTCCAAAATCCTCCTGATGATCCTTTAGTTCTGGACCATACCATTCTACATGTGGCCCGTTTGCAACAAGACATTAAGTCCTTGGAAGACTTGTCCAACAGTGGATTGCTCCAGCCTATATCTCCTGATTCAAGTTCTCAAATGGCTGAAAATCCTCTGCTTTTTCAACGCATCCAGTGACTGGCCCATTTTGAAAATAGATTGACTATGTTCGGGTTGAAGCTCACTTTTATGCTTATCCACTTGAGGCTAAGCTTCTCTAATGCATGTTTGAGACTGTTATCTGGCAGGCTCAATATTTGTCAGATGCTTTCACTACTTTGGGGAGGATGAACTCCAGATTGCCAAAAGAAATGAAAGGGAACGAACAAAACAGTCAGGGTCTCGTTGTGGTTCTTAACATGCATTCAGACGTTAAGGTGTTTTGCAGATCAAACCATCATGCTGTCAGTGTAAGCAATCAAATCTAATATAACAATAATATTTTAATGATTTGCTTTATATCCACTATACATTGTTTGTGTGTGTACAATAATGACAACGAGGTTTGAATTTGGACCCTCATACAAGCTACCTAAATCCCCTACTGCTAGGCTGAGCATAATGGGTTTATAATCTCTATAACCCTATCACTTAGTAAATATTCATTCTGGTGTTCCTTTTAACTAACCTGAATGTTCTTGGTCTTCTGACTGCTGTAATTGGGAATTTGATCTAATGTTTTTGTATCAGCGTGCCCTGAAGGTAGCTACAGACAATAATTCAAGTTCATGCTACAGAATCGAGAAAAAAGTTATTCATGCTTGATGATGGGGCTTTGTAGATATTCCATGACTAGATGCATTTCCCCCAGGACCTTAAGTTGCTTTGAAATCTACATCATGTTAATCTTTCAGGAGATCTTTTGACTTCTGTGCTACAATCGCCAATTCTGTGGTGGTTGCCTGGCACCTGCATGTATGGAGCCATTCAACTTGTACACTAGTTGAATAGGCATTTTCATTAAATTTCATATTTGATTCTCACCATACAATATTTATGGATTTGATATGTCTCAATTGATTCGATGATTTTCAGGGCGTGATTGTTGAAGTAGACTTTCATGTGGTTCCCAGGCTCCCGCAATTTCGGTTCTTGGTGGAAGATACACAGGTGATAAATCATTAGTTGTCATATAATAAAAGGTGGAAAAGAAATGTATTAAAAAAAAAAGACATATGCTTAGGCAATTAGCCGATCCACCCTACTTAAGTTCAACAAGAGCATCATTGAAAGAGATATTACAATCTCAAACGAAAATAGAATTCTCTGGTTGAGGTATCAACCATTTGTACAGTTTCATATCTATTGAAATTTCTTGTTACTGTTTTTCTCTCTATCCGAAGGGAAATTCTCATGGGGCTTTTTGAATGGTTTAAGGTTTTTCTTAGAATTTATCTAAAAAGTGTAAAAAGAAGGTCGATTATTTGGGTATCTCAAATTTTAGAGGGTAGCAGTACATTTGTATCCTAAATAAATCAATAAAAAAAAATAATCCTTTCGTTATTAAACCAAGAATGAAAAATAAACAAGTGTAAAAAAGTAATTCTATGGATTATTTATCAGTAACGGTAAAAGTTAATATCCTAACAAGAAGTCATTATCATTTTCATTTAACCTACGAGTTTGTTTTCCTCTTGCCTTACACAAATCTTGGTAAAAAAGTGAGAGGAAAATAAAATTATATTCTTTGATATTTTTTCTTCCATATGATTGACAAAGACGTGTTTGCACATCACGCCATCCAATAAATTTTCTATATCTGGCAGCTCCTCGGTATATGAGACAACGATAGTATTGCATGAATATTTTGTCGTTATCCTAAGATACAAATGGCAATAACTATGATTGAATGGGGAACCAAAATTATAAAGTTTTTAGGTTTCCGTATGTTACCCGATCTTGGTATAAAAAATAGTTAGACGAAATAGTAATGATTCTTACGCAAACCAAAACTAAGACATTTCTTATGTCGCTAACGTATGCTAAAACAATTTCCATTAACAAACCCTAGTTTGATTTCATGCATCTGTATAAAACAGTTAGTCCTGGTTAAAATCATGTAACGATGCTGATATGTATATGTTCAAGTCCTGATTTTTTTTTTTTTTATTGTTTAGGGTTAGTTTGTATTTTGAAATTAAGAGCAAGCAACTCTATATTAAGTTCGTCTTTTAAAATTCCTTACAAAGTGGCAATCAAGACCTCAACACTATTATTTCATCTGTGTTTACAAAAGTTCTTTTCAGCTTTCAATAATTTATTAGATAAATCTCACAATGATTGAACTCAGAAAAGCTATCTTTGTCACGAAACGCATTATTGAGACTATGATAAACGAAACCTTTCCACTTGGCTAATATAGATAGGCACACACTTCCTCTTTCGGCGTCGTCAATCTTGATTTCTGAGGTTAACACAAAAAGCAACCATGTCTATTTTAAGCACTCCAACCAATCACATTTTGCTTCGATTCAATTAAAGTAATACTTTACTTACGTAATTAGGTGTTGTGCGACAACCTAAGTGCATATACTTCATTGCCACGTACAACTCTTACGTGCACGTGATAAAATTCCGTGCATCTTCTCTTGTTAAGGGTTGTTTCTTGGGAGATTGACTTTAGAATAGAATGAATGTTAAGTAAGCAAAAGAAAGATTCAGATCTGAGGGCCGTACCTTGTATCAAATTTATTACTTTATAGGAAGTTTAAGAAACCTACGTCTTCTTCATATTCTTCACTCAAATTTATGTTAACACATTAAGGCAATCCTTAAAAAAACTCTTATTTGGAAATTCTGAGATAGAGAACAGAAAAAAAGGAAATTTTATGGAGTCCATGTTTAATGTTATATTAAATAAAAGTAGAAGAAAACATACATAGCAATATTTCTTTAGTTGAAGAAAAACTTTATTTTTCTTTTGTTTTACTATAAATAAAAGTATCACTTTAAACAATGAGTAAAGGAATGAAGTCTCATTTATTTGATTTTGTGGATTTTTATGATGAATTCTGATTAGATGTTTACTTACATAAGAGTAGATTTATAACCATCAATATATATTAATCCAAGTATCTTGAAGGTGAGTGAGTAGATTTATAAATCTACCAAAATCAGAGGATCCAAGTAATTATTTAAATAATCAGGTGAACAATTAATTTTTCATTTTTGAGAATGAAGGAGTTTGGTATGTGTACTTGTTACAACTAAAATAAAATCAAGTTTTTACTACTAATTTATTAAGCCAAACTTTACCATTCTTAAATTCAAAAGTGTTATCTCACTTTATAAATTAATTTTATTGGTTTTAAGATATTTACTTTTTAAAATAATGAATTATATTATATACTTTATTGTATTAAAAAAATTGTGTCGTAACATAAATAAATCATTTGCTTTTTGTTGTATTTAAAATTTCTAATGATAACATTTTATTATTCTTTTACTACAAGTTTATTACTATGTTAATGGAATTAAATTATTAGTAATGTAAATTATTTTTGTTGTTATTAATTGTTATTACTGTTGTTAATACGTATTATTGTTGTTAAATTGTTATTATTATTATCGTAAATGTGTTTATTTTTTTAAAAAATGGTTATTATAACTTTTAAAGTAAAGAATTATCATTGTAATATTTATTATTGTTATAGATTTATTTGTTATTATTATAAAATTTAAATTATATTGTTTCTAGATATTATTACTATTATATATAGAGTTTTGGAGAAAAGAGTTGAAGATAAAAATAATTAGTGTGAGTTTAAATATTTTAGGTATAAAAAATTTTACTATTTAGAAGAATTTATAATTTTGTTTTTGTGAGAAGAATAATATGTTGTGTATAGTTTTGGCTTGAGAAGAACTATCTACAGGATCTAGAAACTCGATGAAAGATATTTAATTATAGAAAAAAGTAAAAATATAATAGATAAACTTTAATATGAAATTTGATATAATATTTTATTCTTTTTTAAAATTTTAAATTAATTAATTTATTATATAAGTATCAGATTAAGAATTATATGTGAATTAATATTTTTTATAAATATTTGTATTTGTTGTGATTAATTTTGGTTTTACTTCTAATCTCATAATTAATTATGATAATCCTGCACTCAATAACTCTATCATTAACTAACTTATGTAGTAGAACTCTTATTGCATAATTAATATTAATGATGACAGTACTGCACTGATGAACTCTTATCATTAACTTACTTCATACACTAAAACTGTTTTTTTATATATTTTTTTTTTCTCAAGCAAATTAAAAGTGAATTATTTTCTTTCACTAAACAAATAATACATGATAAGGAAAGAAGTGTCATGATTTCAATCTCAATCATATATATTATCCTATCCGAACAGATTTTAAGTATTATTTAACTTAGCTTTCTGACTTTTTTTCTTTTTTTTATATTAACGGATCAAAAGGAAACGTTGTATTGTATAATATAACATTGGCTGAGAGAGTCTGAGTAAAGTAAGATGTTAAAATACAGTTTAACTGTTCCGGTCCCCTGAAATATTATATTTTTGGACAATTTTAGAAACCATTACAAGTATTACATTGGAAACTATGTGCGCCAACCAAACCGACCATGTCAGAGATTCGCGGTGCTCTTGTCGTGTTATTGGATAATGGTGTCACTCGTACAAGACCTCGTGGCTAACACATAAGATATTCGAGACACGTGTCCTTCTAAATATCATAAGTCTTCTCTAAATATCTCATATCGTGTCACCTTTAAATTTCATGTCACAAGTACTTGAAAGATGTGAATTAATCTTAATTATTATAAAATTTAAAAAAATATATATATTAATCAACATAATTTTAAATAAAATATTTTTAAAAAATATATAAAAAGGTTTGAAAACACTCATATATATCTTTTATTTTTTATTTTTATCTCATTATTACTAAACAATATATATTTAATTTCAAAAGAAGTAAGTAAAAAAATTAAATTATTTAATTATTGTAACAAGATAAAAGTATATGATAATTTAAATAACTAATAATGAATAATTAACAATAAACTCAATTAAAAAGGTACCTTAATAGTGTGTCAATATGTTTAGTGTAAGAGGATCATTTGAATATATTTATAACTGTTATTTTGTCTTTCAACTCCTATAGAAATCATGACACATAATAAATGATCTATAGAGAATTTTGAACAACAGAAAATCTTATATTTTTTAAATTAAAATTGAATTATTCCCATTAGGAAAATAACGTTGAATTTAGAATAGAGTGTAGTATGGGAAACCCAATCTTATATATAAAAAAATTGAAATGTAAAATGCAATATGTGAAAGGGTAGTCTTGGAAGTCTGAGAAGAATCTCGAAGGACTCCTGCATCCCAGACCTATAAATTGGAATGAGATTCTTATTCACAATCCTGTATGCTCTTCCTCCACATCCTTTTGTGCTGGGTCTGGGGAGAGATACCAATCTCTTCTTCCGATTTGGGACTCGAAGTACTATCTTAAATTTTGAATTGGATCGCCCACCTCTCTCTCCGGCTCCAAAGTTCGTAGTACTGTCAAATTTTTCACCATTTCTTCTTCTTTCTTAGTTACCTTTACCTGCCACTGCACCTATTTTATTCTTCTCCTCTCTTTAAGTTTGTGCTGTGCCTTGTTTCGTTAAATACAGCATCATTTAAGTCTGGGATAAACTTGGTTTAATTGATGCAGTCAATTGACAAATTCTGCCATTGCGTTTCTTTGTGGTGTTTGATGATTTTATGGACAGTTTGTTTTGAACTTGAATGGAGTGTTATTAGATGCTTGGGGAAGCATTGATTGCATTTATGTTATTGTTGTGTGCATAATTCAGATTGTATGATGATGTGTTTGTGCAACAATGAGAAAATTCAGTGTCTGATAGCGTTTTCTGTCTTGGCTATTACCTCCACTAATCTCGTCAGTGTATTCTGCATTCAGACGCAGAATCACAAACAGCTATTTATAGCGATGTGTTGAGTGTTCTACATGTAAGAGATAGATTCTGCTGCTCCAACAATTATAATCGTTTTCCGTCTGTGGGGTCACATTACGGTGACACTTGGAGTACTTAGTATTATGTTAATGTTTTCATACTAATCTTATGGAGATGTTCTATTATGGAGAATCTCTATACCTCTTCTTTGCCAGTTATATGGACGGTAAGGTACCGCATAATATACAGCATTTGTGACTGCAAATGTTTTGAGGTGGAAGAGTGATGCTGGTGATGTCGGTAGCGTGCAACTGTGAGTTGATATATTTTGCAGGGGATTGTAATTTCAGAGGATGCCCTTTATCAAACATTATCCCTTTATTTATGAGGGGTGGAGTTGCCCAAAAAGCACATTTTAATTACGTATCCTTAGCTTTTGTCTACAATACCTTTTTTTAGTTTGTCTTTAATACCTTTTACTAGCTCCGACAAAAGATATATAATAGAAATTTGGTTCCGTTGAAGCGTTTATGGAATTTTCTTTTGCATAATTCATGAGATTATGCGTCTGATTCTTTGCCTGATGAACAGTGAAAGGGTTGGCCTGATGCTTCGGCTGTTCTAAAAAAGAAAACACTTTCTGGTGAGTCCCACTTATTTTTTCTCTCCTGATTTAGAAATGAAAGCACCGAAAATTATGTTTTTTTATAAATTCTAACCAAGTCTCCTGATTTTATACCAATCTTCATATTCCTATTTCTTCCGTCCTGCCTTTCATCTACGGCCCAGTGAAGTTTCTATAAGAGACAAACCTATTTGAAATATGGACAAAGACATCTTGCTTTTGAATCTTTAATATGGATTAGTCCTTGCAGTATTGTGAACCTTCCTTTTGCGAAGGGGTACCTTGAACGAATACGTTGTCGAGTAAACTAACCAGAAGAAGAAGAAGAAATTTTAACTTTAACCAAAAAGAATCTATCAAGGTGCATATTGCATGAAATTTTAATAATAAATTAAATTATTTGTCCTTTAGTTTCATTGAATTTTCAAATAGGCTTTTTTGGTGTCTCAAATTTTGAGAAGATTTTTATACTTTTAATCATCAATGGAGTGCAAATGGCGTTAGCCAATATGACCTATATGAAAACATCTATGTGAGTGTTTATGAGCAAATTTATCAAAATAAGTTTTTTAACCTAAATTCGCACTTAAGTTTTGTATAACATGTTAGAAACTTGATTAACTCGTTCTTCCAAATGTACCTGATAGTTAGTAAAATCTACCATGATAAATTTCAGTTCTTGGAGGAGTCAAGCAGAATAAATTTAGCAACGTAGGGACCAATTGAAAAAGTAACCTCTTAAATATTTGCTTTTGGTAAGTTTCAGTTCTTGCAGGGGTCGTGCAGAACTGCCAAGTAAGGAAGGCTCGGTCCTTCATGGAGAATTAAGTGATCATTCTGTTGGTTGCAATCTATTGTTATATGGAATTATAGTGTATGCTCTTGTTTTGGTGTGTTCCCTCTTGGAGTAATACTGATTGGAGCTGACCAACCTGAATTCAATTTTGTTGTTGCTGCTTTCAATTGATCTTCAGCAGTGTAGAAGAAAGCAACAGTGCATTCAGTGTTTACCTGGTTTGATGGGGGCGACAACATATGCCTTCTCGAAGTTTTGGATTTATTTCTAAATACTTTATTACGTGCAGGTCATCAGGCTTTCTGCCTGCTTCTAGATAGCTTTTAATCTTATCTGAAGATAGCTAGCATCATGGGAGTGGTGGCAGTATTGCACTCTGAGTCTCTGCAGCTTGACTGCAAGGACACTAAGCATGAGAAAGATGTGTATAATCATCTACCATCAAACGAAGAGCACATACTTGGAGAAGAATCAAGCCAATCAACCTATCACCAAAAGATCAATAATTTGCGTGAGAGAGGATATATGGAATATGGGTAAAGTCTATGTTCCTACACTATTTCTATTTGCGTTTTTGCATTCCCTTTTCTTTTGTAAAAGACATTGGTTTCTTCTGCAGATGTCAACATTACCGGAGAAGATGCCGTATTAGGGCCCCTTGTTGCAATGAGATTTTTAATTGCCGCCATTGTCACAATGAGGCAAAAGTGAGTTAATTTCCCATTCTAGTATTTCGCTGTAGTTGTTGTTATTCAAGTACTTCATCTACGCTTGTTGTGTTTTTGACATAAATGATAAGGTTTCATCTTATTTCAAAATTAGGAAACTCTACTTTTTTTTGTCTTTGTTTTCTTCTAATTGAGGCAATATGTATAGAACCACAGGAATACGTGATTTCAATTTTTCTTGCCCCTTCGTTTTGGGGTTATTTTGTGGCCCTGCCTAGGAGAAAAGGCTGTGTAAACTGGAATAGCAAATGGCAGTAAATTCGACCTACTGTTTTGTTTTTTTCTGAGGTTTTAATGTGTGATCCTTTCTCATAAACTATGTGCTAGCTGACTCAGATGATAACTTACAACTGAGAATAGAATGGAAAGGTGTCATTGTCTATAATCTTTATGTTTAGCATTCCTTTTGATTTTTGGTGCTTTGTTATGTTGTTATTTTCTAGAATAATATCGACATTGATCAGAAGCACAGACACGATGTTCCCCGCCATCAAGTTAAACAGGTATCCTTATTTATTTTAACGTAACTTATTTGGATATCCGCTATTTCGTGCTCTATTTCCCTTTGTTATTTCACTGTTGAAACAGCGCTAATTAGTAACTCTACAAATGCAGGTTGTATGTTCACTTTGTGGGACCGAACAAGAGGTGAGTTTAGATTTCTTGCTTTCTTTCAGTGTAATCTTCCACAATGGTATGTTAATAGGGACAAATAAGGAAAAGAAGTTTAATGTTTATAGAAATTATAAAATCCTCTATAAAATAGGAACACCAATTTCTGCTAAAGTATCCTTTATATTAAGGACTTGAGGTAGTATATAATTAACCCGACAAAAATCATAACTGAGAATTATGAATAGTTAAAATAACTAGTTAAGTCGTATAAAAACAAGCTATTCTTTTAATTTCTTTTTTTTTTTTAGTGATAGCAGTATCTAGAAAGTATTTAACCAAGAATAGGTCTTTGTTTACTTCTTTGTTCTACTTCTGTCAAAGAGGTGTCCAGGGACCAGGATATTAATAAGATGTGTTGGTACTTCCTAGGAGATGACCTCTGCATGTGAGTACGCGAGAGCACAAATACCCAGAAAGAAACAGAACGATGCATTGTTGAAAGGAATTTTATAGCTTATTACTTTATGAAATATCTTTGGTTTGGGCAAAGCTTAACAGTTACTACTTTTGTTACAATAGTCTAGATATGAATATTGATATTGCATCATTAAGAATATGCCATGAGAGTAGTTTTCTCTTGTGTCAATATATTTTGCTTCCAGGTACAGCAAAACTGTATTAACTGTGGCGTTTGTATGGGCAAATACTTTTGTGGGACGTGTAAGCTCTTTGATGATGATGTAAGCGCTTAATCCAGGAACCTTTTTATTTTATTTTATTGTATTTTTGTTTTGGGTTTTATTTCTTTATATCTATTTATTTTATTGTATTCTCTCTACTGAGTAAGTGGTTTGGTGATGGATTTGAACTGATTATAAGAACTGTTAACTATCCAGATTTCCATTATGTTGCATGTTCGGTAATGCTGATAGTCTTTTCACATATTTGTTAGATAAAATATGTTACATTATTAAACTGTCTTGTTTATTTTATCCGCTGCAGGTATCTAAGAAGCAATATCATTGCAGTGGATGTGGAATTTGCAGGTATTAACCCCTAACTAGTTACCAGTACTTTTATGAGAGAAAAGTATGAGCTAAAATTAAAATTAGTGTTTTCACATAGAAGCTAATTTGTCTATAAACTGTAATTTGTGAAGAAATTTCTTATTTCTTATAGAAGTGTTTGTGATAATCAAGTTAAATTATCTGAAATATTGAACCCCAGCTATATTACTGCAGGGATAAACCTGCATCTTGTGCTTGATCTTTATATATAGATTGACTCATCAGTGTACTTTGCATTGTTAGATTTACTTTAGTTAGTATCAAGATTCAGACTGATTGATTCGGATATTTTTTGATACAGAACCGGAGGATGTGAAAATGTCTTCCACTGCTTTAAATGTGGTAAGTAGTATGTTTGTACCCCATGTTGTTTTAATAAATGCTAAATTTCAACACTATGGTGTCAAAATGATTTACGTACTGATCAAGCTTTCATGATTTCTTTGCACAGGTTGCTGCTTCCCAACTCAGATGAAAAACAGTCACCCTTGTGTGGAAGGAGCAATGCATCACGATTGCCCCATTTGTTTCGAGGTAACATTTTTCAAATCTCTTATTTCAGCAGCTCCGTGACTATTCCCAATTTGTTGAGTTGCTGAAATTGACAAAGTGCAACAAATTCGGTGATTACAGTACTTGTTTGAATCTGTGAATGATGTCCTTGTTTTACCTTGCGGACATACAATACATAAGAGCTGCCTGAATGAAATGAACGAACATTTCCAGTGAGTATCACAGCTCGTCTTTTCTCTTGTCCACTTCAAAATCTGCTTGAAGTCCTATTGCAGTATATGAGCTGATTTTGTATTTGATTCTGCATCAGGTATTCATGCCCTCTCTGCTCGAAGTCAGTTTGTGACATGTCAGTGATTTGGGAGAAACTTGACTTGGAGATTGCTGCCACACCAATGCCTGAAGCATATCGAAACAAAATGGTCAGTAACTTTATTTTTATTTTTGTTTTCGTCTGATGGTGTTGTGTAATATAACAAGGTCCTCATATTAATAAACTATGCAACAATATGACCTTCTAATTTGTGAAGAACTAAAGGTGATATTCTCTCAACAGATTTGGATCCTTTGCAACGATTGCACTAAAACTTCTCACGTCCAGTTCCATCTTCTTGCTCAAAAGTGCTTGAACTGCAAATCCTACAACACACGACAGATAAGAGGCTGAGGAAATGCCTTACATGTGGGAATTTTTATTTCAACTACAGGCAAACCAAACCACATGCAAGAAAAAAAGGGTTTATCATGTGGGTCAGCAGTTATCATGTTGGTTGTTTCTGGTTGGGGGCAACCTGGTTTATCATTATGTAACGTTTCTTTGGAATAATGTCAACTTTCAAATTAGCTGTTACTTTATATATATTTATATATATGTTCCTGCAGTTGAAATAGGGTATTAATGAACATGGTACCAATCTTATCTCAACAGTTGAGCTATCTTCAATTTTATTCTAATTTTCGCAGAACATCTATGAAAGTAATTTATTTGAGTTGTTTAATATATTAAAAGAATGTGATTTGTGTTCCTTTGTGTTTGTATTTTAATGAAAGAAATTTTTAAGGAATTTAAAGAATTTATTAATTAGGGTACCTAATAAAATTTATTATTAGTATTAGAATGTGGGACAGAATATTAATTTTTATTTGTAAGGAGCAGTTACTTGTAAAAGTATTTTTAAAAAAATTAAATAACTTCAAATATCCTAAGAATGTTTTAACAACTTCAAGCAACAATTGTTTATCCCGCACTTAAAGAAACAGTTTTAAGAAAATGATGACATGGATAGTAAAAACTAAATTAACTCTTGTTCACTTCCAATTGTTGAGTTTGAAAGTTTATTTTCTTTGAATCCCGTACTTTTCTTGAAACTACCTTCTCTAAATTTTGCTTTTTTTCTTTGAACAATTATTTTGTGAGTGATCATGGTGACTTCCTGCACCTCCATAATTTAAAAATATTCCCATTATTTAAAAATACTCCCATTTTAGCCTTGAGGAAAAGACGAAAATAACCTTTATTCATGGTAACTGTTATTCATTTTTTTTCCACTTTGCGGGTTGTACAAATCACAATACAATTAAAAAATAAACACATTGCGGGTTGTACAACTCGCAATTATACTTTCTGCACCTTTTACATTGCGGGTTGTATAACCTGCAATATAAAACTTTTTTTAAATACATTACGGGTTCTACAACCCGCAATACAAAATTTTTTTGAAAAAAATTTGCATTGTGGGTTGTAAAACCCGCAATGTATTTAAAAAAAATTATGTTGCGGGTTGTACAACCCGTAATGTATTTAAAAGAAATTTTGTGTTGCAAGTAATACAACCTGCTACTGTGGTGTAGTGGTGGTTTTGCTACTAAACTAATTTTTTTGAAATATTTATTTTTATTATAAATTAAATTATTTATAGCTATAAATTATTTTTTTTACTTTTTATTATAAGAAAATTTTTTTGGAATATTTGTTTTTATAAATTATTTTTTTTACTTTTTATTATAAGAAAAAAATTTTGAAATATTTGTTTTTATCATAAATTAAATTATAAAAAATTATTTATAGCTATAAATTGAATATTTGTTTTTATCATAAATTAAATTATAAGAAAAAAAATTTGAAATATTTGTTTTTAT
>Ga0099824_1004209_pt1 | contig 20782 bp, 16 predicted proteins | sample SiratrowhiteBW_FD_76837 | JGI IMG/M metagenome (GOLD analysis project Ga0099824, IMG submission 76837) | Root nodule microbial communities of legume samples collected from California, USA - Siratro white BW | ecosystem: Host-associated > Plants > Roots > Nodule | place: USA: California... | reverse complement strand
ATGCATCAATTTATGTGTGTGCAGAAAAGATATATAATCACCTGTTGCAATGTATTCTGGAGCAGCATAGCCATATGTTCCTATGATCCTCGTAGTCACGTGTGAATCTCCCGCAGAAGGGCCTAATTTGGCGCAACCAAAATCTGATATTTTGGCGTTGAAATCCTGCAACCACAAACCTTTTTTTTACTTCTTTTCATATCATTTATTTGTATACTTAGGTATTCGAGAACTTTGCCTTAATCTTTTATAACGTTTGTTTTAAATTGTTTATTTATATAAACAAAATATCCATAATTACTTTAATATTGTATCTATCAATAAACAATGAATATAAGGAAAGGTGGCGGTGATTGTTTACATCATCTTTACGTGATTATCTTAAACAGGAATCTTAAATGAGAAAGCAAATCATATAAAACTGCAAAGGACCTTTCATTATATACTTGTACTGAATACGAAAGGAAGACTTGGAAAACACTGAAATTAATGGAATACCAAAAGTGTTAAAAGTCTGTTGAGATTTAGGGTACAACTATTTTGTACAATTTTCCATAGAAGTACAGAGAATATGTATGGTTGTCTTATAGATTGGTTTTTTTAGGATTGAAGCACTCTTTTGTATTTTATAATTATTAATTTATTCTTTTTACTCATAAAAAAATTCAATATATATATTCCATTTCTCATAAGGAAAAAGGTAGAACATAATAAAAGAGAGGAACAGCAAACCTCATCAAGTAGTATATTGGAGGCTTTGAAATCTCTGTATATGATTTTCTTCTCTGAGGTGTGCAAGTAAGCCAAGCCTCGTGCTGCACCAATAGCTATTTTGAGTCGAGTGTCCCAAGACAATGGTACTCCGGTAGTATTTCCTATTGCGAACAAAGAAAAAGAAAACGAAGAAAATGAGCTAAACTCAAATAAATCCATGGTGAACGAATATGTATTAAATTTAACATATTTTAATTGTCTAAAGTTCATACTCCAAAATAGATGAGTCTCCAAGCTTCCCTTTGGCATGAATTCATACACAAGGAGAAACTCCACGTCGTCACAGCAGTAACCCAAAAGCTTGACCAGGTTTGGGTGAGAAACTGTTCCTAAAAAACTGATTTCTGACTGCATTCTCATATAACCAGAGCCAGATAGTGTCAGAATTGCAAGAAGTATGATAGTGTTTGAAAATGATCAAACATTTCAAACGTTTGACTCAACTCATTTTAAGGAAATAATTACTTATTTTCGTTAATATTTTAGACAGCTTTTAAAAATAAGTGATGGTTTCATTTAAAGAAAACATTCATTCAAGCATACATTAAATCCCTCATACTATTTTTTTTGTGTTTTCTTCTTGTTGACTTAAATAATAATAGAAAATGTTATCATTTATAAAATGACCACTGATATGTCTCAGTTTTCAATTAAAGAAACGTGAATTTAGGATAAAAACTATTAACAATTTTAACTAAGATCTGTAGGCCTCAATGTTCTAGGTCTACAAATAATTTTTAGGCTTCAAGGTGGCTAGATCGAAAAAGAGAATACATTTATGTAAAAAAATATATCATTGACATTTTGATATAAACTGAAATATTTGCAAATAAGTCTTGTTCTACATCTGTTATGTCTATTAATAATGTTAAAAAAATCTGTTATGTCTATTAATAATGTTCTTTTTGAAGGTATTATAAGTTACTAATTCCTGACAAACTCTTATATTTCATTAATAATTTTAGATATAAGTTTTTTTGTACATATCTTTTTAATTAATTCCTACAATAATTCACGGTTCACCATCACCAAACTTCAAAGGTTAGATTATTATTACTTAGTTTGGAGATGTTTCCATTAATAAATTTCAACTTCTTGGATAAAAGAGCTTGTTTCATATTTATGTTGCATGTATGGTACCTACTAAAGAAATTGATTCTGATAAAAAAGACTCCATAGCTTCTTAGAAAAAAACTAATCACAAAAGTAAAAGAAAGAAAAACAGTAGAAGCAGCAGAGTAGACCTTAATCTGTCTTAATAACATCTAGAAGATGATTTTCCATACACAGTTAAGGTTTCGAGAGAGAGAGAGTAAAAGAAGAAGATAGCACGCTAGAAGGCAGATCTGCGATGGTGGAGAGACACATCAACCCACCACCAGCAACACCACGCAGAAATAAAGACAACAACAGATTAGTAGAAAACTTTTTCTTATTTTATAAAAGAAAAACTGAAAGTTACAATCAACAAAACCTATTTATAGGTTTTCTACAAAACCCTAATAGATCTAACACAATCCGAAAATCGGTTTCTCAACACATATGGTATCGCTATCATAAGAATGAGAGTGGGATTATGAGCCCTTCTTCATTCACAAGACCAAGTTCAAGTTTTCATACATACCTCATAATTTTTATTTAACCTTATTTTCCATTCAAGATATTTTGTTTACCCTCTTTATTATGTACAAAAACATGAATATCGATTCTGTAACAAAACAAGGTCTTTTCCTTCACTTTTTTCCCGACTTTTCTCATTATCCTTTATATCGGTTCATTTGAACGTGATGTATTTGGATAGAAGAAAACAAAGTAAAATGGAAAACAATCTAGAGATGTCAAGATCGCCTGGGGTTCAATTAGCACCCTGTTACACTGATACAGTTATGATAGGTTTCTTTAGGGTTTCCTCGTGGCAATATAGAGGAGAAATATATAACAGATGGAAGTATATCTTTTTTGAATGGGTACGATGTAAAATGTTATCATTATTTTGATTTTTTTTTTTCTGTATGAGCAGAGTAACATTTTTTATCTTGTTATTTATAAAATTTATAAAAACTAACGTTGCAGATAATTTACTAAGATTTTTGTTTATAAGAAATCATGCGAAACTTTGTTTAAGAGTGGAAACGAAATTAACCTGCCACTCTCGAAGGCCCTGCTTACTTTCGGGATTCAACCTTTTGATAGCTACCATGATTCCAGAACCAGCTTTGGTCGGTGTCAGAGTTTTCTCATGCAACCATCCTTTGTAAACTTTCCCGAAGCCTCCTTCTCCGAGCAATGTATCCGACTTGAAACCCTTCGTAGCAGCTTTCAGCTCCGCGAAACTAAACTCCTTCAAGCTCCTCATTCCCACACTCGAACAAACAATGCTACCGCTATTACTATTACTGTTACCACTGCTTCCGACAACTCCAGACTCCTCCGAAACTTCTCGCTTTCCTTCCACGCTCCCCAACAAGTCCTTACTCCCAGGCGCTGAACCTGAATCATGCCAACAATCGTGCTTTTTGTTTCTTTCTTGGTATATATACAAAAAATAAATAGTAGATTATAGATATTATTGGATATAATGAGAAGAAAAAAAATTGAGAACCTAATTGAGGGGATGTGGAGTTGGGAGATTGTCGGCGAGCAGGGGATGAAAAACAGACACCCATGTTTAATGAATAAAAAAAGAAGGAACGATGGAGGATTAGGAAGAGAGACGAAGAAGAAGAAGCAGTGTCAGGTGCATAACTTCAACATCGAAGAAGATAATAGTGAGTTGACATATTTATATTGACCTTTGCCGTGCTGGGCACGCGTTATCTCAACCTTTTACACACGCGTCGCTTTACAAAGTCTGCATTTTCCGAAGGCATTTATGTGACCCGATACAATAATGAAAAATGATACTTTCACACCACTTTACAATAATACACCCACGCCCTTAATTTTTTCTATATTTAATAATTTAATATAATTTTGTATATTATTTCATTATTAATATGATTTGTTAATTTTTTTTGTCAGATTAAATGTGATATCTCTAACTCTTATTTATGAATATATAGTTCATATTTTTATGTTACAAGTGTTACATTACGGTATTATGCTCCAATGCAACTTTCATTTTCTTTTTTGTAAATGGGACTTTGATATATTATAAGCTTTTAATTTAACGATCCTTAGGCTTCATTTGTCAGAATGATAAGATAATATCATAGTCAATAAATTATCGACAATTTTCTGAAAACTTTGACTATAAAACTAGAAGTAAAAAATATACAAAGTTAAAATATTTACAGTATAAAACATAAAAACCGTTTGATATATTAAATTATAAAGACATTTAATCCTCCTTTTAAATCACATTCTATTGTCTTTAATCTGTACACAGTGATGGTAAGTGGTCGCATTAGCCTGCTATATGATGTACACCATTTAATCTTATTAGCCAATAAAGTAATATACATTGATGTTCATGTGAGAGGCATCGTTCAAGCGTTTTTGTATCCATTAATTCCCTTGTTTGCATGCTCCACTTGGGATATGTGTAAAGTTAGCTCTGTGTTGTTGCTTAAATATTTACTCGCATGATGAATTGCCTTCGTTTGTTCCACCTATGCTATTGTTTGCAGCTGTTGTTGTGTTTGTTAATACTTTGCTGGATTGCTACTTACCTTCAAAATGTACTTTAAGTCTTGCACAATTCTGTATTTTGTTAACTGAAACATACATACCTTGCCATATTACATTACCAGCCGCTTAACCTAGCTCCTTTGGAATTCTTAATGTAAACCCACATATATGATGGTCTCCCAAATCAGTTGCCTTTGATCTTAAGCATATTATAGGGCATAAACACCAATATTTACTTTAGATTTATTTGTTATTCAATTCCAACTGTGCAGTTGTGTCAAAGATTCTATAAAATATTTTTTAAATTATTGACATATTTTAATGACAAAAAATTACCATTCAATTTACTAACAAATTTAATTCATCCATAATTATTTATAAATAATTTGACCATTAATTTATCAATGAATAAATTAATTACCAAATTATTCGTCCATAAAAATAAATTGACCTCTATCAATAAAATTTATCGATAAATTAACTAAAAGTTTATTCACCACTAAGATTTCTTTTTAATTATCGACAAATTTAAATTGTTGATAAAATAATTTAAATAATAATAATAATATTATTATTATTATTGATAATAATAATAATAAAAGTAATTTTGATAATAACAATAAAAAGTCATTATTATTATGAAAATAATAATAGTAATAATTATAATAATATAATTAATGATAATAATAATAATTATAATAATAATAATAATTATTATTATTATTATAAAAATGATAATGATTATTATGAGAATAATAATAATAATTATTATTATTAATTATCATAATATTAAGAATAAAAATAATAATAATAATACTAAGAATAATAATAATTATAATTATAATATGATAAAAAATTTATCGATATATTAGTTATAACTATTGTGTGTATCCCTAAGACTTTGGTTAAGTATATTCTGTTGCGCCAGATTATTGATAATATTAATATATTCTTAATATTTATTTATAAATTTTTCAACAAAAAAATTATCAGTGACTATTAATAAATTTTATGTCGATAATTGTTCAGGATATCCATATTAACAGATTTTTTACTGTCAAACTTTTGCTAATAATTTTGATTTATGGACAAAATTTTAGTTTTACCAATAGATTTTAATTGTTGGTAAATTCGAAACTTCTTATTATGAGAAAATATCTCAGTGCAATCTATGTCTTTGTTTCTACAAGTAATATTGTTTCTATGAATCTAAATAGTCCAAATTACTATTATCCATGTTTTGTCTTACACATTTTTTTTTAGTCAAAACTAATCATAGTAGTTATATCTATCCATTAATTACATATATCTGAAATTGTACTTTTTTAATTGCATTGAGAGAAAGTACGATTAATATTACTATAATAAAAATTCCAAATATCTATAAAAAAGATTTCATCAGTAAAATATCATTAACAAAAAAAAATAGTTAATTTATCCATAAATTTGATCCGTTTATAATTATCAACAAATTTATTTATAAAAAAATTTACTGTCAAATTATTCGTTGGTAAATTAGTAACGAATTTATTCGTTAATAATACTTAACATATTAATAATAAAAATAATAATAATAATATTCATAATAATAACATTTATAATTATAATAATAATATTTACAATAATACTATTTATAATAACAATAATATTAATAATAATAATAGTAATATTAATAATCATATTAATAATATAATAATATTAATGTTTATAATAATTATAATTATAATATTAATAATAATAGTAATATTAATAATAATATTAAATAATAATAATAATTGTTCAATCATTAAAGTTTATATTTGATGATTTTATGTCTTTTAAGTAATATTCACATATTCTAAATATGACAAATATATACAAATGAACTGCAAACTCAGATAATTGCTTATCTATTATTTTATTATATTAATTTGTTTAGAACTAAAAGAAGAGAAAAGTTAAAAATAAATAAATATAATAATAATTTTTTAAAATCTATTTTGAAATATGCTTTTAATTTATTTTGAGATCAAATCATTATCTTTATTTTGGTCCATGCTTTTATTAAGTTTTGCTTACAATAAAGTTAATTTGATTTAGCATTTTTTTTTACCTATATATATTTGTAGAAACTTTTTGAAATTAAGATTAAGTTGTTATGTTGATATAGCTAAATACAGAAAAATTCAAAATGGTTTTGCTACACACTTTTATTTTATTTGTTTTTAAATTTGAAAAACAAATTAAAGGACATTTCACAAAAATATCATCAATTTTATAACATTGTAATGTTCAAATTTATTCAAAATGGAAATTGTTATAACAAGAGATCGCAAGAGACCGGTCAGTAACAACAATGTCTTCTAGAGTTGCTCCTTGAGGTCTTGCAGGCACTCCGACGCTCAAGTCAGTTTAGGATTAGAGTGTGCAAGAATATAAATCAGAGTTTAGAAATACCTTGCTTAAGGTGACTGAGCCTGGATTTATAGGCCTAATAGTAGGCTTAATGAGCTTGGGCCTATTCTTTTCTGTCATGATTTGGTAACAGAATAATAATGAACAGAATAATAACGGACAAAATAATAACGGAAATTAATTACAAGATATTCAGTTACGTTTTTGTATTTACTCGGATACCCTCGCTTTATATGTAAGGCGCGGTTAATTGAGATTACTTATGGGTCGGTCATTAGTTATGGGCCCTATAGTACATAAAATTTTCAAATTATTATGTAATATTTAATTGTGATTAATTGTTTCAAATAAAAGATATCTTGTGTTTTTTAAATTGTTTTTATATGCAAATAAAGTTAGTTTTAAATCAAAAAGTCAAGGATAAAAGTTGTTCTCCCAATGGCTAGTTTGAACATTAGATAATTAAGATTTATCTTTCAAAGATCAATTTCAACTTAAAGAAAACAACAATAAACAATAAAAAAATACATCGTATAATATATTAAATAAATAGAGAATTTACTAAATATCTTATTAAAAATTAGCTCACGAGATTAGGATAAAATAATATAAATTTACTTTATTTCTACTTATATATTTTTGTTTTGCTTAATAATTTCTATTTACAGCAAATTGAATTCAACTCCTTCTAGAATAAGTTGTTCCTACAACAATAATATTAATAATGTTTATAATATTAATAATAATTATTATAATGATAGTATTATTATAATAATATTTAATAATAATTATTATTATATATTACAATTATAATAATAATTATAATATAACAGAAAAACTATTGTGATATAATGGTTAGGAGTTATCTTTAAGTTTCATTACCCTTCCCCTCCCATTTATCTACTTTATCCTTATGCAACTGAATACCGTTTACCTGTCTTTGCATTTCATCGAACTGACTTTCTTCCCATACAAACCTTATTTTTCTCAACTCCAATTCGCATTCTTAGATGGGCCCATTCCAGCTTCTTACCTCTCTTATATTTGTAGGTATCTTTTTGTTTTATTTATTTTAATAAAAGAGAGGGAGAGAAGAAGAATTTGAACTGAAAAAGATTATAGAAAAACATTTTTTGGAAATAAAAGTCAAAAAGTGCTTGTGTAAAAAATAGCTGCACCCCACACACTCCAAGCAGCCAAAACGTTAAATCAGTAGCAGTGTTTTGGACTTTTTTTTATCAAAATAAACCAAATAAAATAATACATTTTAAATTAGTTGTATAAGTTCAGAGTCCTGTTTCTGGAAACTGAGTTATGAACTGGGAATAACGATTTCTAGCCCTAAAACATAGGTTAAAATTCGGTTCAAAAATTGAACTGTGATTTGTTTTTTCTTTTGGTAACTCTTTTCAAAATAGTTTAAAATATTTTATAGAACTATTATTTGTTAATTTAAAATTATTATGATAAAAATAATTTAAAATAATTAATTAAAATATTAGAATTAATTTTAATTTGACTTGGCAGAAAGTATAAATAAATTTTAGAAAAAAAGTTGAATTTGATTTTGTAATATAATTGAGAATAATTTTTTTATTATTGTAATCATTTGTACAAAAACTTAACGAGAGGTAAAAGAAAATATAAAATTTTATATCATTATTATTATTATAACATTAATATATTATTATGATAAATTAAATTATTTAAAAATTTTATTATATTGAATTGTATTTATAAATTATTTATAAATTTTATTAACTAGAAATGTGTTCTACTGCAGAATAAAACATGGACTTCAGATATACACCTCATTAAGTTTGGATCTAAGGAATAAAGGTGACTATCATTTACATGACATAGCTTCCAGGAAATTATAAGATTATGATCTTTCAATGTATTAGACCCCACTCAATTAATGAAATGGAAAATCTTCCAAGTTTGTCACTTTATGACACCTGGATGGATTATTCAAAGTGCTTTCAATCCAAAACAACTCTTAGTTGCTTGTTTTCCAAAACTACTTAAGTATGATTCACGTTTATTAACTTGTAATATTTTCCCGGTCAATGTTAGAGTAATAAATCTCATAATTAACTTGGAATCTCTTGTCTCATGAATGTTCATGAAGGGTTTCTTCTCTATGTTTTCCTTTTTCACTCTCTAACATCTTTTTGTCTCTTAGCCACTGCCATTGCTGCTTCTATGTCATCCAATTCTTAGTTCTTTGTCTCTTCCTGCATGTGTCCCACCTTAAATCAGTCAATGTATCCTAAATAGAACCATGTTTTTATTATGTGCATGTTGGAGGAGTTCAAAATGAATAGAACCAGAGATTACCACAAAATCTCCTTTAAGCTTCATAAAAGGGAAACAAATATGAGAACATAAAACTAAACAATCGGAACATAAAACATCTAATCAACAAAATTAGGCGCTAATGTCAAAGTTCATTTAATGAAGACTATATATGTATAATACTTAATTTTAAATGAATATTTAGAGAAACTGCAACTGAATGCATTTGGTTTGACAAAAGCAATAACAAAATCATGCAGAATAATGCTTGAAGGTAAATGTTTTCAGTTTCACCCATTCCATCTCTTCAAAATGTGAAAACTAACATTGTGGATTTAACTATTTTAATCAAACTAGGTAAAATCGATTTTAATCATAACAATCCAAATTCTACACATAAAATCGTAAAAATTACTTTCAAAATGCATATCTTTTATTTTTCTATAATATCTTTCATATTTTCTTCTATTTATTTTCTTTGAAGTATGTTATATATATTATTTTATTTTCTTAAGATAAAATCTACTATTCAATATTTATAATTTTGTGAACTTGTTATTATTTTACTTATAATTTTAATTTTAACTACTAATACCGTATATTCGAGAGATATAAGTTGGAGGATCATTTAGTATTTCTTTATTTGAAGATATCTCTTTACATTATATTCACATAATATATTCTTAATTATATGCGTAGATATAAGTTGTAGTATACTTTATATATAATTTTGTATATGAATTAAGGTATCCCTTAATTGTCTCATATTATTATATTTATTTTTGGTTATTCAATAATGTTGATTTACTTGGATATTCAAATAATAATCTTAGTTTAACAAGCAGGTTCATGCACTTCAACGAAAGTATGCTAATGGTTAAAATGTATGTATCAATCCTATTTGCACACATTACAAAATTTTGAGTCTCTAATTTTAAATGTGATTGATTTAAGGTGGGGAAATCCTTTGAGGCCTCTAAGAACTTAGTACATAATCATATATTCAGAAGGGACCACTTCCAATTCAGTAGATGGGGGCTTCTCTAAAGGACCAAACAAGGCTAAGTATGTAGGACTAAGGCAAGGCTTTAAACTGGATGAAACCATTAGTTCGCACCCAAATCTGGATGAAAGCTTCAAGATCAGTGAGTGATTCCAAATATAGATATATGTTATATTTTGTTGTTATCTTCATTTAATACTTTCAAATTGCATTGTTTCATAGCACTTGAAACTAGATTTCTGACTGATTCTATCTGGCCAGTGTGGGCTAATTAATTTTATCACTTCACAGTTTGTGGGAATTGTGTAATTTTTGTGCCGAATGTTTTTTCTATGTTCATCTTTACTCATTCTCTATACTATTTAATTTTATTGACTAGCATTGATAGGAGTCATCATTTGTAGTTCTAATTAGGTGCAGTTATGATTTTGAGTTTAACAACTGTGCCTTCTCTAATTAAATTTGGTGACAGGTTTGTGGACCGCACAATTCAAGGGATAGTACAAGATGGGTGTAATGCTCTTCTGAGATATTATTACAATAACTTTCGTTATGGAGCAAAGCAGGTTTGTGAGGCTAATTTATCATCATTTACGAGGTACTCCAGCAGTGTGGCTATTGTGTAAAATCTCTAGGTTGTCCACTGATCATAACTTACTATCATATCTAGGATTTTGTCCATTGTACATTCGGTTTCTAACTTTTTGCTACTCTATAATGATTAGTAATTATGCTTTTGGAGATATTGAGTTTTCATGTAATGTTTCAATGCGGATCGTTATCTTAAAATATTATTTGTTCAATATGCTTTAACACCAGCTGAATAAATGGTATAGAGATAATGGATCTGTCAAAAGTAGAATAGACAGGGTACTGTTTTAAGATTAGATAAATCAGTGGCCAAACTCAACACAAAAGATGTTACATAGGAGAGTTTCTGATCACCGTGGCTTAATCCTACAAGCCAACGTAAATGATTAGGGACCAAAACTTTAAGAGTAATAGATGCATGGGAACAAATACATGACTTTAAAGATATTACCACTCTACTATATAAACTATACAAATTCAAAGTATTACCATTCTAATGTAAACTATACAAGTATAAAGAATGGCATAAGAGGTATTAATGTAGTGGGGAGTGGGTGAAAGAGCTGAACTGGGTTAAAGAGGAAATAAAACAATTTTTCAAAATTTGAAGAAAAAATCAATACTAAATTTCGATGGAATCCCCTTTTCATTTATAAATGAGAGTGATAATAAAGATCTCAATAAAATAAATTCAAGAAATAATATGGGAATTTGAGGTAAGTAAGTGTCCTCATTCATATGGATATAATTTTAACTTTATTCGATATACTTTCAATTTTATTGGAAAATATTGTGATGTAATATTGTCTCTAAGATTACATATAAAATATTGTCTCTAAGATTACAGACAAGAATAAAAAGGTTACTGAGTTAAAGTTTTGATCCGGAGATTGAGTCTAATTAGGTTTGTTTGGGCCTCCAAACAAACTTTTGGACCCAAGTTCAAAATTGGAAAAGATCACTCTAGAGAGTTTGGAACTTCAAGATTACAAAACTTTTACTTGTAAAAATTGTATAAAGTAGTGTAGAATTTATTTTGGACCTTGTATTTTGACCGAACAAAATAGGATTTTGGACCTTATATTCTGGGGCAAGTAGTGTAGGATTTTTGGCCTTTAAGCTCATAAAAATAAGTGATAACAATCTTTGAAAGAAGCCTCTAAGAAAGTCCCACCAAGAAAAAATGAGTTTAAGAAGGCATTACATGATATTTCAAGTAGGCCTCATATGAGAGCTTCTTTTGTCACTTGTCCACCTTTCATTGAAGAATATTTGAAGCTTGGGCTACAAGTTACCTTTGTCACATGACATTCTCTCAACGAAGAGGACCACCATCTTCACTCATGACTTGTCACTTGTCAAGCTTCTATCAGAGAGTTTTTGAAAACTTACAAGACAAGTCATCTTTTAGTCTATAAATAGGTGACTCTTGTAATTAAAAATCCAGATTTTGAATGAATAAGAATTGAAGTATTGCCCAAATGCCTCTTCTTCTAGAAGCTCTATCTAGAGTGGTCTCAAATTTCTAAACTCTCTATTTTTCTCCTAATGTTGGCCTAGCCTAACTCTTTTTCACTTCCTACTCCATCTCACACGTCCAAAACCTTGCCAATTTCGTTACCTGGTCTTCAAAGATTACAAACCACACACATTAAAATAAAGCATGCAATTAAAGCTAGAATTACATCACTGTGAGTTTAAAAGAGGAAATATTTACATCAATAAAGAATTTTCACAAGTATGGTCACTAGCCTAAAGGATGCAATGTCACATTTATCACCCTTATTCTTGAAAGTTCAAAATCCACATAACCTAAAGGAATATGGGTCAATTTAGTTAGTTGGATACATGTACAAAATTGTCTCAAAACTTTTAGAAAATAGAATAAAGAAAGTACTACCAAAAGTGATAAATCAAACATAAACTACATTTACACAGTGGCGGCTCAAGGTTTTAATAAGCCTAAAGCGAATAGAAAAATGAGGCCTTTTTAAATTTATAAAATAATTAAAATTATAATATTTTTATCTAAAATTTAGTTTTTAAGTTTTTTGTAATGCAAAATTATCTATTAAATTATCATAATTAATTTCATTTAAAAAATATTTTTAATAGACAATAAATCTAATCCGTTTAATCTTTGTTGAAACATTGTTGATCTTAAATAAGATTTTATTAGTTTAAGTTTTGAGAAACTCCTTTCAACTGAAGCAACTGATACTGGAATTATTAATATTATCCTATATGCTATATATGCATTTGAAAAATATAATTTGTAACTTCTAAATTCTTTTCCTTGAATTTATACAATAATAAAAAATATAAAAAAAATTTGGATCAATTGATCAATCTTATTATTTTTACCTAATATTGATGCACTCAAAAGGAGCGAAAGTGAACACAAAGCTCCAAGTATATTCTCAATCAATCTACTGCTCAAAGCTCCAGCAAAAATGCACAATATAAAATAATGAAATATGAAATGAAATAATTTTGAAATTTAAAACAAGAAGAAAAGAAATAAATAAATAAAGAATGAGAGAAGTGGAAAAGTCAGACAATGATATGACATATAAAGAGAAGATATCAATCCCTGAAATATAAAGAAATAAATTAGAAAATTTTGAAAAAGATTACTTGACTCTTAAATTTTTTTTTAAATATTATTAATTTATTATAAGAAAGTTTCAACATTTAATATTATTTATAATACCAATATAAATTTAAAGCCACTAAATAATATTTATAGCATTAATATAAACTTAAAATCAATTAAAATATTTAAATTTTTAATTAAAATTTTATTAGTATAATTTTAAAATTAAATATTTTTTATTTTATAATAATATGTGAGTATTAGATTTTTTTTTAAATTTAAAAAATTTTAAAACCTAAAATATATTAAATTTTTTTAGACTTTTGTGACTTGAGACCTAAAATATATTAAATTATTTTAGACCTTTTAAGATTTTGAGACTTAAAAACTTTACCAGCTTCGCTTCGAAAAACCTTCATTTACGGTTGGTAAAAATTTATCAAACGATAGAAGTGTCCTTCGGGATATATATAAAAATATAAAAGGGGTTCTAACTTTCTATGGTGACTGGTTCATCGGAGGTAGAGTAGCAATATGGTCATCTTTGTAAGTGGTTTCCATTCTATTTGGTTTCTTTGTTTTTTGAAATTGTGAAATTTCATTATTTTAGTTTTGATTTAAGGTTGGTTTAGGTTGGATTTCGGTGAGAAAGGTTTACTTCGGTTAGGTTTATCTCTGGTGTGGTTGGGATTGATCCATGCTGGTTTAGGGCAAACGACCGCGGTCAGATATTCGATTTCAAATTGCAAATGCGTTGTTTTTAATTTTTTACATTTCGAAAAAAAAGTTAGAAATCTTTCGGAATTGGTTTTCCAAAATAGGATTTTTCATTAAAAAAAATTCTGAAATAGTCATTCCGGAATAAATTTTCAGAATGAAATATTTTAAATATGTTTTTGAAAAATAATTTCTAAAAATATATTCTAGAATCTGTTTTTCGAAACATATTCTGAAAATATTTCAAATTTTATTTTCTGAAAACATATTCTGGAATAGTACTCTCGAAAATACTTTATACACCTTCAAAACTGATAAGGGTATAACTGTTATTTTAAAAAATTGATGGGATTGTTGCAGGAAGTAATTATCTAAGAAATATGTTGGAGACAAGAAATTGGAGTCTTATGTGAATCTGTGGACCATCTGGGCTCAGGTGTGTTAGGTAGTTGCTTCCTTTTTAGAATATCATAATTGTTTTTGACAATATTATTTTGAAAGGAGAGTGTAATGTATGTTATCGAAAAGAGATTTCATGGAGATTGAAGATGATTCATGGTAAGTGACATCGTCATCACAAGAAGAGGAGCATCGGAGCACCATCAAAATAAGTGGAGAAGCTAAGGAACATCATTGGAGGCAGTGGAGCTTCAGTCACAAAATGCCTTGACAGAAAAGACTCAACTTAAAAATATTGAATTTTTGAATTCCTGACAACATCTTTGTTAAACCTCAGTGAGAATATGTGGCAGAGAATAAAGTGCTACACAGAAGGACGATAAATTAGCTAATGAAAATTGAGCATAGTTGCAAGCATAGTACAATGTTTCTTGGATTATCTTCTTCTATCCTGGATAACTTTGATGCGTTCCAATGTTTCAAGAACATCTTTCATGGGAGGACGTTTTTTAGGGTCACGTTGAAGGCATTTTAGAGTTAAATGTGCTGCTTTCATTGCTGCCTTGGTGGAATACTCACCCTCTAATCTCTCATCCATTATGCTTATCAACTTAGTTTTATCAGAAAGAGAAGGCTTAGCCCATTCAATCAGATTCTGCTGCTCTAAGGCCCTGTTTCTATCAAATGCCCGCAACCCTGTCAGAATTTCAAGCAGCACTACCCCAAAACCATAAACATCACTCTTCACATACAAGTGCCCTGTTCAATCACAACACAATAGGATCAAACTCTTTCTTATGTTTCAACAAAGCAACCATCTAACTATGTGTGTAGATATGATGATCACCTGTTGCAACGTATTCTGGAGCAGCATACCCATATGTGCCCATGATCCTTGTAGTCACGTGTGAATCTCCCCCAGAAGGGCCTAATTTCGCCAACCCAAAATCTGATATTTTTGCATTGAAATCCTGCAAAAGATGAATAAACATTTGCTTACAAATTAGATTTGTGGATTTTCTATGTTTCTTTAGAAGTCTTTTTAGAGAAATTTTTTCCAACATAGATTCATAAGAGAAATGTAAGAGAGGAATAGTAGGTAAAAATAGCAAACCTCATCAAGGAGTATATTGGAGGCTTTGAAATCTCTGTATATGATTTGCTTTTGTGAGGTGTGCAAGAAAGCCAAGCCTCTAGCTGCATCAATAGCTATTTTGAGTCTGGTGTTCCAAGACAGTGTTTCTGTATTTCCTAATTAGAAACAAAAAAACAAAGAGAATGAGCTACACTAAAAAAAAACAAATCCATGACCAACATGTATTTTAGTTGTCTAAAGCTCATACTTCTAAAGAGATGATTCTCCAAGCTTCCCTTTGGCATGAATTCATACACAAGTAGAAATTCCATATCCTCACAACAGTAACCCAAAAGCTTGACCAGGTTTGGATGAGAAATTCTTCCTAGAAAATTGATTTCTGACTGCAGTGTCATATAAAACAGGGCAAGATGTTACAAACTCAGATAGCCTGCTTGGAGTGGAATACAAACTTAATTTCTTTAAAATAATCATTTTCTCAAGTACTTTAAAAAGCTTTTGAAAAAAAAAATATCCAATCAAACATAAAAGAAAATCTCTGATACTGGTTGAAACTAATAAATTAATAAAAAGTATGCTAAAAAAGGTTATTATTTTTTGCACAGATTGTTGAGATGATAATTTTTAATTAAAGAAAATATATGAACTAACAATTGGTTCAAGAGGAATGTTACTTATATAATAAAGTTTATTATATTTTTTTCACTTACTTTTTCTCTATATCTGTATCACATTTGACAATTGCTAATAAAAATGTTTAAAAGCAATTAAAAATGCTTAATAAAAAGTGTCTAATGTTTCTTAATCAGTACCTCCGGATTAAGAGAAACCCTATCCATAATGTTTTCCTATTAGGCCCTGTGGACCATGTTTTAGCCTTCTTTTTGCGTGTGTTTCAAACAACACGAGATTCCTTCAACAAGATTATTAAAATAATTAGATTAAAAACGTGAGTTCGTTAGATATGTCAAATGTTTTATTAATCAAAGCCTCAAGAACACTTTATAAAGCAGTGTTTGGTGTCAAACATTAGGTGTGACTGCATTAGCATAATGCAAATTAATTAATCAACATTTAATTTACAAAATTAAGAAATATGCCGAGTGGAAATTACACTAACCTGCCACTCCTGAAATCCCTGCAAACTCTCGGAATTCAATTTCTTAACAGCAACAACCATTCCAGAACCAGCTTTGGTTGGTGTCAGAGTTTTCTCATGCAACCATCCCTTGTAAACTTTCCCGAACCCTCCTTCTCCAAGCAATGCGTCAGACCTGAAACTCTTCGTTGCTGCTTTCAGATCTGAAAAATTGAACTGCTTCAACTTCCTCGTTTCCAGTGTCGGACACACAACGTTGTTGCTACTACTGATACTACTTCTGCTGCTTCCTCCATTAACACTTGTGCCTTCACGCCCTGAACCTGCATGTAGCATAAAATCACATCAAATCACTGATTCTCTCTCCCTTTTGATATGAAACTGAAAACATGAAGCAGTTGGTGACTTGCCCGAATAGTGAAGAGAGTTAGAGGGTGTTTGGTGAGGAACTGGAGAAGCAAAGCAGAGACCCATGTTCAGTGTTAATTACTTAAAATGGAGAATGAATTAACTGAAAAACCAAACAATAACTAATGAAAGGATGTTGTTTGATTGAGTGGTATTTATAATGTTGTGTTTGCCGTGTTGGCCTCGCGTTTTGGGTATCAGACAAATTTTTGATAATGAAAGTGAATGACAGTGAATCAAGTCATCTTAAATATTCATAATAGCCACGTTTTTGCTTAGAAAGTCTGCGCTTTCAAAAGCAATAGGAAAAAGAACGCAACGTGGACCTATGTCACAGAGTTATTTTATTTATTTATTTTTTATTATTATTACATTAGTATAGGTTGGACAATTTTTTTTAAACACGTGGTGTTTTTTCCAAGGCTGCGGGAACCTTGTTAATGTGTGTGTCAATTTCTTCTTTAAAACACTCTTGACAGAATGATTGGCTGGAGAGACATCATCACATTTTGGTACTCAAATAAACACTAACGAGGAATGGGGTTGCTTTTGGAACTAAGAACTTTTTTCCCCAAAACAGATAAATGGGTTTAAAATAAAGAAATGGTATTTGAGATATAAATTTAAAATTTTTCTTCCAAAATAGAGACATGAGTTTACATTAAAGAACTTTTTTTTTTTGTCTTATTTAAAATCGTGTAAAAAAACATATTTAAGTTTTAAAAGATCGTAACTTAGTTAAACTTAAACTATTAGCTCTGAATTTAGTTTATATATATAATTATCTTTAATTTAATAATTATTATAATTTCATTTGTCAGAGTGATATTGTCATATTTCATACTCTCTGTCTTTAAAAGTAGTAGACTCGTCGTAACTATTTTTTATTAAAAATTTGGTCAATTTAATAAATAACTATAGATTTATCTATAATTGTAACATTTTATTTAAAAAATTAATATGATAATAATAATAACAATGGGGTTTTAATTTTTAAAATCAAACAATTTAATTTTTCAATTTTATTACATTTACACTATTTAAGAACTTAAATATTAAGAATATGTAAGTTAAAAATACAATAGACAATTAAAAATAATTTATAAAGAGACAAAAAAAAATAAAAATAATATCTCATAACTAGAAACAGAAAAAATGTATTATAGCTTGATAAATACTGATAACTAGCATTCTAAAACATAGATTAAAAAGTGAAAGCATCTTTTGTATTAAATAATTAAAATATTTACGTATAAAAATTAATTAATACAAGACTTTCTTTTTAGAGACTGAACAAGACTGGAAAACAAATCTTAGTCTAGCATAATGAGATCACTGTAAGTTCTTGTCGTTCGAAATATTTAATGCAGTTGATTGCAGGAAATAATTAAATAACATATACTTAAGTATCCGTATTTTTATCATTAATTGGTAAAAAAGTGAGGTTAATATTTTATAAATGAAAGACTTTGCGCGTATACATTTTGGATCTTATGTACGTTCTACGAAACGATGATAACATTTTATAAGTAAATTTGCATACGCGTTTTCCTGTGCCAGAGCACCATTTGTTTTCTTATGATACAAATGCTCTAATTATTGGAGAAGAAGCTTCATGGGTATTTGGTCTGTATTTGTTATGGTGTGAAATCCACAAAAAGAGCAATTGAAAAAAGCTTTTGGCCCTCTTCCTGGAGCCATCATCGTAGCTCTTAGTGTCGCTTGTACAGTGCTATTGGGACCTCTCGTCACTGTCGGAAGTCATTGTCAATGTGGTGTTCTCCGTTTGAGATAACTCGCCCTTGTGTGTTGCCGCCACATACACATACGATCGTATATCCTTTTCATATTTGAATTAAACCATCTATAGATTTGAGAATGAATTTAAAGAAAGAAACAAACAAAAATAAATAAAAAGTAAGTGTGTTTGGATTAGAATAAATGATGAAAAAAAATTATGAAGATTTGTAAGTAATGTGATAAATGTAATTGATAAAATAATTTTTTAATTAATAAAATTGTAAGATTATAAATTTATCTTTATAGTTTAATTAATTTAAAATAAAATATGATTAAATAAATTTTTTAAATTATTTAAAATACTAAATAATATAAATCTTAAATTATTTAATGTCTTACTTAAAAAATTTTGAAATAAATAAAATTATTTAATTATTCAAAACCCTAAATAAATCAAAATCCTAAACTTAAAACCTGAAACCATAAATCTTAAATCTTAAATTGTAATCCCTAAACCCTAAATTGTAGCCTAGAATCTTAAATCCTCAACTATCAACCCTAATGTGCTAAATAAACATGCTAAATAAACATGGGCATCAGACTATAAACTAACAACCATCTAAATTTCAATCAATGCAAGCACAATCATAGAACAAAAAAAAATATGGGTGTGATTGATTATCTATCGTGACATAATCCATTATGTATTAAATTTTACACAATCGATTATGTATACATGAATAAAACATATAATATATTATGTATGTAGATTATCGATTATTTCTAAAAAAATATATGTATAATCAATTATGTTATTTATGATAATCGATTATTAGTTTCAGGAGCCTTCATCTTTCACGTTCTGATCAAGCCACCACCACAACATCACACAAGGTCATACCATTATCACAACCTACATTCACATATCACCTTAGCCATGAGGAGTGATCATGGATAGTGAAAAGGTAAAAGACACATTCACCGTTTCACATGTGTTAGAGTGACTTTCTCTTTCTTGCTTCACAAGATGGGCGAGACGTGTAAATTGCTCTCCTTCCAAATCAACACTCTTATCCTCACGCACATCATCTAATCCAAACCTATATCTTTTCTTGTTGTGTACACAATAAATAGGTCGAAACAAATACAACATAAAACATTATATCAATTTTATCCTCTTGTCTTTTACACATAAAATGTGTTATATCTCCATTTTCATGACCTTGCATATATATTTCTAATTTTTATTATACTGTTTTAAATATTAATTAAATAATTTTTATGAAAAAAAATATAAAAAAATATTATATTAATGATTCAACGTCAAAATAATTTACACAAATATATAAAGATTTATACAATGGAACGCTTGAAATTGATAGTAAGACATTATCACAAGATAAAAAGATAAATAATAAATAAAAATATTAGAAATGTGTGTCATAGAAAAAGTTTAATTTAATAAAATTGAGACTTATCTTTATAGATTGTGAGGAAAGAAAAAGAATCTTCGAGATGTGATTGAGTTTTGTGGATACCAAATGAGTCCGACAATTTAAAAAGAATGAAAAATTGAATAAATAAAGATTCTTCAAAATAAAATAAAAGACAAAAAGTAATAGTGAAAATAAGCTTCGTTAAGTTTTTTTTTCTTTGACTAACATAAATTTATTAAATTATCTAATAAACTAAAAGTGTTTTATTAATTTAAAACATGGATAGATATGTGAAAGCCACACTCGTTCTTTTTTAATATAACTAAGACTAAAACACTCTTGACTTATATAAAGGTTAAGTGTGATAATCTTAACGTTGTTTTTTTTATTAGTATCGGGGAAGACTTCTTTAACTAACTAAATTAGATCATTTTAATTCTTTTTTCTCACATCCTTAAATTTTATTTGACTTTGATGTTATGTCATAGTTATTTTCCTAATCAATGCTAGTGAAGTTTTTTTTTTTTTTTTTTTTTTCATTGTATGGTTGGGTGTTTTTATTTTTTTTTTTGGTATTTTTTTTTTTATTTTATTTTTATAT
>Ga0099824_1004204_pt1 | contig 20796 bp, 9 predicted proteins | sample SiratrowhiteBW_FD_76837 | JGI IMG/M metagenome (GOLD analysis project Ga0099824, IMG submission 76837) | Root nodule microbial communities of legume samples collected from California, USA - Siratro white BW | ecosystem: Host-associated > Plants > Roots > Nodule | place: USA: California... | reverse complement strand
CGAAGAAGGGGCTATTGAAAGAACGAAAGTTCGTTTAGACCCCCTTGAACCTTTGGTTTAACAACGCCACGTACAAAAGGGTGTTTTATGTGCTTTGTTATTTTCTGTACTATATTCTGCTGTTCTTCTTTCTATTCTTCTGTAATATAATATATCTTTGGTCTTCGTTTAATATTCTCTAAGATAAAGGAAATTTAAATGAATTGATGAAAGATATTTGTCCGATCACTTGCCAAAAGGATAATATTATTCGTGTGCCACTTTTACCGTAGATAATATTAAATGAAAGCAAATGCTATCAGGTTCTGTACAGAAGAGATTATAATGGAGGTCAAAAGCATTTTCCTTTAAAGGGTTCAATTATTCAATGACTAGGTTAATATGGAAAATGGTTCCTTTAGAACACCAAATTATGGAAGAAAAGTGAATGAAAATGTGCAGTCCAATTGCAATTACAATAATTAATTGAATGTTCGTTTTCATATATGTATAAAATGCTGTGGAGATTATGTAGCCGCACCAATGATGAGTTCTTAAAAAATAGCACATTAAAACAAATTACAAGAAACTCAAATAAGTATCTCTAAGTTAACATCATTGATTTAGTATATCATCATAGATTTGTGTTTTTTAATGATTATGTAAGACTACCATGATCGCTTGAGTGTTCTATACTTAAAGAGATTATTAGGTTTGAATACTGATGGTGACTAGCCAGATGCTGCAATCAAGTTTTAGATTAGAAGGAGGTTTTAGATTAGAAGGAGGTGGTTGGAGAAAATAGTAAAGATTGAGTTTATGACAGAAGAGACTTGACTAGTAATTATGGCTAAGGAGTATCCTCTTCCACTCAAGTCATCATTCCTTACTTATTTGTATATTCCAATCAAATGGTCCGAAAGAATTCAAGAAGTCAACAAAGTAAGAGAAGATGTAAGAATGACTAAAGAAAAAGTTAACCAATTCAAGGACGTCATAAATATAATGCAACAACAACTTGTCATGACGATGAAGCATCAACATGACAATGTATCAATTAGTACAAGCATGTGTTTATATATCAATTAATCAATCTAATATTGATTTTGAGCTTATATTAACACATTTAAAAACCAGTAAAAGTCAACACAAACATTAATTCATCAATCCCATGCTCAAAACCTCTAAATAGAGACACACTTATAAATACACAATATAGAATGAAAAAATAAATTTAAAATTAAATAATTACCTAATGGCAATCAAGCACTCAATAATATATAAATAACAATGAAAGAGTAAGATAAAAGAAAGAGATAAGTCAAAGAGTCAAAAAAAGGAAAAAGATAAATGAAAAAGTCTAAAAAAAGGAAAGAGATAGAAATAGATGTCATTTTGATGGAATAATAAAAATAGATAGAAAATTAAAAAACTTTACTTATAAAATTATTTCAAATAGAGTACGAAACAGTACAAACAACTATATTTGATACTCTTACAAATAAAAAATAATATAAACTATTTATCAATGTGATAAATTATTTTGTAAACTTTATTAAAGAAAAAACATGATTTTTTTAACTTTTTAAGAAAATGCTAGGAAATATTAAATGATGTGGACGATCATACAAATACTAAAATGTTATTATCAAAATTCTTATTTTAAATATCACTTGACGTCTACAGTCATTTAATATTTAAATAAATTATTATATTTATCGTGTAAAATATTTTAAATAATTAAATACTAGACTGCATATGACCATATAAGTATTTAAAATTATTTAGGTCAAACTATATTGTTTTTTTAATTTATTACATAAAAACAAAATATGCTGTGGTGGTTTATTTATGAAAAAAATGCAAAACATTTAATACGAAAATAAGCCTAAATTCCATTATTATTATTTTTATAAAAAAATAACTAAAAGGGTGAAGGTGTGTAAAACAAAAATACTAGGGAAAAAAGAAAAAAATAAACTTATTAGGCTAGTAAGATAAATCCAATTTTTTTCTTTTAAAAAATAATAAAGGGTGAAAAAAAATAGAAACGGGTACAAAAAGTGAAAACTGGGCTAGTAAGGTGAGCCCAGATTTTAAAAATGAGGGGTGCAAATATAAGAAACACAAAGTGCAAATAGCATGCATTAATGACTTCAAATTTTCAAGATGTGGCATGCAAATATGAGAAAGAGGAGGTGCAAACAACAAACCTTAACGAGCCCAGATTTAAAAACGTGGGTGCAAACAAGAACCATTAATGAGCCTTTATTTTCGTATTTGCACCTCCGTACCAGACATGAAAATATGAAATTACCCCTGACATAAGATTTAAAATTCAAAACTACCCTTCACTCCCCTCCATCCCCAATTACATCTTTTGGTTTCCCCCTATTTACATTCTGGATTATGGCTGCACCATTGTTCCTTCACTCTCTTGTGTTGAACTGCATGGGTTCAATTTGGAGACATTGTCGTGCAGGAATTACCATGGCTCTAATGAATGGCCCCTTGGAGCGTGCAGGAAGCATGGAAATGTGGCCCAATTTGGCATTGACCAATAATAGATCCTGGTACATTACTGCACTGAGCTTCATCTTGGCTTGATATCCTTTTCAATTTTATTTATTTTCCTGTTTTTATTTCAAATTTATGGTTGATGTAAGGACTGAAAAAAGGGGAGGTGCGAAAAGTGGAAAAGAGGGGTTGCGCAAGATGGTTTCTGATCTGTTGGTTCATATAAAGAAATAGGAGTGTGTGAGAAATGCAGAGGAGAGGTGTGAGAAACAGTCCTATTAGACCAAGTGAAGCAATGAAATGAATTATGAATACTGGGAGGGTAAGAAGCAGTCATAACTTGTTGGTCCAAATGAAGAAACAAAAATAAAGGTACAAACAAGAAATCTTATTTTTTATGTAAAAGCTAATGAGTTGAGCCTAAACTAATTCTTTTATATTTTCTGAAAATAAAATTACATGATAAAAAGTAATCAAAAATTAAATTAACTACTTAAAAAGAAAAATATATTTTAATTTGTATAGTCATTCTATTTTTTTTTATTTTAATTTAAATTTTAATATAAAATCTTAGACTCGAACTAAAATTGTTATATATTTTTAAGAAAAAAAGAAACTACAAAAATCTAAATTAATTATTTTAAATTTTATTATAGAGAAAATTATATATATATATATATACATATTAATTTTATAATATTTATTTTATTTGTTTATTTTTTATTTTTTAAAATTAATCAAGAAAAATATTTTTAATTTTTCTAGAAATAAATTCGTTTGTTCTATTATGCATAGTAATAATAGTACTAACAATATTAATAATATTAATAATAATATTATTAATAATAGTGATAATAATAATCTTAATGCTAACGTTAATAATATTAATAATAATATTAAAAGTTGTATTAATAATAACATTAATAATATTATTAAAATAATAATAATAATAATAATAATAATAATAAATGTTAAGAACAGTATTAATAATACTAATAATAACGATAATAATTTTAATAATAATAATAATGTTATTATTATTAATTAATATTATTTAAAAATAATCGGTAGGTAATTAGTTGTAGGTAACTTATTTATGCATCATCCACATTAATGGATAAAATTTCTAAATAATATTAAATTAACTACGATTTTTTACAAAAGTGGGTATCAAAAGGAGAACTAAAATAGGAACCAAAACTTACTGAGAATGCAGGAAGGAATCTGTTCGAAATTTGGATACAAAAATTGAGGAGATTATCGTCAGGTAATAGTTTTTTATTTCTTTTATTTTTTTTATTTTTACTCCTAGTTAAATAATATTATCCATAGATTTGGTTTTATTTCTAATTTCATATTATTAACTACTCGTTCATGTAGCAACTGTTCTCACCAAATTTGTAATGCCTACATCTACTTCGGCAAAACATGATATATTTGCTTGAATTCTGACTACAAAAGTGCCTTGGCGTGGTTATCGTCATCGGCAAGTTTTTAGCATATTTTGTGGAACTTTTATTAGTTCAATTACTTTTATTTTCGATAATGATAAGGGTTAAAACACTTTTTTAATTAATATATTTTTTTTATTATTAATTGATAAAGTTTATTTTTAAGATTTTAGGCTGTTTTTAGATTTTTTTTAATGTTGATTTTCATTTAGTTTGGACATAATGGTTTTAAGTCTATTGTCTTTGAGTCTCTATAATCACATATTGTAACTGTTGTTGGAATAAAACATCTTCTTTTTGTTTTCTATATTCTTCTCTTTAATTATAATTTTATTTTTAAGAACTCTTTTTCTCTTTTACTAGTTTCTCTACTTTATTGATGTACGTCATTTATAAATTTTCATTAATCTATTATGGTATCAGAATTTTTCTTTTAAAGAGTTGGGCTGTATCTTCTGATTTATTTATTTATTTTTCTGTTTCTCTTTATCATTCACTTCTTTTTTTTATTTATTTTTTCAGAATGGATGACGATTAGTTAAATAATAATTTTAAGTGACTAATGTCAAAAATATGAATTTTATTGTGAATAAAAGTGTTATTGTTTGTTATTTCGGTGAGAGAAGTAGTCATACTAAGAGTAATTGTTATAGAAAGAATGATTTTCCTAAAAGACAGGTAAGAGTTTTAAATCTAATGGAGACAAGAAGATTTGCACTCATTGTAGAAGAAACTGTCATACCGTTGAGACTTGTTATCAGAAACATGATTATCCTTGTGGTCACAAATTTTATAATGAATTTGGAAATATTTGTCTTACTTAACAACAATGTCAAATCCTTTCTGACCTGTTCAAGAATAATAATCCTGGTAATCAATTTCAAGTTATTAAATTGGTTTTGTTTCCTCTTCTAAATCAATCCATTAGTCTTTGAATTTGTCTCCTACAAGTAATATCAATCTTTTAAATAAGCTTACTTTCAATAAACATGCTTGGATCTTAGATTTTGGTGCTACTGATCATGTTTGTTTTTTTAGTAAGATTTTTTTTCATATCATCGCATTAAACCTATTTTTATAAAATTACCTAATGGTCATACTGTTTCATTCTTTTAGAATTGTACATGTTCATCAAATTCTATCTTACTGATTTTTTTATGTTCTTGAATTCTCTTCTATTCTGTTTCTAAACTTATTTTTTCCTTTAAATGTAAACTATTTTTTTTTTCTATTGAGTGTATTATATAGGACATCAAAGCCAAAGAGAGGATTGGTTGACTGTTGCAATACTTCTCTTACCTTGAATTGTGTTGTTAAAGATATTAATTTGGGGCATCATCGTTTTGGACATCCCTTTGATGAAAGATTGAATATTTTGAAAAAAAATTATCCTTGCATTACTGTTGATAAATCTTATATTTGTAATACTTGTTTATCAAGCCAAACAAAGAAAATTTCCTTTTACTCCTAATATTACTCATACTACACATAATTTTGAACTTGTTCGTATTGATATTTGGGGTCCTTATTTTGTTTCATTTATGAATGGTTATAGATTTTCCCTTACTATTGTTGATGATTTTTTTAGATATACTTGGATTTTTCTTATACATAATAAATTTGAAGTTCGGGCTAATGTTTTTAAAATCAATTTAAAATTTGATGGCATTGAGTTTGCTATGAAAAATTTTTATGCTTCCAAAGAAATTATACATCACATTACATGTGATGAACAAAATAGTATTGTGGAATGCAAATATCAACACATTTTAAATGTTACTCGTGCTTTACTTTCCCAATATAATTTACCTATTATTTTCTAGTGTTTTGCTATCCAACATGTTGCTTTTCTAATAAATTGCATACATATTCTTTTGCTTAATAATAAAACTCCTTATGAAAAATTTTATAGAAAAAATTGTGATATCTCCAAGTTGTGTGTTTTTGGTGTTTAGTTATTCTCCTACACCTATTGCTAACAGAATAAAACAAAAATTAGACAGTCGTGTTGCTTCTGGTATTTTCCTTGGTTTTAAACCTCACACTAAGACTTTGTTTGGTTGAGGGAGAGGATTTAAAGGAATTTGAGTGGATTGTGTGTGGATGATAAGATTGTTTGGATTAATGGATAAATGGTAAGATTTGAAAGGAGTTAAAGGAAATGTTTGTGAAGGAAATGTTTGTGAAAGTTTGGGAGTGATTTGATAGATATTATAGATATTTTTTATTTTTTTAATTGATATATTTGTGAAATTACTAATTGACCCTTGTAGAAAATGATGTTTTGTAATTTTCAACTCACTTACCATGGTTGTTTCGTAATTTCCAATTTCATCCCTTCAAATTTCTTCACATGAGTGAGTAGAACCACACAAATTAGTTCAACCAAACACAGTATAAAGAATACATTTATTTAAATCTTAAGAATCATAAAATTGATATTTCCCGACATGTGTATTTTTCATGAAAATTATTTCTCCTATCATTTATCTTTTGAAAATAATAAAGATTCTGATAGTTGATCTCTTCTTGTTACACAACATTATGTTCAAACTTATGATGACCTTAATATGCATAATGCAAATATTGAGTATACTAATGATAATCTTGTCAATGACATGCTTCCTCTTGATGAATATATTATTGTTGGTACCACTCCAAGAAGGTCAACACAGAACAGAAGCAAGCTGCTTATCTCCAAGATTTTGAGACCAACATTGTCAACAATAATAGTGTAAGTATCCCATTCAATCTTTCATAAATTATAATTCTCTGTTTCATAATTTTAGACACACTATTTTGTCTATATTTGCGAATGCTAAACCACAAACTTACGAGGAAGCGTCAAAGGATCCTTGTTGGGTTCAAGCCATGCAAGAAGAATTGGTTATTCTTGAAGCCAATCAAACATGAATTATGACAGACTTACCTCTTGGAAAGATTGTTATTGGTTACAAAATAAAACACAACTCTGATGACTTTATTGAACGTTACAAAGCTCGATTGGTGGCAAAAGGCTATTCTCGACTTGAAGGGTTAGAGTTTCTAGATACTTTTGCCCCTACTGCCAAGCTGACCACTCTAGCCCTCCTTTTATACCTTACTGCAATAAATAATTGGATCCTAAAGTAACTTGACGTGAATAATGCTTTCCTGCATGAGGATCTTCATGAAGAGGTATATATGAAGATTCTACCTGGTCTCACAGCCATGAATAAGAACACAATTTGTAAATTACAAAAATCTTTATTATATGGATTTAAACAAGTTGGTCGACAGGTGGTATGCCAAATTATTTATTTTCTTACTTTCACATAATTATAAATGTTTTTCTGCTTACCACTCTCTTTTCTTGAAACATGTTGGACGTTCTACAATTGCTCTCCTCATTTATGTAGATGACATTGTCCTTACTGGGAATGATGCTGAGGAAATGCAAGCTATCACAAGTCTTCCTCACCATCATTTTCGCATAAAGAACTTAGGAGACTTGACATATTTTTTGGGCTTTGAAGTTGCACGGAATAGTTCAGGTATTCGCCATAGTCAAAGAAAATATACCTTTGATTTACTTGAAGAAACTGGAATGTTAGCCTATGCTCCTGTACCCACTCCCATGGTACATACTGTTCATTTGACTGTTAGCAAGGGGATCAAACTCAATGATAATAAGCTTATACTTATAGAAGACTCATTGGGCACCTCATTTATCTTACCAACACAAGGCCTGATTTTTCTGTGAATTCTCTCAGCCAATTTGTTTCTACTCCTACTATTTAACATAAGCAAGCAACTCTTTGTGTTATCTGATACCTAAAGAATGCCCCCTGAAATGGTGTTTTCTTCCACAAAAGAAGTGTTATTAAAATAAAAGCCTAGAACAATTCTGACTAGTCTACTTGTCCTAAAACCTGAAAATCCATTACTACTTTCTCTATATGTCTTGGTGATTCATTGATATCATGAAAATTGAAGAAACAACAAATTATCTCTAAGAGTTCCTCTGAGGTTGAATAGAGAGCCCTAGCTTCCACAACTTGTGAAATGGCTCACATACCTTCCTAAAGATATTCAAACCAACTACCTGTAACTAGCCTTATACTGACAAACAATCAACAATCCAAATTGCCTAAAGTTTTTCATGACAGAACCAAATACATTGAAATAGACTGTCTGTTCATAAAAAAAACAACCAAGGTCTTTTGAAGTTGCTTCCTATAACTTCTTCTCTTCAAGTTGCATATATCTTCACGAAAGCACTTCCTCCATAACATAACATGTATCCAAGGCTACGGATATTTTAGTAGTAACAATAAATTTACATACAAGTCTCATTTAATAAATAATTATCTATGAAAAATTAAGGTTTTCTTGCCTCGGTTAATTTATGATTATATATATATATATATATATATATTATAGACTAAATGGACAAGACTTTGACAAAATATAATCTGGTAAAATTTAAATTATTATTTTTCACCTAGCCTGATCATTTTAATAAATCTGAGCACTTTTATATAGTTTTTCTTATACAATGAGGATTAATTATTTAAAAAAAAAATACCATAGGGTCAGACGCTAAGCCAAATACACTTGTAGTTTTTCATATATAGCCGATGCTAACTGCATGATTTATTGGCCAATCATAGTCTCAAAGTTCCTAGTGTCTATTAAGTGGACGTTTATGAACCAACCCTTTTAGAAGTTTGCTTCAAACGTAGAGCTGGATTTTTTGTACGTTGAATTGAATAGACAAAAAATGAGGAAGCAATTCTTTTAGCTTCAAACTTAATGCGCAAAGCCAAAAAGATATATTAGTGTCATCTTCGGTATGTGAGTATTATAAACTTGTAAATGCAGTGATGAAATAAGATGACAGAGTAGAGCATATATTGGATTACTTCAGGAATATTACAGCACAAACCATTTAGGGCTCTAGCTCCAGTAAGACAATATTATTAGCATACACACACCTTACACAAAGGCCCACAAAATGAGCACTTTGTGTTTCTTATTCCCACAACTAATATTGTACTATATGATTAAGTATATTATAGCCCTTCAAAGTAAGAGCTGGTGAATCACTCGTACCTAGCACCAGTGTTAAACTTGGCCTTTCCAAACTCCTGCTTTCCTGAACCTGAGTTGTTGAAAGCACTTTTAGTGCCACTGTTACCCCAGGACGGTGCGTTTCTCCCTTTAGCAACTTGTACACCAGTGTTGAACTCCCCTTCCTTGAAGTCTTGTCCTCCTCCCGAGTTCTTGAAGGCATCCTCAGTGCCATTGTTTGCATACCCACCAAACAGTGACATAAAGAAACCAGACATGGTCGAGGAAATCAAGGATCTTGTTACTTTGTTTCACAAGTTTATCTTTCTTCTTGCCTTGACGTTCGGTATACGAACCCAACCCTCATTTTATAGATACTGAAAAGGTAATATCATGTGTAACTACCTATCTTTCATAAATAGGGTCACGTCAGAAACAGGCATATTTGGAAAGAGACATTTATTACATTGTTCCATTGCTATCGGAGTGCAATATTTTCGGATATATATATATATATATATATATATATATTTAGTCTTCATCTAATATTCTCTAGGATAAAGGAAATTTAAATGAATTGACGAAAGATATTTGTTCGATCACTTGCCAAAGGATAATATTATTCGTGTGCCACTTTTACGGTAGATAAGAACTGCTATTAGATTCTGTACAGAAGAGATTATAATGAAGGCCAAAAGCATTTTCCTTAGTATTCAATGACTAAGTTAATATGGAATATGGTTCCTCTAGAACACCAAATTATGGAACAAAGTGAAGGAAAATGTGCAGTCCAATTGTAATTTCAAGAATTAACTGAATGTTCGTTTTCATTTATGTATAAAATGCTGTGGAAATTTATGTAGCGGCAACAAACATGAGTTCTTAAAAAGTAGCACATTAAGACAAATAGAAGAAACTCGAATAAGTATCAGTAAGTTAACATGGCCTAAACATTGATTCATTATAACATTTGCTAACCGACCTGTACAACTAAAATACTATTCCGTTATTTATATATATTTATATATATATATATATATATATATATATATATATATAATATTGGACATGACTGACATTACTAATATTAAAAAAGTTATTAGTGTTAGACTAGCGGACTAATTAATAATTTTAAAAACTGCAATACATGTTATTATTAATAGGGTAAAAGAGCCAAGGATCAAAAGGACGATAGTTAATTAAGGGAGGCATCGTTGTATGCAGTGACAATTTTATCATAAAATATAATGTTTTGACGATGGGTACTCTTATCCTTATGTATTCAAAGGTGTGATGTGTTTAAGAAAACATCATCATTTTGCATAGGATGACAGAGACGAAGAACAATCATCACATGCATTGTTTCTGAAATTACATCTTCATTAATTTGCAAGTTCATCCTTTTGCAGGAGTACAAGATTCTCGTGTCTTTGGAACAAGATTCACATCTCTTTGGAATAAGATTCACATGTTTTTGAAAAGTTGGAAGAATTTAGATATTTTAGGAACAGTTAGCTGTTTGACACTCTTATTTTTTTATTTATATCTATATAGTTTTTGGAGTTTTTTTGAAAAGTTGGAAGAATTTAGATACTTTGGAAACAGTTAGCTGTTTGACACTCTTATTTTTTTATTTATATCTATATAGTTTTTAGAGTGTTTTTGTTATAGTGTGTTTTTAACAATAGTGGATAAAATCTTTATTTATATGTATCAAATGTATTGCGTGTATTTAGACTTTTTATTCTAGTTTTTTTGTATTGTCTTTTCTGTATTAAAGTTAGAGTATCTCTTGAATGCTTCTATTAATTTTATTTTTTTGTTGTTAAAAAAAAAAACCAACACTTAGTACAAAATCTTATCATACACAATACTTTTGAAAATCTCAATCAAGATTAGATACGTAAGAGAAATTACAGAAAAAAAACTCACATTAAAAGTTTGAGAACAATTAAAAAGCAAAGATGTAAAAAGAATTACAATGTAAACTTCTTAAAATGAAGAATTTGAACAAAAACAAATTAATTAAAGCAAGAAGACTCAAGCAACAAAGACAATAGAAATATCACATTATATTTTTTGTTTTATAATTCCTGGTGTTGTGGGTAGTACTTTTACACTGTTTCTAAGGAGTATTTTAGCTATATTTTGTTTTAGATGAGAAGTTTCTGAGTTAGATAGGATATAAATGAAGGGCTAATGGAAAATGTAGAAGGTTCGAGGAAGTGCTTTTAATTTCATGTCAGAGTCTTTCAAAGTAGAAAACCAATGTTTTTAGAAAGAATGAATTTGATTTTTTATTTTTATTTTGAAATGGGAGATATATTATGTTGCGGTTTTAATTGATTAAAACTATATTAATTAATTAAAATAGAACTTAGAAACTAGTTCTTAAGGCTTTAACTTGTTAAAACAATATTTTATATGAATCTATCAAAAATATATTTTTTATCGATTAAAATAAAATTAAAAATATAAGATTTGAGATTGAAGTGATTTTAGTACATTAAAAAATTATTTTAATCAATTAACCGAGTCAACTTGACTCTTTTAGATTTTAAACAATTTTTATTTTTATTTTTATTTATTAAAATTTTCTCCTTATCTTTTTAGCAAATCTAAAAGTATTTTAATATATTAAAACACATCTTAATCAATTAAATTAAAACACAACCCACAAAATGTTCTGTACACTTTCAAAGATTTTCTAATTCAACAAATTATCAAATCAAGGTTAAGAAACACTTGTACCATAATTAAAACAAGAATTACAATCTAAATCTAAGATCAAATCAATATCATCTTCAACGTTTTAATTATCATCATCAACAACTAGTATATTATAATTGATATTATAATTGGAAGTATCAAATCTTTAAATTTCGAACTTTTATATCCACAAAAAGTTCATTATATATACTATGTCGTAGTTTTTTCTTTCAATTATTCTTTTAAAGGATTGATTATGGTAATGAATTGGACTGTTCTAGAATTATTCAATTGCAAGTTTTAGGGTTAGCCATAAAACCAAGCAATCATTTAAAAACAAATATCAAACAAACTAATAGTTATAACAATAATTGTTGTTTTTATCGGACTACAACAGGTAAAACACTAACCGCCATCTAATTACTTCTCAAAGCTGGGTTTTTAGTAGTTGCAGGATAGACAAAAAAAAAAAAAGGAAAAAAGAAAACTACAGCTATAACATCCATCCATCGTGTTCTTCCCAACCTACGACAACATTTCTATATCGCGTAGGTGTATCTTATATGTTAGATGATGAGTTTAAACTAGTCGTCAATGTTTTCACTGATTAACTACACCTGTATCAACGATGAGTCTGTAACAATAGTCATTGGTGTTTATTAACCGTTATCCTAAACCCTCCACTCATGTCAATTTTAAGAATTTTTGCTTATTGGATCAAAAGCACAGTATTAATAAAGCTTAGTAAGAAACGTGGGTAGCCACTATTCAGTTTAGTAATGTGTTTTTTTTTTTGTTTTTTATTTTGATAGTTGGAATACTTATTTTTGAATAGGATATATTGTATAAGGATTGAAACATTCATTAAGTATTTCTTTTTATTTTATTCATTCTTTATTGTTAAAAAAAATTCCTAAACCCCTGTATAGTATATAGAATTAATCTTAACCATCTTTTATTAGCATTTTGGTAGTTATATAAACTATTAAGCATTTGACTTCCAATTGATATTTGACCATAGGACAATGAGTTTAAAACACAAAATGCTTTATATAACAAACACGTTATATAATAAACTTGTAAAAGAGTACTCATATAATAAAGATAATAAAAGCATATAAAACTGGATCACTTCAGCATTACAGTACACAGAGCTGCAGCTCCAGCATCACAATTATTAGCATATGATCAGATACATCTTACAGAAAGGTCCACAAAAGTGAGCACTTATTTTTTTATTCCCATATTATATATAGGGCTATGTATGTTTGGGAAGCACCTTGGAGTGAGAGTTTCTTAATAGTACCTAGCACCAGTGTTAAACTTGGCACTTCCGAAACTCTGCTTTCCTTGACCAGAGTTGTTAAAAGCATCTTTGGTGCCATTGTTGCCACTGCAAGGTGCGTGTCTACCCCTTGCAACTTGTACACCTGTGTTGAACTCTCCCTGATCGAAGTCTTGTCCACCTGATCCTGAGTTTTTGAAGGCATTCTCAGTGCCATTGTTTCCACCAAAGCCTAACAAGCCGAAGAAACCAGACATGGTCGATAGTTGGTCGAGGAAATTAAGGATCTTATTAGTTTGTCACACAAATGTATATCTCTACTTGCCTTGATGTTTGATACAAACCCAACCCTCATTTTATTGACGAGGATATGAGATTCTCGTGTAACTACCTTTCCTAGGGTTAGGCTCAAGCATATTTGGAAACAGATAAATATTCCATTGAGATTGGAGTGCACTATTTTCGGATTCATACTCTTTGGTCCTCGTTTAATATTCGCTTGGATAAAGCAACGACAATGTCAAGTGAATATTATCAAAGGTATCCGTTGCCTTCGCAAAGGATAAACATTATTCGTATTCCAAATTTATCATCAAACCACAGACAACATCAATTCAAAACCAATGCTACATCAAATTCTATACAGAAGATATTTTAAAGCAACAATCAATTTCCTATTTGGTTGTTAGAATTACATAGATACATTTGAATATGTAGTTTAAACACGATAAAGAACCTAACATTGAATAATTAAATTGAAATGATGGTGGTGACTGTTTAACAAAAATGAAAGAACTTTCTTATTCTTATTTTAATTGATCGATGAACCTAACTTTGAATTTGTATCTTATGGTTAAATGTGAAGAACAGCATATTTGAGCAAGTAAACTGCTTAGGTTATATCTGTTGTATGTTTTTATGTTTTTCTGGTTTAACAATGTTAATATATATATATATATATATATATATATATATATATATATATATATATATATATATATATATATATATATATATATATATATGTTGGTGATTTTGCTGATAAACAAACCCACTTTCCCATAACTACTGGTTCGCTGAGCTTATATAAATAAAATAAATAATAAGATGATCGAAAGTGGGTTTAGAACTCCTAATCAAGGAAAATAGCACATATGTGTACCTCATTTTGTAGACATTGCAAGAATTAATAGAATCGTCCCCATAATTCTTTCTTAAGATAGAAGATACGTTTCTCAATTACTAGTTCGACCGTTTAACCTTTTTTATATTATACATAATATTAAAATTAACTTATATAACTAAAATGAAAAAACTATTAAAGAGTTCTAATTTTTGTATTGTGTAGTTAGAATAATGTAAAATAGTTAAAAAACTATAATTTAAATCATTAACCATCACATAATTATTGATTGTAATTAAGTACTTTAAGTGTAAAAATAAGAGTATTATCTATTCATTCTATTAAAAATATCAATTAGTTAAAAAAAATAACTATTCACTATCAGGGTTTAGTCAGAAGATAAATTTAGTTTAGAGGGGTATATGAGTGGCTATAGTGTGGGAAATTTGGATGCATAAGAATAAAATAGTGTTTAACAGTGGGATAGTATACTATGTGAAAATCTTTACATTAGTACGACTTAAGACATGGTCTTGGAATAAGTTTAGATGACAGAGCACAAACTATTATGTATCGGACTGACTTCTCTGTCCTATAATATGTTTGCAAAATACTTCTTAATCTTTATATTGGCTGTGTGAGTTTTGATAGGTTGGGTTATCCATTCGTTTAATGAGTGTATATATAACAATGAGATCTAGGGGAGTTGGCATAGGGGTGTGTGTTTTGCAGGTCTGTTTGGCTGAAGCAGGAGTATATGGCAGCAGAAATGCATGCGAAAGTTAACTGAAGCACAGTATGGTGGACATTTATTTCGGATACTTAGTTGGTGGCCTATCAATGCAATTGGAAGTTGTCAGTGACTATGCTTTCATACTCCTAGTTTAATCATGTGTTATTCGAATTAAGTAGTTTATTTCTTTTATTTTAGTTTTGTTACCTCAATTTCTTGTTGTTGTATTACCCCGTGTACACTATGTAGGTTAATTGTGGAGCTTGTTCTCTTTGTGGCATGGGTGATGGAGGAAAGTTTGCTATTTGATTTTGTAATAGGGTCAGAGTACCTCTTAAGTGTTCTCATTAATTCCATTATTCGTGGTTCTAAAAAAAACTATTTTTATAATATATATATATATATATAATCATTATTTTTTATAATATATATATAATCATTTAATGTGAGCAAGTTTTGTTATTTTATTTAATTGTTTATTATTGTCAAAGATCATTTATATCTTATCAAGGGAGTAAAAGCCTTTGGTTTAGATACATTAAACTTATTTTTAACTTTATTTCATAATTATGCTATTCATACTTCCAATTTTTAAAACTCCTAATTTGTATTTGGTGTTAAAATATGTAATATGGATTCATATCATATATTATACAAGTTTGTTTTGCAATTTTAAACTTCTTTTTGATTAGTGTTACATAATGTGTAATAAAATTCAATCACCGAATATATTATAAGAAATTTTATAAATTATTAAACTGTATTTTATTAATATAAAATTGTGATAACTTAAATTTATGTCATTCAAAGCAGAAATATTAAAATCATTCATTTTACAGACTAGAATGAAAACACAATTAAGTGAATTATGAAAGTGATGAAAATGTTCACACCTATACCTATTGTATTGTAGACTTTACACGAAGAGAAAATAGAGACTATAGTAGAATCTTCCTCATAATTTATGCATAAAATGGTATCAAACTTTATGTAATTAATGGCATCAAATTTGATTTACTTAATTTGGTGTTTCTTCTAGTGCCTTGATGTCTATCTGCCAGCTCTAAGTCAGTTTGTTCATACGGAAAGGAAATCTGATGCTATATTCTTCAACACGAATTTTTTCTTCTCACAAATATCAACTTCTATTATTTTAATGGACTGGTCGAATCATGTCCTTTGACGTAACTATGATGATGTCACGTAAGCAAACAACACGAAGAAATATCCAAAATGAAACTAGCTTTGTTCATAAGATATATTCTTTTAAATCAATTTCCATCAACAAATATTCTCTTATCTTGAACAAAGGGAAAATCATCTTAAATGAAGAAGTATATTTTCTTTTCAAAGGATCATATACCAGTTAGAGTATCAAATATACGATAAGATCATGAATTAACAGCACTTTGTTACGTGTTCAACTAGAGCGAATTACACTTATTCCTTTGATTTAACGCTAGTTTTCTTTATAATTTGAGAAACAACACTTCATACCCTCGTAAAAAGGGTTATTGCAAATATTTATCGTGCCCATTTTTTGCATTCTGAGTTGCATGTTTCAATAATTAGCTTGTTTTTATTTTTATATACTTTTTTGAGAATTTTATAAAATAAAATATTTTCTTGAACTAATATTCTCCAAACATACATCAAGAGTCTTACTCGCATGCTTGTCTTCCTGAAATATATAGGCTTTACCTTAATGATCAAGTTTTCTAGAAAAATTATATTTCTCTTTATGATATGTGTGTACACCGAAATAGAGTTTAAAGAAAAAATAATTATTCAAAATTTAATGTATCAAATAAATTTATTAGCTTATTTGCGAGCCTGAGTGAAACTAATATATAAAACTTTTTTAACAATCGATAAAAAAATCAATGAAAAAAATGTATTAAACAAATATATTAATTTATGTATTAGTTTCATTCATATTAAAATAAAAAAAATTATAAAACTATATGCATCAGCATAGTTTATCCGAAATTTTCTATAAAATTTTTGTTATCAATTTTAATCAGACTTATTAAAGGTATGCATCTGCTTAGCTAATATTAGCAATGAAAATTTCTGTAAAACTTTTATTATCAATTTTAATTAGAGTGATTTAGTTTATGTTTTTATTTTTAATATTTATTTTAATGTTGGTTTAATTAATACTAACGTAATTTATTTTGATATTTATTTAATAACTTTAATTCTTTTAATATATGTAAAAACTCCTTGGATGTTGTTATGGATCCATAGCAGACGCAAACCCTGCCAGACCATCACTACACCATAAAGTTGACAAAATCCTCACCAACGACAATGCATTAGTGCAAATAAGGAATGTTAAGTAAGCTGGTTTATGTTCGACCAAAAAATAACAATGATCTGGTGATAATTTTTTACTTAAAATCAACTTTTTTTACATTAGACCACTTTAGGTGAGACATGATATCGAACCAAATCTATTTAGCATATATGTTTATTACTTGTGAGGTGGCAACGATTGTACTTAAAGTGTGATAAGTGGTTAAAGATTTTATCAGTGACAAAAGTTGATAGTTATTTTTGTGGGTTTTCCTTAAACTTTTTCAATGTAAAAGCTAATAATGTTTGGAAAGGAATGTGGTTGGCACTAGCAAAGAAAACCTGAAATCATAAAAATAGGCTGATATTTAATAATAGAAAGATTGACGAGGTAGAGATCTTTGCACTAACACAAATGAATACTTGAACCTGGGCTAAGTTTAGTGGATTTAGAATACAAGGGTCACTTTCGGAATGGTTCATGAACCAATTTGAGTTATTAAAACAGATTTAGTAAGACGTTGATTGTGATGGTACCTAGAAAGGATCGTAGATAATTAGTAGACTATGGGTAGGAATTTGAGAAGTCATCCGTTTGGAAGAGGTACAAGATTCACCTGTATTTTGGAAGGTTGGAATAATTTAGATACATTGGGAGCAGCTAGCTGTTTGACACTCTTATTTTTTTACTTGTACTTATATATAGTTTATAGAGTATTCTTGTTGTAGTATGTTTTTGACAATGGTGGATAGAATCTCTATTTGTATGCCAAATGCATTGTATGTACTTAGGTTTTTCACTCTAATTTGGTATTTGTGTGTAGGATTTGGATCTAAGGTAAAAATATTTTGTATTGTGTTTTCTGTATTAAGGTTGGAGCATCCCTTAAATACATCTATTAATTTTATGTTTTGCTGTTAAAAAAAATGATATCCGACCACTTAAATATCCAACGTAAATTTTAAATTTTACTTCGATTTTAGGTGGTCTGACGTAAAATGCTTTTAAAACCTGTCTAACTCTTCTCCCTTCTTTTCACCTTCATAAAACAGCATTTTCACGTGTGGTTTTCGCTTTTCTCACCGGTGATAGCGATAACGAGTTGGTGGAGGTATTAGTACCAATTATTTTCTTGGTTCCTAGTTTTCGAATATTAGTAATTTATGTTTGATTGGATTAAGTTTGTTTCTTTATTAAGATCAATGGTTTACACCTCTTAAGTTCGGTTCTTTATTTTATTAAAATTAGTAGTTTAAATCTCTTATTTGTTTAAAATTGATACTGTAATTGTTTTTATTAGGGATCTTAACCACGACAATATATTGTTTAGTCTTAATATTGAAACCATATTATATTATTTAGATGCATAAATTTGAAATTTTTAATATTGAAATTAATTGTTAAAATAAATTTACTTATATAGATGAATATTTATTAGATGTTTAAAATGAAAAATTAAAGTTTAAGAATAAAAAAATGATAGAGACTAATTAATGTTAGGTATTCAAGTGTGAGTCTAAGTCCCATATTGGAAAAAAGACCCGCAAACCTAATGCTTAAGGTTTTGGGTTGAAGGTAGTGTCATTTTCTCATATGGGTTGGCTCAGTTCTCATTCTTATGAGATTTTCCCAGTTTTCCCCCTCGGATTCTCCCAACAAATGGTATTAGAGTAGTTGGTTTGTGGCTTAGGCGAGTACAGTTTGACCTTGTATCGAAAGTCTTTCTGATAGAGATTGGAGATTTCAGGCAAGAGATTGGAGATTTCAGGCAAGCATGTCCCGTATAAGTGTGTGAACGGCGACTCTCACTTGAGGGGAATATTGTTAGGTATTCAAGTTTAGCAACATATAAGAAAGAAGACCCACAAACCTAATGCCTAGGTTTTGGGCTGAAGGTGACGTCATTTTATTATATGGGTTTGGCTCAGTTCTCATTATTAGAAGTGTCTTAATTTTTCTCTTTTATCAATAAAAGAATGTATTAAATAGAAAGTACAAATGGGTCTTTCAATCCATTTGAAAAAAAGTTATGAAACAACCCAATAGTAAGTGACTAGTTTGTTTATTAGTTTAGAGATTAAATTATATGTAATTTATATTATATATTGTAGAGAACTTATAGAAAAAGTTTAGATTGATCAAAGAAGTAAGATGCATTAAAATATGTTGGAGTGATATTTTATGTTCAAGTTGTATAAAATTAATTTTTGACACTTCTTTTTCATTTTAGTGGAATAGGCAAGCAGACTTGTTTAAATATGGCTACTAAGAGTCACTATTTATCATTGACTCCTAGACAAAGATAACACATTTAAATATAGGATGCTTCATATTTTACTTTTATGATCATGTGTGTAAATATTTGAAGTCTTCAACGATCAATCTTTCGTTGTTCCCAGATGACATACAAAACTTGAGAGGATAATGAACTGCTTTCCTTTTTTCATATATAATATAGTTTTATTTAGAGATGACAAATGAACATATCCTCGTAGATTTTGTTTGAACTTGTCTTAATTTTATTGAAAGATCCTCACATTGACTGGTACATGTATGAGTAGGGACAATACTCAATTTTTTAAATTGAGTATGGGGATGGGGATGGGTATGTATATTTCGTCCCATCCTCGTTCCCATATCTATCCTAATGCTTATCCCCTCCTTATATACCTGTCTGTATTTTAAATTACTAAAACACCTTTAATTTATTATGAAACCTAAAAAACTTATATTAACTTTTCCTTTATCATTAGTAGTGTCATAACTTATCTTTGAGTAGTACACTTGATCATTTTCACTCTTTTATATAATTATTTGACATTTATCCAATTATTATTTGAATTTGTCATATGATATTTATACAATCATAATTTAATTTTTTATATTTGATATTTGTTGCCCTTTTTCGGCAAGTGTACCGAGTCAAAAGTAATATAGATTTATAAAGTAAGGATGTCAATCCCACATAGAACAGTTTTGCTTTTAAACCTCAAATTCATGACTCACTAAGCAAATAAACATTTATAGATGGGTTGATTGTAATTTGAATTAATAAGCAATAGAGACAATTAAAGAATAAATAGGGATTATAAAAAAAGTTTTCAAGATCTAGAAGAACTCTGGGATTGAACTTCATCTATCTCCCTTATTCATAGGTTTGATTTGATAATAAAATACAATATTAGTAACTACTCACTATTGATCTACATATAATAATCATTCACACTATTTTTAATAAATTACCCAGCATTAAAAACAGATGTTATAGCAATCAATACATTGAAACCTATCCCTAATGTTCCAATATATTGAGTATTTTCATCTAGGTCAGAAACTTACTTCCCAGTTAAATTCAAGAATCAAAATCAAAACTCTATTGATCAGATAAAATCATCTAGCATTAAGTGAAAGGTGAAAATACCAATGGAGTAGAAACTCTATATTATATTTAAAATCACCAAAATACAAATGAGTTCAAATGATTACATTCAATCCTAAAGATGAAGAATTTAGCTATCCATGGTAGCCATTGCAAATCAATGAAAGGAAGATTCTAGAGAAGAAGAGAATCTTGATTCTAGCAGTCCTCTAGGTCTTGATGCTTCACAAAACCCTAAAAATCTCCTTTTAAACTTTTTATTTTTTTTT
>Ga0099824_1004193_pt1 | contig 20829 bp, 13 predicted proteins | sample SiratrowhiteBW_FD_76837 | JGI IMG/M metagenome (GOLD analysis project Ga0099824, IMG submission 76837) | Root nodule microbial communities of legume samples collected from California, USA - Siratro white BW | ecosystem: Host-associated > Plants > Roots > Nodule | place: USA: California... | reverse complement strand
TGATTTTTTTTTTTTTTTTTTTTTTTTTTTTTTTTTTTTTTAATTTTTTTTTTTTGATAAATTGTTTTGTTTTTTTTTTTTTTTTTTCTGTGGTTTTGGTACCTGTGCTACATCAATGTTGTGTGCTTGTATTTTGGATTTTGAATAATGACACAGTTAGCTGAAAAAATAATGGTAACTGGAATTTGATATTTTGTTTGTGTTCAATCAGGTGAAAAGTGAAAGATTGGTAAAAGATTTTGGGTTTAAGACCAGGGTTACTCTTGGTGATATTTTGGATGTTCTTAAGGCCTGGAGAAAATCATCAAAGACTCCATTCAAGGCGAGGTATGCATGCCTTTTCAGCTTTTACATCTGAAGTTTAATTAGAGTTGTTTGATTAACTGCCACACTTTTCGTCTAGGCAGCACAATATACATGACATGGAAGATGGATACACGGTGACAGATAAACTTAAATTAATTGTTCACAGCACTCTTTTTATGCTCATTACAAACACCAGAGAATCACAGATGAAGCAAAATAGAATGATTTGGCATACATTTTTTACTATATTAGATAGCCTAGAACAGGGATACCATGACCAGGGCCATTAAAATGCTTCACGTATAGCCTTTTTGTATGTATTAATTTGCTGCTTAGTCCAAAGGTGATTAACAAAGCAGTTAAAGCAGATCAGAGAACCGAATTCCATTAATGTGTTTATATGCAATCTAAAGAAAACTACATAACATTATAACCCCATTAAAAAGTGCCGAGATATATTTGCTACTACGATATGCATGTCGAGTTTCATAAAACATAGTCCCAAGTAATTCGTTTTATTCACTTATTTATATAAACAAATATGGGCTATTCTGTAATTTTTCTTCTATTTAGTTACAAAACTAATGCCACTTGACCCAAAAAGTTGATTATATAGCATAAACAACCGTAACCAAGTCTTATTTGGTTGACTACACAGATAAATCAACGTCGTTATGTTTTATGCTGTTTAGATGAAGATTACAGTTTCTCTAACGGGGTGTTTGTTTCAGAGAAATTATAGTACGTTCCATGGAATGGAATCATATTCTCAGGAACATTATAGCCAGGAGTGTTATTCCTGGGTGTATTTAGAAGCTTTTTAGTCACATTCAACTATTCTAGGATCCTAAATAATAAATATATGAAAGTAGAAGTAACATGTGTATTAGACAATAATAACTTCTCATGTTTTCATCCCTCATGCGAATAGAAATGTAGAAAACATGGTTAACATAGAAGTTACAACTTTGGAGGAATCAATAATACGTGTGAATAGTTTTTGAAAGCTTGTTACAAACTTGTGAATATTATTACATTTTCTATTTTAATTTCTTGAAGCAAACGCAGCCTGAAGGTTTCTTCAACCTTTCTTACCTATTTTAATTCACACCATTTTCGATTTGAATTGGTAGCTGCCTATGCATTGACTATCAGTGCTTCTTTTGTTTTCTTTGCTAACATTTTTAAATTGCACAAGTTTACTCACAAATAATGTGTATTGTTTTTGCCAGTATAACACAAATGACAAAATTGTATGCTCTCATTTGGAATGAAATGGCATCTTCAAAGAAGAAAACTATGGATGATTTGATGTCTGGACCTTTTATATTTATACCATACTCATCTGTCGATGATCATAATGATGCTGTATGTGGGACACTTGTGCATCCTAATGAAGTCTATTGGCATGATTCAACTGCTTCTGTTCAGCAAATGAAGGAGTTCCATCCTCAGTGCAACTCATCTGGTTCCCCTATAAACAAGTCGTTGTGCAATATTTACCCTACTCTTCGAGGGTTTTTTGTTGATGAGTGTCAAGTACAAGAGGCACCTCCTCTATGCAGCTATATTCAAATTTTGCTGCAGTTATCAACTGTCACTTTGCCTTCACAAGCAGCAGATAAAGTAAGTTTTGAGCTATAAATAATAACTGTTTTCTTTTACCTGAAATCTTACCCTGTGCCCTCTCTCCAGATTTTGCAAGTTATTCTCAAGTGGGCAGATGGACTAAAATCTGGTTCCCTGAGTGTTGAGGATGTCAGTTATCTGAAAGAATGTCTTTCCAAATCGGAGTTTCCTGTGCTTCCCACTGTGCAAGATAAGTGGGTTTCGTTGCATCCTTCCTTTGGTCTCATCTGCTGGTGTGATGATAAGAAGTTGAAAAAGGAATTTAAACATTCAGATAACCTGGATTTTCTCTATTTTGGAGAACTGACCGAGGATGGTAAGGAAATGGTGCAAGAAAAAATTTCCATCGTCATGAAAAGCTTTGGTATTCCAGCTATCTCAGAGGTATGATCACAGTTCTTCCTATGATTCTCCTTTTTCTCTGTTGTATATTCTTGTAGTCTCTAGACTGTTCTCAAATTATTTTCAATCGCATTTGTCCCCTGAATTCATAGTGCTGCTCATTAGTTTTATACTTATGTAGTTTAGACATTTATATCTACCCTTTAAGATAGGAAGGAATCAAAGTGTTTGTCCTTCATTCATCTGACATTGAATATAGCTTAATAAATGATAATCTTGTTTTCCAAGAGGCTTCCGAAATTCAATAGAAATATCATCTGGACTAACATCTTTACCATTTTCCATCATCCTTAAGGTCTCTTTTGCTTCTCCAATTTTAATTATACGATAGTGAACCAATTTTTTGCTCTATTGGATTTCTAGTCCTTTCATATTACAATCTAATCGTTCTTCATAATTGCAAAATTTAATATCTTGATCTGTGATCAGAAGTTTCCTTTCTTGGTCTTTAATACATCTTTCCTGATCCAAATATCTTGTTTTGCCTTCTTTATTTTGGTAAGCTTTTGTACTTATGATCTCTACTAATCATTCTGAGCTCTTTAAAAATCTTAGAAAGCTGTAGATTGTGTTTTGTTAACAACTTTCCTTATCCGATTTCTAGCTTTCACTTGTCTATTTTTCAACCTTATTGCACCCTTTTAGACCATAAAGCACTCTGTTTCTTACCTTGTTTGAATACTTTCATTCTATGCCAAGATTCTTCATCTCTCAGCACAAAACTTTTCATTCTCCCAAGACGGATTTAGTAACATTTCCTAATCTTCCAAGACATCACATCCCAATGAGGTTAAGACTACCTTGTTATTCCCAATTACCTTCGTTCAATAATTTCATCTTAAAAAACTTTTTTTTTTCCGTGGATCTGCCGCCACTTGATTCTATGATTTGCAACTTGTTGAGTTTTCTCTTGATGCCTCTTCATACTACCATCAAGAATCAAAGAATATTTCACTGAAGATAAAAGAATTTTACTGAGACTTTGAACAGAATTTGTCTTTGTCAGCAAGTTAATAACACTGTAATTTGTTAGTCCTTGGATCTATTTAGGATTATGAGTAAAAGGGGCATTTAATGAGCCACGTAAAAAGACTTAACTGGATTAGCCTATTTGTCATTATGGGCATGTTTGGATTAGCTTCTCCACAAGTCCTTCTAGAAGTCAAATAAAAAAAAATGAAATCAAAATTTTTATGAACTAAAAATTAGCAACGTGCAAGTTAAAAATAAAAATTTTGAGAAGCTATATAAGAGACCTTCTATAAATTAAGCTTATGCATAGACTAATTTTAACTTATGGAGAAACTAATATCAATTTTTCCTATTTTTATTTTTAAGAAGGAGCGTATGAACAACACGTCTAAACAGACCCTATATGTTGTTTGATGAACGCATAGCTGGTGTAAAATTTATCTGGATGGCGATTTTTATCCAATGCTTTCGTAATTTCTATCTTTATCTGTGGCTTGGAGTGTGGGTTTAGACAGGGTAGTATACATAAGTAAAGATTGTTACTTATAGCTTGGATGTTCCTACTGACCCAACCATCATTACTGTTGTCACCACCCTTTAGCTATATCCATTGCCAGAATATTGGTTCCAATTGAGAAGCAAGGTATTTTCGAAAGGAAAAAAAAAATATGTACTGTGTTGTTGTTCACTGGTGCACATAACTGCGGGAGATTTGTTTCTGCATTTCATAGTGTGCTATACATAGGCATGCCTTTATCACAACTTCAACCATTGATTTCCCAATTAATGGCAATCACTCTGCATTTTACCCTCTAGAGTGAACCCCCCGATGATTGGGTTATCTTAAAAAGAGTATTATGAGTTTATAGGTAGATTTATTTCATACAATATTGTCCCTTGTAATCAGTTAATATTCAATTTTGTCTTCTGTAATACATATACAATCGTATAATTTTGAATTTACATCAATGCAATGACTTTGTGCAGGTGGTAACTCGGGAACCAATATATTATGGTCATGCTGATTGTAGTTCAAAAAGGTCATTGGTAAACTGGGCTCTGCCATATGCGCAGCGCTACATTCATAAATTTCATCCTGATAAATATCATCAACTCAAGCATTCTGGTTTTGATATTTTCAAACATCTGAAAGTCATTGTTGTTGAGAAGCTGTTCTACAGAAATGTTATAAAGACCTGTGGCACTGTATCAAAAAAACGAGTTGAGTGCAGTTGTCTTTTGCAGGTATGTTTGATTAAAAGCTTTTTATCTAAATCTGCATCATTTATTTGGATGCATGTTCTTCATGAAAACTGAACCAGTAAAGCATTGGAGCAGGCAACTTTTTGTTTGAAGGACCAATTTTTTTCACCTTGACCAGAGATTTGAATTACCCCTCAGACCTGATTTGTTTTGTTTCTTTTTTCTAAATGGTATTTAGGTATCCTGCAGATGGAAAGAGAAGATTTTCTTCGAACTTTTAGTTTTCTTTAATAATAAAAATGTGCACACGTTTTGGGTGACATTTCCTGTGTACGATTTGATTCTCAGTTCATCATCAGTAATGAAGTAAATTTTTAGGATATATGTACTTCCATTATTAAAGTATGCTAGAAAACATTTGAGGATTTCTTTGCACAAATCAAGCATTTTAGGATATCAGCACTTCATCATTAAAGTATGGTTGAAAGCAATCTGTATCTCAAGCATACATTACAATAATTAGGTTGCAATTCACAATTTTTGTTACAATAATGTTTCTCTTCTGAACCTGTATTTATATAATGTTTTTGTGTGTTGTTACTTACAGGGCAACAATTTTTACACCACTAAGGAATCAGATTATCATTCCTTGTTCATGGAGCTTTCTAGTTTATTATTAGATAGGACTTCTGAATTGCACTTGGCAAATTTCCTTCATATGATAACAACCATGGCAGAATCTGGTTCCTCTGAGGAGCAAATAGAATTTTTCATTTTGAATAGCCAAAAAGTACCTAACCTTCCAGTTGAAGAACCTATTTGGACTTTGTCTTCTGTTTCTTCTCTTGCCGAGTCTGATAATTTGAAACCTTCAGATCAGGTCCCACCAACAAATGAACAGATCTTTCCGAGAAGGAAGACTGGAGTATGCCCCAACTGGCCACCTGCTGATTGGAAAACTGCACCAGATTTCAGTTATGCCCGGGCCAATGGTTTCAAGACCCAACCTGCTCAGATTAGCAACTTTTCTGAAATAAAGAACGATGATATTTCTGGAAGCATAATTTGCCCACCATTTTGTGCTGAACAAGAATCATTTACTGTTGACTGGACTATTAATGAAGATCCACCAGCAAGTTCAGTGGCGTTAGTGTTGCATAATAATGTGAACTTAGAAGATCAATCTTGCCATAATGTTGAGCCCTCTGCTTTTAGTATCCATGCTGATTCTGATCCTATTGGTTTGGATGAAGCTATAGATGAATCTCTGGATGAAGCTCATTTTAGTTCGCCAGCTTTTGCCAAGAGAGAACGACTACAAACTGGTACCTTTGATGCTACCCAAGTGAAGGTTACTGGCAGATTAGGTGAATTTCTTGCATGCAAATACTTTGCTGACAAAGTTGGCAAGACTGCTGTAAGGTGGGTTAATGAAATTAATGAAACTGGACTTCCATATGATTTAGTCATTGGGGAAGATAACAATGAAGAGTTCATAGAAGTCAAAGCAACCAGATCTCCGAAAAAAGACTGGTTCAACATATCGCTCAGAGAGTGGCAGTTTGCAACCGATAGACGCGAATCTTATAGCATTGCATTTGTTGCATTAGTAGGAAATAATGTCGCAAGGATCACCATATTCAAAGATCCAATGAAGTTATGCCAACAAGGTGAGCTGCAACTGGCTGTTATGATGCCAAGACAACAGAAGCCGTTCTCTGTTGTCTCGTAGTCTCCGTTCTTGTTTATTATATTGGGTGGATAAACTTAGTGAAGCCAATAATAATGACTTGCAAATGCATATCATCTGCATCCTGGCTTGTCAGAGAGATCCAATTGGATATCACTTAACATATGTTCACTTGAGTCGTACACAAGATTTTGCTGATACATGGATATGTTTCATCTATTCATGAGGAAAATTGTGCGGGAATACAATAGCAGGATTTTTGCATATTTTCATATTCCTAGATTCGGTTTCATTCAGGTCTTTGTATATTTTAGAAGAATTCCGGTCAGCTTCAGCTATTTGTATGTGTATATGTAGCGTTTGTGCCTTCGACATTTATGTATATTTTAAGTTTAATTTCCGAAGTTCAAGGTCCGTGTCGCCAAACTTGTATATACAAACTGGTTTCCATGTTGTATGTAATATAGCCCCAATTTTGATTTTCGATGATTTAGCTAATTTTTTAGATATGCAATAAAACTGCATGCTTTCCATGATAAAAGAATATTATTCTACTGATTTATAAAATGATTTCATGGTAGCACTTGAACATTCTTTTGTCAGATCTTTTGATGGCATATGCTGCGTGCTAACCAATAAAAAATGCTGGTAAAAAAACTTAGAAAGTGGATAGCTGGAGCTCGAGGGGGTTTTACAATTAGTGTGACTTCAGCACCTATGGTAAACATCGGTTCCGTTGGTCCTTTTCCTCCCATTTAGATGTCCGAATTTTAATCATTCGTAGCTTTACTTATCTGTTATCAATTATACTATATAAAATTTGTAATTATAGAATTATAGAATGTTAGTAACTTTATCACGTCAGCAATTTGTGGTTATTCTTCGCGCTTGTTTTTAATTTCCCCGTATTAATAATAATACAGCTACCCCTATTTTTTCCCCCTATAACTTGATGTCATATTGGTTACAAAGGTTATAGATTATATCATTTATAATATGGTACAAAAAGTAGCCTGTGCTCGGGTAAAACATAGTGTTAAAGGCACGAGTATTTCTTTAAATAGAATTATAACACCACCTATGTATAGTTATTTTTCAAGTCAAGTTTGGTAATTGTTTGAGTTTTGGACTCCCCTCCCATATGAAAAAGGCAAAACCTTCCTCCACGCCATCAATTTTGACCTGCATCCCATCAAAATTTTAAAATTTAAAATTTATCTTTGTCATCTTTATTTCAAAAGAAGGTATAGAGACAGGTTTTCGGTAGTGGTGTTTTCGGTAGTGGTGTTGTTTTGGATACATTGCAGCATTTTCGGTGATCATTGTGCTCAGGCAAGACATAGTTGAAGTGGTGGTGACATTGTCAAGACAATGTAAGTGGTGTGGGTAAGTGGTTTAATGGCTTTTTGCTTGGATTTTACAAAGATGGAGGGTGAGTGATTCCGGAAATCGGGTTTTGGAAAGAGCTTTTGGAACTGTATCATTTAAGTGGAAAAATATCACATTAGGGTAGGGTGTATGAGACTACCTACCCATTTTTGAACAAACTCAATAGTGGTTGTAATTTATTTTCAATAGTTGGATCATTGACCCAAGGTTTACAAGGGAAAGAGGTTCTTTTAACAGTAACTCCTTTAAAGCCGTATAATCATTTTTTTACACTACATGGTTGAATGGCTCTCTGAACAAGTGGTGGTCTCTATATTTTTCAAATTTTGACAATTTAAATTTTTTAGATATTGTCACGATTGAAACCAAACATACATTTGCAGCTTCTCCGAAATCGTAACTCCCTCCTCCTTCCATAACTCACAACCCCTCCTCCAAAATTTCTAGCTTACTTTAGCCTTAATTTCATTAGTCGTCACTCCTTAAGCATGGGCAAGGATTTTGTTAAGATTCCTCTCTCCTGTAATCAGATGTAGAGCTCCCGATTGAACACTCATTTGAAGGCTTATGAAGGTAGTTGCCCTAAACACATTTTCCACTATAAATTTTAGAATAAAAATACAACACCTTAAATGTTTTGATTGTGCACTTAAACACAATAAGTTGAGAAATTAGAAAACATAAAACAGTTATATCTAACAAATGTTATCAAATCGTGAGTGTATGTGCTTCGTCTGAGATATCATGATTGCATGTGTTTTGTCTGACAGATGATAAAGCATTATTTCAAGTTCCACTTCGTTTTAGAAGTTAATTAAAGATGAATCAAAAGATATCAAGACTTCAAGTTAGGACACATGAAGACTATTCCAAAACTTAAGCCCAAAGATTAAAGAATGTCTTCACATTTGTTCTGTGAAGTTTCGTTGTCTTCACATTTGTTCTGTGAAGTTTCGTTCCAAAGAGGAACTTTCAAATACTTCTTGGGAAGTAAATTAAAACTACAATGACCATCAACTCTTCTAACACAACTATTTTTCAATCTAGCTTAGTTGTCTACCATGTATGGTGTAGACTTTTTAATCATTGTTTGATGTAAAAGGTTTTGCTATCAAGAAGATAAATATTGTCAACTATCAGAGAGTTTGGATGAAGAAAAGAAGAAAAATTAATTCTACATATCATGCATTTCAAGGAAAGAGTTCATCATACAATAGCAATAGAAGAATGAGATAATGAAGAAAGTTCAAAGCTACTCAATGTCCGAAAAAGAGAATGCAACAACTATTTCTTTTAAGCCTATAAGAAAACATGCTTCGAAGAAAAGAATAAAGAAGTAAGTCATAATTTTTGCAGCTGTTGAAACTCTACCAAAATATTTTGTCCCTAAAGCTTTGTAAAGAAAATTGTCTGTGTTTATTTAAGTGAACTAGTAAGAGAACCTAACCTTGTACATGTTGAATACCCTCTCTACTAAGCTAAGCTTGTGATTTATTGATCACCAAACATGTGTTTGTAAAAGCCAGGAGTGGCTTGTCAGAAAAAAAAACTTGAACAAGGTTAAGCCAGAAGTGACTTGTTAAAAGGATACTTGTTTCAGTTAGAAGTGGCTTAGAAAAGAATACTTGTGTATACTTCACAACATGAGTTTGTCTAGTGAAACTTGACTGGTTGGTCAAGAATTAAACTTAGTTTATGTGATTAGATGAACCAGTATAAAAATATTAAGTATCTTTTCTTACCTTTTTTTACATTTCATGTTATATAGTTATTTAACTAATTAAAGAAGGAAGGAAAAAATTAAAAGTTAACCTTGCAGATATTTGTTTTTATTATTGTTAGTGCATACATCTTTGTACCGGTAGTACTTGGACATATGATATCAACGAAAAACTGTGAATTTAAAAAAAAATAAAAATAAATATATATATATATATATATATATATATATATATATATATATATATATATATATATATATATATATATATATATATAATTCAACTTTCCTTTCTTGTATTATTTTCTATTTTTAACATGTATTTTGCATCTTCAACATACATTATACATAATTTGATGACTTTATTTGGTATCCACAGAAAAACATGGTAATGGCAATCACAAAAGATGCAATCCATGCATGTTCAACAAAAAATATACACAAGTACAATCCAAGGTTGGAAACAAACAGAACATCATAATGGAAGCCACACAACTCATTATTAATGAGTATTCAACATACAATAACAAGTTTCATACATATCTATACCATGAACCAACATTGTGAACCATGACAACGAGAACCAGAGGAAGCAAAGTGAGAGCATGAAAATAAGAACCAAAGGAAGTTAAAGAATGGAAGGAAAAAACAAAGCTAATGTGAAGCAAATCACTATTTACAGGTTTTTTAATAATGACTTGCAATGGCTCCTTGGCTAAGGTGGACTAGTCGTTGGTACCTTCTCTATATGCACAACCTCTGTGGTCAAGCTTAAGAATATTCTTACATGAGTTTGCAATGGAAACTACCAAAGCTAACGTAAAAAGGTAATACAATCAATATCATGCTTATCCTTATCATCTTGCGAGCAAGGAAGGTTGAAAAGTGAGAATAATTGCATATCTGTCATCTTTACAATATTTCATAATCACTAATGCGAGATTTCTTCACGTTTCTTTTGTTGGTTGGAGTAACTTCACATATACAAACACAACATAAATGAAATAGTTAAACTTGGCCAAAAGTATCATAGAATAATCATGTGTTATGTCTTTGCAACTTGAAATTGTTTCTAAGTCTCTTTCTAAGAGAGATGTTGATGTTACTACTACGACTATGGATATACATCATATTTGGGTTCTAATCATGACAACAGTCTTTAGGACATGCCTATTCTTGTTGACGCCTCTCCTATTGCTGAACAAAATAAGTAAACTTCTCCTTAGTGACCTTGTTCCTCCTGCAAAGCAAACTTCTTCGAAGGGTGCTCTTGTTCTTCTTGTGGTGAATAATTATGAGGGTATTGTGTCTTCGCAACATAAAATTGCTTATCATTCTTTCTTTAAAAGATATTTTAATGTTGCTACTAGGGTTGTGAATGAGTATCATACTTTGGATTCTAACATCTTGATGATCTTTAAGGCATACTTAGTATTGTTCACGCTTCTAAAATTGTTCACTCTACTAGGAGTGCTCATGTTCCTCTCGTGAATCAAGGGCAAGATAGGAATGGTAAATCATTGCAAATTGATAGGGTTTCTCATTAAGACCAGAGTTTGGTTTCTAAGAGGTAGACATATATGTTGATTTCTAAGAGGTAAGGCTTCCAACTCGGACTCTAATGCTTCTAAAGCTGCTAGAAAAGTCATTGAATTAGCTTCTTAAGGTTTTGTTGGAGTTAACTTTAATGTCATTACTGCTGCAAGTTCATGCATTGTGAGGATGTAGTCAGATATGGGGTATGCAGTGTTCTCATGCTCTTTCGAAGTTTGAGGAGGAATGTAAGTTGTTTTCTAGGTACAGGAAAGCTTGGGTGGAGTAAGAGTTCCCTAGTGATCTGGATGAGTTGGACAGGTGTATTAAAATTTCTAGGAAATGTGGGTGACCGAGAAATGATGTTTCCAAGGTTGTTAAAAAACCTATTACGTAGGAAAAAAATAAATAATACAAGAGTTTATGCTTTTTAGTTTTGAGTTTCTTTCTTTTGTTATTTTTTTTTCTTTTTGAACATAAGGGATAAACCTCATCCTTTGTTAATTACTTTTAGTTCTATTCTTTTAATTTTTCATACTATTCTTGTGGATTGGTTTTATTATTTGTTTTATTTCTTTCTTTATATGGCTTTGGTCTAAAATTAATTTATTTTAATTATATATCAAAAGACAAACTAGTTTTGGTTTCCTAATGTTCAAATATATAATACAAATAAGTTTAAATGTACAAAATATAATACAAAATTTGTTGTTATTAATCCATCTTTAGTTTCAACTTTTAATCTTTATCATTGAAGTCAATTTAACATCAATAATAAAAAACAATAATAAAAATAATTAAAGTAATAATATTTAAAATGAGGACATTTAGATTGTTTGAGGATAAGTAATTCAATTAAGTAATTTATTTATTATTTAAAATACTAAAATATTTTTTTCCGGATTTTCTTTTAAGATTCTAATTTTATAAAAAGAATTACATTTCTTAGATGCTTATAATTTATTTTCTATATTAATTTCAATATTATAATTGTAAATGATTTTAAAATACAAATAGACAGTAGTTTATCCCTAGAGACAAAAATATCAATTTTTTTAATTTTTTATGATGATTATAATATATTAAAATTATATGTAATATAAAAGAATAATCATTATTTTTATATCCCTAGGCATTTTAAAACTAATAAAAAATTTATTCATAATAATATTAAATATGTTATCACTGATAATTTTTTGTATATTAAAAAATAAATATATATTCTAAAATATAAAAAATATTATTTTTAAAATATTTTATGAATAAAAGAGTAATGATTATTGAATAATAAAAAATGTTGTTCACAATATATTAAAATAAAAATAAATTAAATATTATTATCTTGGGTATAAAAAATGTGAATACGTTACTTAATTGAAATATGAACTTAAAAATATGTTAACCGTCTTAATTATTTGTTTGCCACTTTTGACACTAAACGAAAAATAAGGACTGAAAAATAACTAATGAAAGTGTCAAAAAATTAAGAACAAAGAACAAAATTTCAACTTTTCATTTCCCAGAATTTTTAATATTACTTTTGTTTACATCCGACATTTCATGACATGTGACCTTACAGCAATAAATATTGTTAGGATGTGTTTGGAACGGCGTTTGAACTTCAACGGAAAATTCCAAACATTGGATTGTCATTGGCTACACGTCCGTTCACGCTGAGGGAACGTTTCCGCGAGTGGTTGAGTGTCTCAATGTTAATCTTATAGCGTTACTAAAGCAACCTTTCCACTGAAAACAGAAGTCACAAAGGAAGCTCAATGGATTTGCTCCTTGTCAAACGCAATCTAATAGTCGGTGGTGAGATAAACAAGTTCCTAGATATACATTTGAGATCTTAGTACCACCGCAAATCCAATCAATAGCAATCTCTAAGTAGTACACATTTCAGACTTCAGTTAGCGTATAACAGTAATAAAGATTACGAAGTCTGTTAAAACCTACATGACAATGAAAAACCAAAGCAGAAAACGCAAAATCCAAATATTTCCAATAACATTTAATATTGAAGACTACAAGAGTTTGCACTCAGAAGTTTGTAGTATGCACAAAATCTAAACTGTTTGCCACCTGATATAGATTAAAAAGTTAATCCCAGAAGTATAAAACGTGACATGAATGGTCATCATCTTTCTCTACTGCCCATTGGAGTCGTCGGAAACATCAAATCCAGGAGGTATAAAAATAACATCATCCCAGTTCGGTGCAGAATTTTCCTGCAAAATTGTCTTTTAGTCTTGATTTACAAAATGCATTCATTATCTATAAAAGGAATATAGATAATAGCAAAATATCCCTTCGACCCTTCCCTCAAAAAAGGGGAGTAACAAACACAATCAAATGAATGTACTCTCTCCTATTCCATGTTCGTCTGTAACTTCGATACTCACCCTCATTTCTTTTATTACATCCTCTAGAGTGGCAACCTGAAAAATAAATCATGGGTTAGTCCTATGAAACAATAGGTCAGACATTGAAAGGTGTCATGTCATGTAGTCTATACCTGGATATCCCCTCGTCTCATAGTGGGATTTAATCTGTTCTGATCACGGGCTGCCGATTTAAGTGTATTTTCCAAATCTTCCTGTAAAAAATTACAAGATGTGAAAAATAAAAACAAAATCTAAGCTTGATTCACAAATAACTAATCTCAGGTAACTCCATGCAGGCAAATCAACACACCTTTCTGAAGAAGAGTGGACGATATCTCTTATTCTCGTTCTTCAATACCAGACTTCTGGACTGAAACTCGCCAATATAACAATTCAAAATCCCAGTTAAGGGATTCCAGCACGAAATAAATTAAGGTAACAGCATACAATATGAAATCTATAATTCTAGATAATGTATGAAGAGTATCTTGTTTTTATTTCTGACCAAGACTTTTTCTGTAAATCCCTGATGGGCAGACGAAGAGCTGATATGAGCTAGAAACTTCCACAAGGTTTGAATGTAGTTTCCTCCCGCGACCACATTACAATATAAATCATGTACGTTAAACATATATGACCCGACGAGTGTTAAATACAGTGTAGATATATTTTGTGTTCGGGCCCATCCCTATCAATGCTTTGTATGATAATATGTATATATGTTCCTCAATTGTGCTAGTAGGAACAAGGGGATTACATCAAAGACTATACCATTTCTCTCTACATGCATCAAAGACTATACCATTTCTCTCTACATGGTATCTAGAGCCTAATACAAATATTCATCGGTGCCAAATTTTTTTTCTAGAAGTAGTGTCTCACTCTGATTTTCGGATACCCCATTTTCGCCATGCATTTTTTCCAGCTATTTTTCACTCTTTCTCTCTGCTGCTGCCACTATTTTCCAGCCTTTCCAACTGGCAACCCCACCAACGAGATCACACTGCCAAGATGAAACAATGCTGCAGGTCATATCTAGGCCCCGTGCCGTCTTTCTCTATCTAGTCCCTGCTTATCTAAACTATTGTGGGACCTATCCCTATGTAATAAGCTTAGTTCATATGATTTATATGTTCTAGCTTGCGGGGGTTGCTCGATATACTATAGATATATTTCGTGTATGGACTTGGCCCATCCTATATAATGCTTTGTATGATATATGCATATATGTTCCTCAGCTATGCTAATAGAAACAAGAGGATTACAATATATAAGTGTATACCATTAACAAAACCACGTAAGAAAACCAAATTTCCCCTTTCTGAACTAACATTAAATTGATGCTAGAATAAGAAGAAAAGACCATGTAGTGTACCTTTTACTCAGTTTTTCTATTGAGCTAATTCTTTCCCCTTTTCTCATAAATAACACTAAAATAAAAAGTACAATCTATATACGCAAGAGGCACAGACATTGCCAAGACAACTTCACACTCAACCACTCAGTGTCCCTTGCTTAAGGGTTTTCTTTTCATTATCATAATCAAGTACTTCTAATACATAAGATCACTTCATTTTCATTTTTGTTTGAAATTGTCTATTTTTATTTTCTTTTTATAAGTTTGCATGCATGTCCTTGCTTATTCACCCAATTTAGCAAAGTTTTTGCTTCCCTCTATAAACAGGTAACCGGCATAAAAACAGACTCACCACTTGTGGGGATAAGGTTGCGTGAATCAACCTTCCACAAACCCAACTAGATGGGGCCTCAAACACTGGGTCAGTCTTTCATCCCTTAAAACTTATGTAGTATTAAAATGTTGTGAAACATTCCTTGAATCCCCAATTTTCAATTGCTTGCAACCCGGAATTAAGACACAAATGACACGTCCAGACTTAAAAGGCTAAGAGAAGAACCTGGAAAACTGGAACACCAGAAAAGCCACTGGAAGCAGAGCCAGATTTTTCCATTTCCTGTAAAGCACAAGCATACATTATCATTACTGTACAGCTCAATGAACAATAGCAAGGTAAATAGATTATACAAGGATTACAAGCACTTTTTCAAAATTCACGTTCGATACCTCACATTGACTAGAGAATGACCAAATTATAATATATAGACGGGTACAAATCTTACCTTACGAGACAATTTTGTGAGATTGAATTAAACTTAAAATCCACTTTTTTAAAATGGTGTCAAAGTCTATTATAACGAGATTTGTTAAACTTATTGTGTCACTCATTATCGAACCCCCTTATTTCCATGCTCAAGATGTCCAGTCCTTGACAAAAAGGAGCGTGTTAAAGATCACATTAGAGATATAATCAAATTCTTACAAGTCAGCTTATGTGGTTGAACTGAGCTTAAAATTCACTTTTTAAAACTTCACATCAACTAATTTTCAGTATGCAAGAAAAATTTCTAAGAAAATTGTATCAAATTAGCCAACTATACCAATATAATAGAAAAAAGAATCGTACACCAGAGACATCAAGCTCTAATTCTAGGAATCAGTGAGAACCAATCCACAATCTCAGTAAATTTGTTATGAAGCCTTTCTATCAACAAAGTAATTTTGCCCTCAAGGATGAATTGTCACCATAAATTGAACAGAGTACTAAGAGAATCTAGCTCAATGATTTGTGACTGTATACTATCATAATCAATCATAATGCTGTGAAAGAACCAAAGGACCAAGGCACCCAAATAAGAAACAAGGACTAAAGAAGCAAAGCCTATTTATCCATTAGAGGAGGAAAGCAGAAAAGAATAGTGAAATGATTGAAGTTATCACATTCAAAAACTCAACAGCACAAACCCGAGACATTTCACAGAAGTGGTCAATATTTGGATCCTCACAGCCTCCATTCTAAAAAAATATTGCATATCAACAATTAATAGCAGCATACTTCTGTTCAATCTTCAGCCTCAAGGTATTTTCAATGAGATATAAGCCATTAGAGAATTTAGACAATAGAACCAAGGTTTTAAATTGCAGTCCCGTTTCTTGACTTTGAGATATAAGCCATTAGTAATAACAATAACGAATAAACAACTCACTTTGAGAGCATTCTGTATTTGAGAAAACTCCGGTATCAATCTAAACGCAACGCCGTTCACCTTGAGCTGAAACACCTGAAGAAACAAGCGCGACACAAAAATAAGCAACGGAAACAGAGAGCGACGAAGAACATGAGGTGCGGAGTGAGAAGAATAGAGAACCTTGTTGAGAGCAACGGGGACGACTTTGGAGCCCTGGCGAGCGTGGGGTTCGATAAGCGTGACCTGGTTGAGGAGCGCTTCGGCGTCGTCCTTGTTGAAGCAGAAGAGACCGAGGTTTTTTCCGCTGGAAGAGCCCGAGACCAAGAGGAACTCCTCCGAAGCGTTGCTGAGGGCGTAAACGGGTATGCCCTCCAAGCGCTCCTCTATTGCCTCAACCGTCATGGGCCTGCTCCGGGCCGGTGGGGCTATCCGGGCCCAGGGCGGGCTGGCGCGAAGGGCTGGAAATGAGGAGCGGTTAGGGTGGAGAGCGGTGAGGTTGGTGAGGAGCGTGGAGCAGTGGGCCTGAAGGTCCGTTAGAGCCTTCAGGAAGCCGTCGAAGCTCATGTTTGAGTGTGTGCTGAGCAAAGACGATAGTGACAAAGTGAATGAAGGCTGTGTTCATCGACTAATTATACCATTGAAAATACAAAAGTTTATGTATTTGTGTGTCGATTTTTTTTTTATAATAATATAAGTAAATAAATGTAATTAAAAAATTAAACAATATTAAAGTTACACAATTTAATAGAAAAATATTATAAAACAAATACTTCTTATTTAAAGGATAATTATTATTTATTACAAATAGTTTTTCATAAAGAGTTATTATTATTATTATTATTTATTATGAATATTTTTATAAATAATAAAATAAATTATACTGATAATAGTAAAAATAATGAATATATATACATACATATTAAAAAATAGTTAAAATACAGCTATAAAAGTATATATTTTTAATAATAATAAAAATAATAGCAATAGATTTAAAAGTTTAAAAATTTTATTATTACATTAATAGAAAAAAAAACTGCTAAGTAATTATATTTTAACAGAAAGTATTAAATTTAATTTTGATAAAAGTATATTTTTGGCTCTTGAAATATCTCAAATAATTTAAAAAAAATACAATATCCTGAATTTCATTTTAATTTCTATAAAAAAATATGGAAAATAGCTTATGTATTTAATTTTAGAGTATAATTTAATACCCTGTTTTTATTTTTTATTTAAATAAACTATTTATATTTTTATTTATTTAAATATATTATATACTGTTAAGAGGTGCGAGAAATCGGTTATTTTTTTTCAATTTGTTTAAAATTTTGATACAGACAAAGCGTTCATTCTTTAATCAATTTTCTTACTTGTTTTTATTTTGAAAATCTCTTTTGATTTATTTTTAAGTTTTCTAATTTTATAAAACGACTTAGATTAAATTAAAATTCTATGATCAAGATATTTTAATATTTTATATTAATTTGAGAATTTAATATCTTAATAAATATAAATAATCTAGTATTCCTATGTAATTTAATTATTCAATTTGTATTTAATAAATATAGAGATTTTAATATTCTAAATTATTTAATTGTTAACAAAAACATTATTTTATAAATAATATTACTTTATTTTACTTTTTACAATAACATTTTTTAAATAAAGATTTTTTTAAATTATTTTATGTTTAATTTATATTTTAAATATACAAATTATATATTTTTAATTAATTGAATTCTTCCATACAAATATTTAAATAATTTTAATTAATATAATTATTTAAATTTTATTTAATAAATATAGATATTCCAATATATTTAATTATTTATTTTTAATAATTATTTTAAATATAGATATTATATATTTTTAATTAATTAAAGTATTTAATTTCTCTTTAATAAATATAATTATGTTAATATTTTTATTTAAAATAAATATTTTAGCAATTTTAATTAATTAACTTTTTAAAAATATCATTAGAGATTAGGCTATTGAACCTTTATGTAGAGAATTTAACACAATTGGAATTTAGAGTTTTGATGATAACAATATTCTTAAATTCAATAATATTTATATATATGTATTTTTTATTTAAACATGCTAATATGTGTTTGTGTTACTTGAAGGGTGTAAGGGCGTGTTTATGGTTGAATTATGTTTTAATAACTTTTTAAAACTTTTCGTATGTATTCTCTAATATTGTATAGTCAAACAATACTATGATAGGACAAGTGATATGCAAACTACTTTTTAATAAGCATTGCGTCTAATAAAAAATGTCAGACAGAACTTTAAGTTTAACATATTCACTTATTTAAAAAGGTTTCTTTAACTTCATTTTAGTAGAGACTTTCCTTCTTAGATTAGTACAGATAATAATAACATATATTATAAAAGAGATAAGGAGAGAGAGAGAAATACAAAAGGTATTTTTATATTGGTTCGCCTAAGAAAGCATACTACGTCTAATTCTCAATCAACAGTTTGAATTCCACTATGCAAACTAATGTTGCAAAGTTACAAACAAGTGTTGTTTTTGGATTGTAGCTACTCATAGCTTGTTAGGTATCCAAGTGTGAGTCTAAGTCACATATTGAGTAGAAATGAAAAAGTTCAGCAACATCTAAAAAAGAATACCACAAACTCATTGCCTTAAAGTTTTGGGTTGAAGGTGACATTGATTCCTTATGTGGGTCTGGCTCATGTCTCATTATTGTTTGAATCTCCCCGATGGTTTCTTCCCTCGATTTTTCCAGCAAGTGATATCAGATCAATGGTTTGTTATGGTGGTACAAGTGAGAGTCATATCTGAGTGATATACTCATGTTTAAAAATGCTTCTGCTTAAGGGAAAGTATATAATGTAAGAGAGAGACTTTCACTTGAGGAGGAGATTGTTAGGTCCAAATGTGAGTCTAAGTCTCACGTTGAGTAGAAATGAGAAAGTTGAACAACATATAAGAAAGAAGACCCATAAACTCAATGCCTTAAGATTTTGGGTTGAAGGTGAGATCAATTCCTTATGTGGGTCTAGCTCGTCTCTCATTGTTGTGAGCTCTCCCGGTGTTTCCTCCTTGATTTTCTCAACAAGTGGTTCATAATTGATGGCTTCTGTGGTGTCTGTCTCAGACGATTACAATTTAATCCTTGTATCAAAAGTCTTCCTGACGAAAGTTTCGAGCAAGTGTATCTCATTAAGTGTCTAAACGACGGTACTCATGTTTAAAAAAGCTTCAGCTCGAAGGAGAGTGTACCAATGTGAAAGAGAGACTCTCACTTGAGGGGAGACTGTTAGGTATCCAAGTGTGTGTCTAAGTCCCACATTGAGTATAAATGAGAAAGTTGAGCAACGTATAAGAAAGAAGATCCACAAACCCATTGCCTTAAGATTTTGGATTGAAGGCGGTGTTGATTCCTTGTGTGGGTCTAGCTCATATCTCATTGTTGTTTGAATCTTCCCAATGTTTTTTCCTCCCGATTTTATCAACAAGTGGTATGGCTCAGACAAGTAACGATTTGATCCCTATATCAAAAGTAAGGCAAGCATGTCCCATTAAGTGTGTGAATGACAGTACAAGTCATAGTCATTTGTGAGTGAGGTACTAATCTTTAAAAGTGTTTATGCTCAAGGAGGAATGTACCAATGTTGAAGAGAAACTCTCACTTGAGAGGGAGATTGTTAAGTGTCCAAATGTGAATCTAAGTCTCACATCGAGTAGAAATCAGTAAGCTGAGCAATATATAAGAAAGAAGATCCACAAACCCAATGCCTTAAAGTTTTAGGTTAAAGGTAGCGCCAATTCTTTGTATGGGTTTGGTTCATGTCTCATTGTTATGAAATCTTTCGGGTGTTTCCCTCTCGATTTTCCAACATGACTAACCAATGAGTATTCTTTGGGTTTGTAGTCACTCCTAACTAACCTCTTGAGAATTCTTTGACATTTTAGGATCATAACTACTCATTGTTAAGTATTATTTGAGATGCATACACTCCAAACAAAACAAGTATTCTTTGAAACGCAATTACTTCTAAATAAAATAAGTATTCTTTATAATACAAGTATTTTTGAAACATAGTCATTTTTAACTAAATAGAGTATTATTTGAAACGCTATCATTCCTGACTAAAATAAAGAAAATATTCTTTAGAACGGATTTACTCTTGAGTAAATTCGGATATTCTTTGACACAATATTCTTTAACATAATATTCATCTAAATAATTAAAAAAATAATAAAAAAACCTTTTTGTTCGATTAATGAAAAATGAGGATTAAATAAATGATCATTAATGGAAGAAAATGATAAAATGGAAAGGGTTTTTTTAATAACAATAATAATAATAATAATAAAAAGAGATAAAATTAAAAAAAATATAAATATAAATCTTTAAATAAAATTATACTTTTAGAAATATTACAAAACTAAAAACATAGTACTTTTATTTTAATAAAAATGTTTAAATCTCATTTTTGTTGTAATATATATATATATATATATATATATATATATATATATATATATATATATATATATATATAAAAAAAAATAT
>Ga0099824_1004188_pt1 | contig 20850 bp, 11 predicted proteins | sample SiratrowhiteBW_FD_76837 | JGI IMG/M metagenome (GOLD analysis project Ga0099824, IMG submission 76837) | Root nodule microbial communities of legume samples collected from California, USA - Siratro white BW | ecosystem: Host-associated > Plants > Roots > Nodule | place: USA: California... | reverse complement strand
CTCACAAAGCCTCTTCCCATTGCAAAGTTCAAGTTTTGCTCAAAGACAATTTCAGTCTTTTGTTAGTTTGTTTTTGAGTTTGTTTTAGTTAATTTTATGTTTATTTTCTAGTTGTGCAATTCGGCTCAAGGTGGAGATTGTTATATGTTGATCCGAATTTACTAGTTTACCCTTTTGTATTTAGGATTTTGAATATCCCCTTTATGTATCTCACTTTTCAATTGAGAAAATAATAGAGCCGTTTTAACATTTATTATAGAGTATAAACCAGGAAAGGATAATTGGGCAGCAGACGCCTTGTCTCGATCATTTTTTATGTTGTGCTCTCAACCAAACATGGAAATTTTGCTAGTATTACGTGTTGCATTTATAGAGGATACTGAGGTAAACAACATCCGTGAATTGTGTCGCAAGGATACCTCTCCTCATCCTAATTATTCCACACATGATGAATTATTATACTGGAATGGTAGACTGATTATTCCTAAGAAGCATGACTTGGTTCAACAAATATTACATGAATTTCACTCTTCTCTACTTGGAGGACACTCGGGTGTTGCAAAAACCGTGTCTCCGATTGCTTCCTAATTTCAATGGTAGGGTATGTATAAAGACAAAGCTAATTTTGTTAAACAATGTCTCATTTGTTAGCAAGCTAAGTCTTCCAATTCACTACCTTCAGGGTTGCTACGTCCTTTACCAATTCCAAAACAAATATGGGAGGATATCGCAATGGATTTCATCACGGGACTACCTAATGCTAGTGGTTTTACAGTGATCAAGGTAGTGGTAGATGACTTTCCAAGTATGTTCATTTTGCTCCTTTAAAAGCAGATTACACAAGTGCACAAGTGGCTGATTTATTCATGAAGACAGTGGTCAAATTGCATGGATTTCCCAAATCTATTGCATTTGATAGAGACAAGGTTTTTATGAGTCTAATTTGGAAACAACTCTTCAAGTTGAGTGGTACTTCATTGGCTATGAGTATTGCATACCATCCCTGTCTGATGGCTAATCAGAAGCTGTTAACCGTTGTTTGGAGATGTATGTTGATTTGCTTATGAGAATCCAAATATGTGGCTGAAGTTGTTACCTTGGGCTGAATTTTGGTATAATACTTCGTACCACTTAGTATGAGTATGCGCCATTTAAGGTAGTTTATGGCAGGGATGCTCCTAGGGTTGACAAGTATGTTACAGTTTCGAATGATCTTCCAACATTGCAGAAATTGTTGTAGCAGCGTGATGCTGTTTTACATCAATTAAAAGACAATTTGCATAAGGCTTAACGGTACATAAAGAAGTAAGTGGATAAGAGGAGACATCATGTGCAATTCAATGTTGGAGATATGGTGTTGGTTAAACTCCAACCTTATAAATAAAATTCAAATGTATTGAGAAAAAACTAGAAACTGGACATAAAATACTTTGGTCCTTTCCCTATCAATGTGTGGGTCCAGTTGCTTACAAGTTATTGTTGCCCTCAACTACTTGAATTCATTCTATTTTTTATGTGTTGCAGTTGAAATTATGCCATGGTGTTCATCAACAATCATATGTCCCACTTCCTCTAATTACAAATGATATTGGTCCTATATTACAACCACAAGAGATTTTGCAATAGAGTTATTTTCAAGGAGACAAACATATTGCTCAAGTCTTGGTACATTGGGAAGACATTGATACAGAACATGCTACTTGGGAGGAACTTACCTATATGCAGCAAGTTTATCCTGACTTCAACCTTGAGGACAAGGTTGATTTTGATGGGAGAAACAATGTCACAAGTGGAAATAGCACAAGAGCAATTTGAAAAAGTGCAAGCCGAAGGCCAATTCAGGTATGAAGGATTATGCATAATCATGTGTGAGAAATATTATTAAATATATAATAATTGAGAGGAGAGAGAAAAAGGAGAGTTCTTACATTCTGTTTATTCTCTCTATTATCTCTGGATATTATCTTATCTATTGATCTCTGTTTGTCTTCTTTCAATAATACATACAGAAATTTTATATATTTCATTCAGTTATCAATACTTCATTCATTATCATTTATTTTTTTTATCTTCCCTTATTACACTACATCACATCAATACATCACATCAATTTCTAATATAAAAGATTTATTCACATGGATACATCACATCAATTTCTAATATAAAAGATCTTTATTTTTTATATAGTCTTACAAGTCAATATTTCATATAATGTAATTTGATTATAAAAGTAGAAGCAAAATATCTTTTTATATTTGCTTTATTAACAAATAAATAAATAAAATAAAATAAAGCATTTTGACGACACTTCAACTTTCCTACAAAAATTGTTACCTACTTAAGCTAGTTCTCTTTATACAAAACAATACTTCCCAAAACGAAACAATACACATTACAACCCCTCTCAAAATGAAGAAATACACACTTTATTACATTGCTTTCCCAGCCAAAATATAGGATCCAACCTTCCAATTTAATATACTTGATGTAATACTTAGGTTGATTATAACCCAAATACTCGTATTGATATACCTTAGATCTCTATACCCTTATAATTACCCAAAAATGCTTAGTATGCTGCATGTGAACCAAAAACATCTCTTTTATATTAGTGTGTATACCATGAAATATTTGGTGCATATTCGTAATTAAATTATATATATTAAAAATATAATGCTGATCATTAGATTATATGGGGTGCGTTAAAAAATATAATGCTATAATCTATCAGAGAAGGCAAACGCACAACGTTGATAGATTTGTAAATTGATATCATAATGGTAGCTAATTAAGTCATCAGGGAAAAAGGGTGGAAAAGGAGTCATTAGGCTCCAGTAGAATAAAGTTATTAGATCACTTTTTAAGAAGAAGACAAACAAAATGTGCTACACCTGCAATATTGGTTAATTACTATTCAGAGATAATGCTTATGTAATATGGCATTGAAGGACACCAAAAGTTGTGTTTGGTGAATGGATAAGGAATAGAAATATTTTAAGGGTGACGAGATATGTGTGCGTGTTCTTATCTTATATCTTCTGCTTTTTTAGTGACTTTATGTTCTACAGAAAGAAAAGTTGAACACAAGACGATTTTGTTTAGACTTAGACCTTCTGTCTCGCAAACAAAAATAAAAGGAACTAAACTTTCATTATTGAGGACTTATGCATCAACTCCCTTAAAAAAAAATAAAAAAGATTGAAACTAGTTTTTATATATATTAAAATTAATTTATACATAAGTTAATTTGCTATAGTTTATCTAAATTTTTATTTTTAATTTATGTATAAACTAATTTTAACTTATGACAAAAATTAATTTTATTCTCCTTCTATATTCTCTTCTAGAAGGACTCCGAAAAAAGTTCTTCTAAACATACCATTAATTAATGTCATAAGATTTGTTTTGTCTTTGTGTTTAATTGTATTTAAAAAAAACACAAATAAGATACAGATACATTTGTCACTATAAAAGTAATTATTCTTTTATTAAATGTTTGATATTATATTAACCTCCGCTAGCATAATTTTTTTATCTGAAGTATATTACTATAGGTATTTTGAGTTATATTAAAAATATACTACAATGACAAGTGTAAATTCTTTACCATAGAATATTGACATTATACTACCTATCTATATATGCAAATTTTTAAAATTTATGTACTAACAAATTACTTTACGTTAAGCACATTAATTAATGATTGACAACTTTTTTGCTATAATAAAATAAGGTTTATTAAATTAACTCTAATTTAAATATAAAATAAAAAAAATTAAATTAAAATATTAAAATTAAAGTTAATTTAGAGTAAAGAATATGTTATTCTTGATAAAAATTCTTTGTATGGAAAGGTTCTAAAACATGAGAAAGATATGTATGAAAAGTCTTTATTTATTGATAGTGCTGAAGAGTTTTGTTCCAAGAGGTAGGCAAATATATTGGAGAGGAGTCATGCGAATCATCCAATAATCATGTAGGTCTAGTAAATCACCTATATATGCTTCAGTAGTTACTGGAAAGCAATTGAAATAGTTTCTCATGGTTCTATTGGGGTTTAACTTGATGTCACGATGACTGCTAATTTGAAAGTCCAGAAATTTCGTTTTAACTATTCTAGTTTGTACTCAATTGCTGCTGATTCATATAGACTTTGCAGGCTTTTTCTTTTAAATTTGAAGATAAGTATAAATTGGATTCTAAGTACTAGACCGATTAGGTGAAACGAGATTTTCCTAGTGGTTTGGATAGTTGGAAGAGTGTGTTTTGATTACTTGTAAGATCAAGGAAAGATGTTTCTAAGGTTGCTAACAAACATATTAAAGTATGTTTTACAAAAAAAAAAAAAATACGATAGAGAGGTTTGTGCAACTCAACTTTAATTTTCTTTCTTTTGGTGTTTTGCTTTTTGTTTTTTTTTTTTTTTCCTTTTCTGACTATTTCTGTTGATTTTCCTTAATTTTTTTTTTATACTATCTTTATAAAGTTGGTTTGGTAAATTTGTTTTGTTTATTTGTTTCTATAAATTTGGTCTAATCCTCCCCAATCTTGTTTTATTTGTTTTATTCTTTTCCAATAAATTTCGTATAATGATTCGCATGACGTTTAAATTAAGTTAATTTACTAACACTAATTTTATTTGATTTTAAAAATTATATTTATTTAAGTTAGTAATTAAACTGATATTTTAGTTTATTTTTAATATTTATTTAAGTTAACGTTGATTAAGTTCACACTAATTCATTAGTATTTTGTTAGTATTTTTTAAAATTGGTATCAATGTAACCAATTCTAATTTGATTTTAATTTTAATATTTATATTTATTTATATTAGTTTCAATTTAGCTATCAATAGTCTAATTTATTTTAATATTTATTTAAGTTACTATTAGTTTAACTTTAACTAATATAATTTGTTTATAATATTTGTTAAATTTAATTTTAGTCTACTTATATTAATCTTATTAATTTTAATATTTATATTTATTTAAATTAGTGTTAATTAAGTTAATACCAATTTTATATATTTTTAATATTTATTTAAATTAATGTTAATATAACCAATTCTATTAATATTTATTTAAGTTTATGTTGTCTAAACTAACACTAATATTAGAATTTGTGTGCTCCTGTGATTAGAAAGAGTAATTGTAAATAACTTTTAATTAAAGGATAGAAAAACATTTTTGACATGCTAATAAGTTAACATCCACGATTTTGGAGATTACTGTATTTATATTTGTGACATTAGAGACTATGCTAATTTAAATAAGTTTGCTGGATAGATTTCTACGTCAGAAAATAAATTTTCAAACAGCGAATTTGCAAACACAAAATTTTATACCTATGTTAGAATTTCCTTTTATTCTTTTAAATTGTTTCTTATGAAAATACGCTAACAATCCTTGTGAAAGAAAAAAAGTAAATACTTTTGCGAAGAAATCATTAAGGAACAAATAACCAGTTCTGGCAGACCACATATTTTAGATTGGCACATTTTGAAGTATATAAAGTGAAAGGTCTAGAATGTACTGCTGAAAGCATATTTAGAACGTAATACTTAATAATATTTGAATACATCCATATAATATATAGTCAAGTCAGGCACACAAACTCGCATCACTATGCCTTTTTTGGCTTGTCACCTTAGGGTATAGAAAAGGATAATCATGTTTAAACAGGATTATTCTTGTTTAATCAACATAAAGCTGAAAAGAAAGGATTCCTGGTCATATATATCGTTCTTACTCTCATTTTGCAGGAATTAAGAGAGAAGATCTTTTTTTTCTTTTCCTAATTTTACTTTATCTACATTAATTAGTGAAAGGCATTAAAATAATTTCACATATATGAATTTGACATTTACTTATTTTCTGTCATATTATTACGAATAAGGCGAGAGGTTTTCTATATTACTATTTTTATCTAATGACAATTAAATTGTTGCTAAACAATTTTGTCGCTACTAAATACTATATCAATTGTATCATTCATTAAGGGGATACAATACGTTATGTTGCATGTTAGTGTGCACCTTATGTTTATTGACAATTTAATTTTTATTAGAGTAATTAAGCTATGGTATTGCAAGCAACATCTTAGTTAGTAAAAGTAACAACTTCCTTTCAAAATTGTTCCACTAAAAATCTCTGGGGTTTTCCATTAGAATATTTAAGTGTGCAAACATTTTCTTAGTTTGTTACTGAAAACAACTACTTCCTTTCAAAATTGTTCAACAAAATCATTGGAGGACTCCATTAAAACATTTAAGGTGTATCTTCTCATATACTCACCCACAGGGACAAATATAAGGTTATAATACTATGGTTGGGTTATTTTTTACATCAATAAATCTTAGGACTTTCAGCTCATCTTAACACAATAGTTTATTAACTTTTCTTTCTAATATACTTAACTCTATTATTATAGATTCATTAAATTGGTATTATAAAGATTGGGTTGACATGGTAATTAAATATCTATGTTTATATATTACGAGACATATAATCAATGAAAAATTGATATTTGATTCTTAATGTGTGTATACACAAACGAAAACATTTTAGGTCAGAAGTTATAGTATTATAGTATTGCTTCAATGACTTAGGAGAAATTAATTCATTACAAACAAAAAAGGTTGAAAAGCGTGGAATAGGATGAGACATGTCTACCTCTGTCTGAGTAGGAAGAGATATTTTATGGTTGACATGTCTTGTAATGTTAGATTTGAATGAAGAGAAAGTAGTGCGATACGTGCGTGTCATTGCTAAGAATTCTTGGGTGGTTTCGGCTGCAGCCCATAACTTTTCTGGGTTCATCCACACTTCTTATTCTATGTATCTTAATTAAATGCTTTCCACGGAGCTTCCTGTTTCAGGTTTTCTTTCAACAGTCTTGTTTCTTTGCCTTTGCCTAAAATAAATAAATATATAAACATATAAAGTCAAAGGAACGAAATCAGGCATTTGTTCTCTCTTCTACTAGAATATTGTTTAGTAGGACCACTAAAAATACCATATCGCCATAACAAAAAGCTATGTCTCCAACATTGGAGTTGTGGATATATATGGTTGATTTTTTCAAAGTATAAACCAATGTCGGTATAATGAAAATTAATAAAGTAAACCAAAAGATAAATATAGTGAAAATCACAGTACTTTAAAGTATAGTCTCTTTTATCTCTCTTAATACAACAGAAGTTGCTAGGATAGGATCGTGCATGAACACAATCCTAGTTTTATTTGACTTGCCTAAAATGAATATTTAATCTTTTGAGTGTGTGGAGTTCATAATCTACTATTTCTTTCTATTTAGAATGAAATGAAAATTCTAAATTTTGTGATTTATCTGAAACTAAATTTGAAACAAGATCACTAAAGAAAGGGTACGTCAATATCTGATGAAAGAAAAATTAAAATAATACCCTGCTTTAGTATAATAAGTCCCGTTTGTGTGTGATTTTTATAAAAATGATTGACTACAAGATTTTAAAATACTTATAATAATCATGAAAGAATGTTTTTTTTTTTTTTTTTAAATAACAGGAATGATTTTAAAATACTTAAAGTCTGTGTCCAAAAGAAAGAAGAGAGCAATCTTTTAATTAAGAAAGGGTTGTGTTCATCTTGGATAAGGTGTAATAAATTTGTGTAAAGTTAAAAGGGTTAAGACATTACAATGGGTAATAATGTTGGTTAAAGTATGACATTGATATTATTAAAGCGGAAGTTATATACTAATTTAAGAATAGCATCTTAGAATTTTTGTATTTATTTGCTGAAAATATTTAATTAAAATGTAATAAAAATCGTTCGAAGGTTTTTTGTGCGGGGGCCAATGGTTTTGCATTTGCATCAATGCCCCACAAGTCCAAAATTTCTGTCACTCTTTCCTTATGTGATAGCGATTAAACCAACCTTAGACAGAGACATTAGAAAGAATGTTATAAAAACGTGGAATATTGTTACTTTTAAAATATCCAAAAATTACAACACATTTTACCTTTCAAGACAAGAAAATATTGACTTTTTATGGATTTAAGGATGTCATTTTAGATTGTAAAACAATTATGGTGACAAATTTATAACAATTCCTCCACACGTCGTCTTGAGGCTGTCGCCGCTCCGCCGTAGGTTTATGGTTTTCCTTATATATTTTAATAAATTTTAATTAGAATTAGTATTTGATAAAAAAAATAAATTTATTTTAGAATTGAATATTAGTATTGAAATATAAAACTAATATTAAAGTTGATGTTTTAGACAAGATTAAAATTTGAATTAAATGAATATTAGTAAAATATTAATAATTATTTCTACATAATTATAAAGTAGATTGAAATTTGATAAACTATAAATTATAATAAAAATTTAGTTAAAATAGAATATAGTTTTATTGTCATTTTATATTGGTGATCGAATGTATTAGCATTGTGTTTCGGGTGTTCGGCCTTTTTAGGATTTGTTTATATCTTCAATAGAATCCACATCTATTATATATATAACTAACATGAAAAATGTGAAATCTTATACTCTCTACAACGATTTTGACCAACATAAAAATTCTACACTTTCTTTGTGATCTTATGTAATATTGATTCTCAAATCAACGTAGTATATGTCTTTCATAACCGACATTGTTAATGCTGCTTTAGTGATATTTTCACAACCCAATGTTGCTTCCTACTAAGATTTAGGGAAATCTCATTTCATTTTTTCTTTTTAAAGTATTCAAACATTCAAAATTGGCAAAGTTTCATTTTTTTTCATAAAATAATTAAAATCTTCTTCATGCATAAACACTTTATATATGTATATAAATACTTACCAATAAAAATAATTTATATACAATAAAATATATTATTATTATTTTTTCTAAACAACCAAAAATAAATGAATAGTAAGGAGTACTTTAGGAATATTTCAATCCGTATACAACCTTACCCAAATCAAGTAGGAACACAAACCAAACTAAGACGAGTTCTTCCTGTATCCTAATACATTCTTCCTGCACCCTAATAAAACATCTAAATATCACAATTGCACTTATATGAGAACCGGATGGCACCCCCATCCGGTTGTCATTTGAAAAAAAATTGATAACCGGATGGCACCCCCATCCGGTTGTCATTTTTTTTCAAATGACAACCGAATGGCTTGCTCATCCGGTTCTTAATTTTTTTTCAAATGACAACCGGATGGGGGTGCCATCCGGTTCTCATTTCCAAACCAAAATGATAACCAGATGAAACGCATCCGGTTCTCATAGTCCAAATTCAAATGACAACCAGATGACCTGTTCATCCGGTTGTCAATTTTTTTTTAAATGACAACCGGATGGGGTGTCATCCGGTTCTTATATAAGGACAATTGTGGTATTTAAATTTTTTATTAGGGTGCAGGAAGAACTCGTCCCAAACTAAACCACATACCTAAAAAGTGTAAAACCAACAAATACAATAATAAACAAGATACTTAACTAGCTCCACTAAGGGATGCAAGTGCAAATGTCGCACCCACATACATCAGGACAACACAAAATACACTCCTAAAGAAGATAAACTAATAGATGTCAACACAAATAAACGTGACAGAGAATCAGAACTACACTCCTTATGTCTCGGATTCCAAATATATTCACCACTTGTGGTATATACTGTCACCTCCAACCTATGTGTACTTGTAAAACGACCAAACTCCTATCCACCCTACCCTCTCTCTCCCACCAACGCTCCTCTGGTATACTAGGGTGATCTAAACTGCATTATACCAGCAATTGAAAACACTTCAGTGGAGATAAGTACCAATCTGAATAAGAAAATGAATTTCTCGTCCATTTATACTTAAGCCATAACCAACATTTTAACTATGCTAGACACTATACCAACAATTTCATCTTCCACTACCCCACCGTTAAAGACCACCTTATTCCTATTGTTCCATATTTTTGACACAACCACCACATCCCTTTCCACACTTTATTGACACTCTGCCTTTGCCCTAGAAGACAAAAGATCTGAAAGTGACTAAGGATAGCTTCATGTCTAACTGACACATTCCCGATCCACCTCTCACACTAGTCCCAGATGTTCTGTGCCACCCTACAGGTACTGAATAGATGTTGGGCAGTCTCAATATCACCACTGCATAGTGGACAACACATATTCCCTACTTGTATTTCCCTTCTAGCAAGATTTACTCTAGTAGGTAGCCTATCAAATAATAACCTCCATGCACATATTATTGCTGATGGCGCTATTTTTAGACCCCATAACAGTCGGAATACCTCTGGGGTATGCATTAAATCCTCTCTATTCAAAACACTGTACCCAAATTTAACTGTGTAGGCCTTTTGATTGTTACCTTCCCACAACAGTCCGTCTTGGCCCTCTATGCTCCAATGAACTCTTGAGACCATATCAAGCAATTGGACTTCTAACCGCTTTTCCCATTCGCACCTCTCCCTACGCCAATCTAGGTTCCAATTGTAACACCTGCCGCTCCTAACATGCCCTAAGTCAGCGAGGTCCCCTACCAAGCTATCTTTGCATTGAGAAATTAAAAACAACCTTGGAAAAGTTTCTTTCAATACTTGGCCTTCCACCCATCTATCCTCCCAAATTCTGACATTACGCCCATCACCTACCCGCCAATGAAGTCTACAATCAAACCAATTATCTTGAGCACCTTTACCACATATTGACACAAATCCTTCCACCACGAAGACTGATTCCTTTGAATCAAAGCAACATCCAGACTCTTCCAAGAACCATATCTTGCATCCAAGATATCTCTCCAAAGACCCTTTTCTAACAACCAATACCTCTACTTTCACTTAGATAACAAAGCGTCATTAAAACATTTGATATCCTTCACCCTCAATCCTCCAGCATCGATTGGGCTACATATTGTCCTCCATTTCACCCATGCAATCTTTTGTTCTTCATATCCCCACCCCTAAAGGAACTTAGCTTGAATTCTTCTAATCTAACTGCATAAATCTATTGGGGCCTAAAGAATGACAGATAAAATAAGGGTAAAGAACTCAAAACTGACTTAATAAGACATAATCGACCTGCCATAGATAGCAATCTTCCCTTCTATGTGGCCAATCTAGATCTAATTTTATCGACGATAGGATTCCAAAACTTAACTCTCCTAGGATTACCATCAACAACCATACTTAGATATTTAAATGGTAAATCCATCTTCCTGCAATTTAAACACTTAGAAAACAGAAATTTATCTAGTTGTGAAATACTCACTGACCTAACCTCGCTCTTATGAAAATTAATCCTAAGCCTAGACACCAACTCAAACGACTTTAATATTGCTTTGACTACCAACATATTATGATATGAAGGTTCACAGAAGAATAGTGTATCATTCGCGAATTGCAACAAGTCTACCTGCACTCTCAGTGAACCCACCTCCACACCCTTAAACAAACATGCTCTTCTAGCTTCCCTCACAAGCCCAGTAAGCCCCTCAGCAACTACAAGGAATAGAAAAGGCATCAGCGGGTCACCTTGCCTAAGTCCCTTCCTTGGTTTAAATTCCTCCGTAGGACTACCATGGACCAATACAGATATTGTGGTCGTTCCATGCAGGCTTTGATCAAATTTATCCAATTACTATTAAATCCTAGTCTCCCCAACATATAGTATAAAAACTCCCAATCAACCGAATCATATGATTTTGCAAAATCAACTTTCACAAATACACCACTCTTCTTCTCCTTCTTAAGGAAATCCACCGTCTCATTAGCTACCAAAATGTTGTCTGACATACCCCTCTCACCGAGGAATGCAGATTGATTTACATTTATAACACTGGGAAGTACTTTCTTAAGCCTATTCGTCAGGATCTTAGATAGGATTTTGTACACACCACCCACAAGGCAAATAGGCCTAAAGTCGTTTAGATTAGACGAATTAACCTTCTTAGGGACCAAAGTTATGAATGAAGCATTACACCCTCTTGGAATAAATTCGGTACTCTGATAACCATGTAAAGCCATGATTATATCCTTGCCAATTATATCCTAATTCTTTTTAATAAAGAAGAAATTAAACCCATCTGGTCCAGAACTCTTCGAGCTTCCACATTGGCCTACAACTTCTAAAACTTCCAACTCTGTTATCTTTTTACATAACAAATCATTATCAGTCTCTAATATATTCTTGAAATTTACACCATCCAAATTAATCTTACCCCTTGATCTGACACCAAACCTACTCTCAAAATACCGCTTCACCTTGCATTTGACTATAGACACTTCTTCGCACCAAACGCCATCGATACTTAGTCCCACTAGATCATTCTTATTCCTCCTCCACCTAAGCCTAGAATGATAAAATCTAGAATTTGTATCCCCACTTTTCAACCAATATACTCTCGCCTTTTGTTTAAGCATAAATACTTCCTTTTCTTCCATATTTCTCAGTTGACTTAATAGATCCACCCTCTTAACTCTCGCATCTTCTTGTAGTGAGTCATCATCATCGCACTGATCTAATACCTCTAACTCCGCAAGCATCTGTCTTTTCCTGCTCTTCACGTTACTATCAACTTCCTTATACCAGTGCTTGATTTCTAATTTCAATCTTTTAAATTTTTTCTTAACACTTTTCAAACTGTTACCACTAGAGATAGGTGCTTCCCATGTTTTCGAGATTACCTCTTTGAATATTTTGAGTTATTGCCACACGTCGAATGTTCTAAAGGGTTTTTGGGCCCCAGTCAATAATGTTAGTTTTAACCACAACTGCACAATGATCAGACACCTGTCTACTCAACACGTATTGCTTAGATCTCGGCCAATGCATTAACTACTCATCTGACACAAGAGCTCTATCTAATCTACTCCTAACAGTACCGTTGGATTTGTACCATGTATACTTTCTCCCCACTACAGGAATGGCCTTCAACGCGCACCTGTCAATAAAGTCACAAAATCTAGCTATTTCACTGTTATTCACCGCTTCACTATTAATCCCCTTTTTTACATATGCACACCTGACCGAATGAAAGTCATTATTGTGATATATATGTATAATTTAAATTACTTATATTAAAAGATTTGGACAGCTCTAGTATTAGCCTCTTAGGTAAAAAGATTTGGACAGGTCTTCCTAAACCATTCAATCAAAATGTTATTATTTTGATAAATTAATGGAATTAATATATTTTGTTATATATGTTGCACCATTGCTGCAATAGACCTTAAGTAACCTGTGTTCAACACTTTAACTCGATTAAATCGTTCAGACATGTACAATCTTTAATTTTTGGTAGTAATCATCTTTATTCATACTTTATTTATTTATTTTATCAATAAAGATTGATTCAAAACAAAGCATTGATGATGATCAATTAAATATTAATATATGCTTTATTTGGAATAATCAATTAATATTTTTCGTATAAATGTCAACTAGAGTCATATATGAGGATCAAAGTACTAATTTTCAATTTTAAAGGAAAAAATTTATCATAACCAAAATTGAAACTCATTCGACATTTTACAATGTTTACACGTACTAAAAACATAAAGCCTTAGTTTTATCATATTAGATTTTTATTTCATTTTGTGGAGTGTATTTTATCTAATGATGATAAGTGCATTTTGTTATAAAATCATTGTGACAAAATAGATAGACTAGAATGAATGCACCACTTTTGGTAAGTTGCAAATCTAATCGAATCAAGCTGTTTTTGTCTTGTCAATGCACTGGACACCATATATATGTAGATAACCAAGAGATATCACCTATCTAGCTAGCTGTGAATAAAAGGGGTTAGTGTGTTATTGTGTGGTACATATCTCTCAACTTGTATAATCAACCACGTACTTTAATATGGAAGAAAGATATTTTAGTTGCACTAGAAGATTTTCACTTTAACCCTAATTACCAAATGGCATCACCCGCAACCTTGCACGTGATCTCACTGAAAAGTGATGAAAAAAAGAAGAACAAGAAAAGTTTACGTCTCAAAAGTGTCTTTGAATCGAAATAGTTTGGCGATAGATACTTCATTAACAAGTTTTAGATTTAAATTCTTCTCAAAATAAACAATTTGTAATTTGTTGGAAAAATTATGAGTAATTTACTTACTTTTAAAAAAATTGAATTGAATTTAATCTTATAAAACTGAACTATAAAGTGATCATTTACACCTAATGATATAATGTTAATTGATTTTATTTTTAATTAATACGTTATTTTCAATATTTTTTATAATAAAAAATTATAAATCAATGGGACCACTGTATAAGTCTTTTGTTAGATGGTCAATGCCTTCTTTTTCCCTTTATGTATCCAATGAGATACGAATATGAGAGAGTAATTTTGATAGACTTTTTTTTTTTTGAAAAATATGCTTTTGTTAAAGGAAGCATTCGATGTGCATGTCGTGCAGTAAAAAGGAACTTCAACTGCACATGTATGTGTTCTCAAAGAGATTCTTCTTTCAAGTATCTTAAATTTTATATGATCGTCTTGCATAGTTTGTTGTTGAGCTATGAAAATGGTGGTGGACTGATCAATGTATTTGAAATTTTGAGTTATTGGAATGGTTGGTTTAAGATTAACATGGGTTGAGTATTTTTATAAAATATTGTTAAAATAATAGGGTCGAGAAATAAGAATGAGAATAAGAATTTTGAAAGAATGATTCAATCAAAAATCTTTAAGATATTTGATTTTGTGGGTATTCTTTTCTTATATATTGTTTAACTTTTTTATTTTTATTTAACGTAAAACTTAGACTCATATTTAAATAATTAACAGATATAAACTGATTGTATTTGAAACTTGAAATTTTTTCACATAACTTATTCAAAATTAAAATTAAAGGATTATGTAACCAATCTATAATTGAAAAATAACGTTTGGAATTAAATAAATGTTATTTCTTAATATATATAGAAATAAACAATTTGATTATGTATATTAAGTAACAATCGAAGAACTAGACGAAATTTTTTTTTATATACACAAATAAACTTTGAGCAATAACATAGATTAGACTAAAACGAACTCCATTTTTTTAAAACTAACTTAAATGGTAGTACTTGAAAACACATTCTCATGGCCCTAGAGGATATTCATGCATCTGTCTTTGTAGTTTCATGGGTTTCTGAAAAGGATTCTAAACATAAGTTGAGGAAACTCATCCGTAATGTATTAGTTAAATTAATAAGTTCTACTAAATAATATATGATATTCATTATATTCATGAAATAGAAGATAAAAGTTCTATTATTTAGTAAGAGTCACATGGATTTAATCTCATAATAGAAGATTTAGTCCTTTACCTTCCACCAAAGTTTCATTTTTCCGAACTTAAATTCTGTTATAAGGTTGACATTGATTTGGTGATATTCTTTCCCAAAGTCAATTTTAGTTTCTGCACCACACTCTGAAGCCGAAGGTTGTTTTCGAAATGTATTCGTAAGTGATTTAAGGTCACGGTTACCTACTAAAGTGACACTATTTTGTTATTGTTTACAAACATTTAAAACTAAAACCTACCTCAACCAATTTCCCCAGGTTTTCACACGCCAAAAAAAATGGAAGTTGTAGCTGCTGCGTCACATAAAAGAGATAAGGAGCAAACTTGGTTTTATGAAAACAAAGATGTGCAGGTGGGAATAAATGGGTACAAAAGTAAAAGCCTTATCAAATCCGTTACTAAAATAATAACCCATTGGCCTGACTCTTTGTGGGTCTGATCAATTAAGTTTTCGAAATTACTTTCCGTGTCCTCTAAATTTGAACCTGTACCCCGTAAATTTCAATCTTCACACACACAATTTTCAAAATAACTATTTCATCCTTCTTTTAAGTGACTTATTAATTATCCGTTCTAGAAATTTTTTTTGAACATAATTTTTGAAATTCATGAAATATATTGTGAAACATTCTTTTGAATAGGATAATATTTTTGAAACAAGATTTTCATAATAAAATTTTCGGAATGCATAAGTTTTTAAGAACAAGATTTTCATAACAAACTTTCTAGAACGTAAATAATATCTTTCAAAAATTTAGCACATTATTCTAAAAGTTTTTAAAATGTAATTTTCGGAATACGTGAAATACATTCAGAACAAACTTTTTTGAACAAGATTTTCAAAACAAACTTTCTAGTTAATAGTTAGAGTAGAATTGATTTGTATGTCAAGTTATGGTTTCATTATCATAACTAATTGTTCTTGTATAAATTTTATTGTTTTGTAATTGTGCAATGTACTAAGTTGACTCTTTCAATTGTTCTAACAACTTTTTCATTTGTTTATTAGAATTATTGAGAAAGTTATTTATTTTCATGTTAATGGCTCAAGCTTATATTTAAAAGTATCGTCTTATATGAAACATATTAAAACTTGTCAGATAAACCTTAAATTTCGCGTCAAAAAATATTAAGTATAAAAACATAACCTTCGAGATAATATGTAAGGATTTGAGTTATCATAATGATTAATCACCGCAAAGCTAATAATTATAATGTAACCAATCTCTCTAACGTCAATCACTTTTTATTAGCATATATGATTTTCTAAATAATCCAATTCTAGAATATTAAAAATAATAACTTTTGATAATAATATCACAATTTCTATTTACCAACCCCTAAGTCATTAATTATAAAAATTAATTTCTTCTGGCCCACACTTAAATAATTTTATTTTATTTTATTTTTTATCTTGTTGTCCGCTAATGTCATGCATACAATTATTTATATTATGTTATCTGTAGTATCGGTGTAATCTACCCTAAACTTGTGTTATTTTATTCAAAATACAATTTGAATGTCTCATTTTGTCTTTGCCAGGTCCTACAAGAACCATTTTTATTTTTATTTATTTTAATTCACTATTAGTGTGTCTATTTAGAGTGGACGTAACTCCTTAAAAATTTAGTGTTCTGTTAGATTGGGTATGACCGACTTCAATAGTATCCCTTACATGGTTGTGACAGCTAATTTACAACATTCTTCTAGTACATTACTATTACAATATATGTTAAGTTACCAAATTTATGATGCATTGGTATGACTATTTTTTTATGGAGAGTATAAAAATTGAGGAAAATGTTGAAAAAGGGCTCAAATTTTCCTTATACGCTCTCCCTTGTAAGATAAACCATCAATAAAAGAGTTCAATATATTGTTAGAAGAATATGCAAAATAATAACAATATGAAATGAAAATTGAATCTATAAAATACAATAATCACTAAACATTAGTCACAAATAAAAATATAATCAACAACACGAATTTTAACAAGACGATTGTAGTTATTCTTACAACCACCCGATCTTGAATGTCTCTACGTATTAGGATTTCTTAATATTACTCAACAACACAAATAAGAGATTAGGGTTTTTAAGATTATTTACCAACTCATTTAAGATCTGACGTTAAAGCTACCAATGACAACCAAAATGCTTGATTTAGGAAATATAAGAGTTTAGAAGAAAGGAGAAACCAGAGAAAGAGGCAAAATAAAACATACAACGCACGTTTTACTGAATCACTTTATTAATTATTTCTTTGCTTACATCAGCTCAATAAGCGTCAATCAGATCGATGCTACCATCTCAATAAACAAAACAACGGTTTACCTGATACTAACATAATAAAAGTTTAATTTTTATTTCAATTATTATTTTTATATTACATTTTATGTTTATAAGATTGAAGCTATAATTTATTTATTTATTTTAATCATGCTTAGTGTTAGTTTAGAGTCGTTTTGATTGACTCAATTTTTTATAATTAATTGTGTCACCTTAAAGTCAACTTGACCAACTCTATAAATATTCCACTGGTAACTAACCTCTATACATAACATTTTTGTAATGTCTCCAACTTTACGCTTCGAGTAACAATATTTTAAATTTTAAATTTTTCATCAACCTGTTAAGCTGTTTTTCTATTTAAAAATAAATTACATCTATCTTAAAATTTTGATATAAAATATACTTAGATGACTTAAACGTGCATAGTTAAATAAAGTGTTGTTCTCTTATATTTGCATCTTAATTAATTGTTTCTCCTACGACCATGCATGCAGGGTGGTAGAGGTGTAGAGAAGTGCGGTGATCCACGAATCTCACGAATTAGTCCTTGCCAACAACGCTAATGACTTGTAACATTCGACGCCTTGTATTTTGCTTTTATTTTTGTTCTTAACGTTTTGAATCAGTAAAATTGCTTGAGTAGGGGACCAATTTGTTTGTGGTACTGTGTTTGTTACCATATATTTGGTGAAAAGTTCAGACCCACCAAAGCGTGTAGTTTCTTTTGTGATTGACATTGATTTCAATGGAGAACATTCTGGGTCTCATCAAACTTCGTATCAAAAGAGGCTCTAATCTAAAAGCTTGCGACACTCGTACCAGTGACCCTTATGTCTTTGTCACCATGGCCGAACAGGTTATAAGCTAGAATATTTTCCTGCTCTTCATTGGTTATTGTGTTTGTAAAGTGTTTATCGAAACAAATACTATTCCATGGATGATAAAAACCTTATCTTTTTACTTGTTTGTTTTCTATAACTTTTAACTGTTCTATAGCTATGATTCTTTATAAGTGGCTATTAAGTAATATGTGTGAAAAAGAGCTTCACAGTTCTATCTTAGTTCTTCACAGCCAGGTTTTCCATGTGCGTTTGTGCGCGCGTGACATTTTTCAATGTATTTTAATCTAAAGTGGAGGAGTGGATGCAAATTTTTTTCTGACCTATTTTTTGTCTCCTATTTCTGAAGCAAATTATTTTGAAGTTAATGGAGTGATTGAAATAAAAGAATGTTTGCTAAATGTTAGCAACATTAAGTTGAATCTAATATCATGCTTTTCATTAACCAATGATTAAGTTGCTACTTTGAATTGCTTGATCTGAAGACGTGATCTCATATCGATGCAGCAACTGAAAACTGGTGTTGTGAAAGATACCTGTAATCCTGAGTGGAATGAAGAACTGACACTTTATGTAAAAGATGTTAACACTCCCATACTTCTGGTGAGTACTGAAAAACAGTCCATATCTTGCATCAGGCTATAGTAGTCTTGTGTTAAATTGATGATCACTTGGAACTGTGTTGTTCTACTCAGACAGTTACAGACAAAGACACTTTCACAGTAGATGACAACATGGGCGATGCAGAAATAGACTTAAAGCCCTATCTTCAGTGTGTGAAGATGGAGTTGAGAGATCTCCCAGAGGGTCATATAGTGAAGAAGGTTCAACCAGATAGGACTAACTGCCTTGCTGAAGAGAGCAACTGCATATGGAAAAACGATAAACTCATCCAAGAGATGACTTTAAGATTGAGAAATGTCAAGTCTGGGGAAATAACTCTGGAAATTGGGTGGGTTACTGTTCCAGATTCAAAAGGCTTATCACAAGTTCAGTTTTAGGTATGCTTATTACATGAAACTTTTGGAGTAAAATCTAAAATTTTGCAAGTTCCACAAATATCTGTCCTATTAATAAAGTATTTTAGCATTTTTTTTTTCTCAAGAATTTGGGTGCTGATAGTGCCACCAGCTTGATCAAAATTAAGGAGTCAGCATTTAAGAGAAGTTTGCAAAGTTTGTACCCTGAAACAAAGGACAAATTGGTACATTTCTGATAAACATATATTACAGAGGTAATTAAGGGCACTGTGAAGGCAGTGTAACACCAAGATAAATTCGGTCAATATGATTTATACTGAGACTGGTCTTTCACACAACACAATCAAGTACTTCGATTTGGAAATTATAAGAAAATGGCAATGTCTAACTTTGGCCTAAGCACACACAATTTAAATTCACCACAAATTAAATGTCAAGATGTTATTTAGTACTTTTTGGTTAAAGACTACGTGTATTTTTACAACCGGGAATGAGCCCTCGTATTCGAGCTTTTTCCTTACAAAATGTCAAAATTAATACTTTATTAAGGAGAATGTTAAATATACTTTCTTTGATCGTATAGTAAATTAATACTCGTCTTTCTTTGCTTTTATTTTGGAAAACTACACTTGGTGCTTTTATGTTATTTGACTTAAAAACATAATTGTATTTTATGTATACCAACAGAAATAAAATCTAGAACCTATAAGGAAGAACTTGTTTTTACGAGTTTTCAAAAGGGCTATAATACTTTGAATATCAACAATTTTTTACAATCACTTCATAATTATTATTTTCTCTTCATTCTTTCTTTTTTTATAAATACAATCTTTTATTTTTATAATGACTATAATATATTTAAAAGTAAATTATGTGGTTGTTATTTTTATTAAATCATTATTTTCCTTTTCAGAATGATAAGTATTAAAATTTTAAGTTATATTTTAAAGATATAAATTAAAATTTTAACTATTTAGTTATTTAGTTTTTAAAATTATCATTTGTTTAAGAGTTTATTTTCTTGTCTTTTACATTCTCTCTAACTTTTTTGAAGTAACTTTTCATTTTTTTTTCTTAATCAAATATTGACTAATTAGGAAAAAGTGACTAATATAAGTCATTTCTAACATATCAAAATTTGATTAAGCTTACTTTTCCTTGTCTTCTTAGCTATTTTAGGATTTCAAAGATTCAATCATTTGAGAAACTGATTAACTCACTAGTTGAAAAGATAAATTGATGGCACCATACATTATAAGAAAATCAGTGTCAATGTTTGAGTTAAGAAATTTTTTAAAATACATGAATTTTATGGTCTTTATAATCGTCGTTATAGTCACCTTACAACAGTTTCGTTTGAATCATTACCTACGACGACTTATATATGATCATAATGTAGCAAACACTTGTTTTTTTTTTTTTTTTTTTTTTTTTTTTTTTTTTT
>Ga0099824_1004184_pt1 | contig 20864 bp, 12 predicted proteins | sample SiratrowhiteBW_FD_76837 | JGI IMG/M metagenome (GOLD analysis project Ga0099824, IMG submission 76837) | Root nodule microbial communities of legume samples collected from California, USA - Siratro white BW | ecosystem: Host-associated > Plants > Roots > Nodule | place: USA: California... | reverse complement strand
AGGTTTTAATTTTAAAAAAATCAATTTATTTCTAGTACCAATATACTTTGCGCACCATTGTAATTCATTAATTCCTTTTTCAATTTTTGAGTTCACTTTCTCCCATTAATGCTTGTCTTCCCTTACTTTTTTTTTTTTTTTTTTTTCATATGCATCACAGCTTATTTTATCCAAATTTGGAGAGAAAGGGTTTTGCATGATTCCACATTTACATAATTTCTATAGATTTTAATTGTTATATTATTAATTAGTTTATTATTATAATAAGGAATGTCCACACTGGTTGTTTTTTAGATATTTTATATTGGTGGTTATATGATCGATGTAAATGTTGGTATAATAAATGTGTTATGAAAGATAGGAGTAGAGAAGGGGAAGAATTAGAGCAGTGTTTAAATAAAGGTATTTTGTACATTGGTTAAAGGTTAACTGTTGTCAAAATACTTCATATTCTATTTTGAATTTAATATAGAAATTAGATATTACAATTTAACATCAATTCTCTCTAAAATCAATGAATCAATTTTCTCTGAAACTAATGCATGTCTGCTTTTTTATCTATGCAAAAGTAAATCGATGTAGAAATTTACATATTACAGCATTTACAAAAATTTTCATCGCACTAATTTTTATATCGGTTATTTGATAATTAATATTATATAAATAAGGAGTTATAAAGAAATCATTAAATTTCTTTATAATAGACTATATGAAAAAACCTATACCATATATAAATAAATTGTTATAAATATTGAAATTAACATAGTTTATAAAAGAAATTACTATAAACTATCCCGCGTGTGATCAATTCACATGAAATCTTTTGTTACAGTTTAATTAGTGCTCTTGAATAACATAATAAAAGTGTTGCTTTTAATGAGAGTTCTTTTGCCACTTCTTGAAACCAATTCCTCTTCTATTAATGATATTTTTTTTGTTATTCAAAAAAACAAAAGTTTTATTATTTATAGTAATCCTATACAATATAATTAAATTTATTTATCATAAATAATACATATAAGATTAGTTTAGATCCAGTAAATATTTTTTTAAAATAATATTTGATTCTATAAATTAAAATGAACTTACAGATAAGTTATAAATAAAAAGAACTATATAATTTTTCTGTATAAATCAATTCATACATAAGTTCATTGTATTATAAATAAACTAAACTATTTTTTTATTAGAATAAACTTACGCAAAACTCGTCCAAATAAATCATAAATAAAGCTACACGCTAAAATAAGCTCAGTAGTAGCTAGTGAATAATTTAAATAGTTTGCATAAAGTTTGTAAAGGGCTTCACTACTATTGTTAAGTAAAATAGTTACAAATCGCATGAATAGATCACCAAATTAGTCCAGAAGTCCATATTAAATATTAGGCTATAAGTACAAACTTAATATGCATACTCCAAATCTGCCCAAAAAAATATAAATTTGATATTTTTTATATATATTTTTTTAAATGGGTTATGCAAAAAAGCAAGTTAAATTTAACTTCGTTCAACAACTAATATATCAAATTGAACAAACAAAAATGTGATCACACACAAAATTTAAACTAATTGAACTTAATTTGCATTTAAAACCTTAATTTTGCAGTTTTACTCACAGACAAAAACTTTAGAAAGAAATAAAATTGAAAACATAAGCTTTTTTTTTATCAAAACTGTTTTATTGATTTAAATATTTGGGAAATATGAAGCGTAAAAAAAGTCAGGTTCTTTGTTTTTACTTCCTCTCCAATATTAGGAAGTCAAAATACCCATTAGTCAGGTTCTTTCTGATTTTGGCTGTGGCGTTCACCCGAGAAAGCTCAGTGCTGTATCAAAAAGGCAAGGAATGAAAGGTGTGTTCCCTTGTTTAATTTTTTTTGCTAACACTTTGTGTGGCTACAAGTTAATTCAAGTTAGGGTTGCCATTGTGTTTTAATTTGTGTCTCATCATATTTTCACTCATATGTGTGAATCAGATAATTTCAAATATATAATTTTTAATGAAAATCAAAATTAATTTTGCAATTACACACCAAAGAACACATTCTTGATGATGAGTATCTTGGCTTGGGCATTTCTCTCATTATTTCGTAACCAACAATTGGTTTTTGCACACGTGTGACGTCCCTCTTTGGTGGCGACGGACCTAATGCATTTAAATTCCGACATCAAAAGCATTGTTCATAAAATTTTGGGCCAATGTTTATCTTTATATAATGGCGACGAAATTCGAATTTAATGAAATTCGAAGTAAAAAAAACTGATATCTAAATTCCTCGTCATTACCAAAAAACTAGGGAGTTTTGTATTCTACTTAAAACCTGGTAAGAGTGTTGAAGAATGATTTTTTGTTTTTTTGAAGAATGAAAGACAAAAGAACCGACCTTCCTTTCCTGAGTGTGTGAGTGACAATGATAAGAAGAGGAAGAGACTTGAAACAGTCCAAAAAAGGAAAAGGATGAGCCATGAGGCTATGGAATAGTGATGGTACAACCTTGGTGCCTAGACTAGACTGTCCAAACTATGTCTATTTGCACACGTGTTAGCACCACCTTCCCATACATCACTCTTTATCACTCAATTTAATGGTTTTTCATTTTTTTTTCACTTAAATTTACTATAAACTCTAACAAATTCTAACTTGTTATCATAAAATTGGAATGGTCTTATTTTTCCATAAATAACTTCTCAGGGGAGAAAATATAAAAAAAAAAATGCATTGACCTTTTCCGTAAATGAAAGGTTAAAACATATGGTTCATTCTCTGTTTCTTCATTAAAATCAGTTTTGATATTTTAATCTTTAAAGTATTCAAAAGCATACCAAAATTAAAAACATCAATGCTGAATCAAATTTAAAAGTTAAAATAACTAAAGTGAAAAATTTTAAAAATTAAAGGAAAAAACTAGTTTTAGCAAAAACACAAAAGACTAAAAACATATTTAATCCAAACTAATTAAAATCCCATGTGAACTAGAAATATAATTAAATTATAATAAGGTGAGATGTATATCTTATTTTAGAAGTTAATTTGAGATATTAAATTTATATTTGAAGTTTACATATTTATATATTTTATTTTTACTTTCACATAATGAAATATATTAAAGATTGTAAATCCTTGAAAAATATAATCAAATTATAATATATAAACTTTATTATAATAAACCGTAATAAGTTTTAATATATAAATCTTATTAGAATAAACACATATAAGTTTTAATATTATATTATAAAGTAAATTTTAAGTTTATTTTAAATTACAAAATTGATTAATAAGATAAAGTATGTGTTCGCTATTTATATATAAATATTCAATGTGTTATCTCTGGCCAATATTTTAATTATTCAAAAATAAATATTTATTATAAATGCGAGAGTATTGTTGAAAATAACTACCCTTTTAAGATATAAACTTAAATATTTTTTAGATATTTAGGTGGTGTTAGATCATGAAGGAAATTATGGTGGATTATCATCTTAAGTGATATATTATGTATGATAATTAATATTTCTTGAATTAATGTAAAACTTAAAATTTATGGTGTATCTTTATATAATAGTATTTTATAGTCTTTTATGTCCACTACATTTTGTTTTTGATAGGTATGTGTTGCTTTTAAATATGATTTTTAATAATAATATTTTTTGTCTAAAAGCAATCATTTGTATTGAATTTGACAAATGGATTATAGTTACGCACAACAGTATTTATCACTCTGCCAATTATCACTTTGAGAATAATAATATGTCAGATTTAGTAGAGCTACTAAAAGGCTATTAAAAGAATATTTAACTTATACTTGAAAGTATTGAATGTAAGGATAAAATTAGAGAGAATTTATGATTTAATTTTGAGTTTATTAAGATATGACTTGTATGATATTAAAAGGATAAAATTAGAAAGAAGTTATGAATGATAATGTGATATTATCTCCTGTAATCAAATACATAGATTAGAGTCCCACTGAGTCTTATAGCAATATTAGACATAGAGTTAACAGTTTTTTATGTGAAAATTGTTTTCTTCTATTGCTACATTTGTGTCTCATCCAAGAGTTTAGAAAAGAGAACTTAGTTTTCAAAATTTAGATACCTTTATATGAGTTAGGGATAACATATAAATTCATATTCACATATTTTTTTATCAACTATATTTACTTGTATAATTCATACTTATATCGACGTTGAGAAAAAAATATAAATATTAACTAGACGTGAATACGAGTAAAACTTGAATTTTAAATCAAATACATGGACAAATTGAATATATTTGATATTTTATTTTAAAATTTCTGTATTATAATTTTTTTCGTAGTTATTGAACATTATGTGTCATTTTAACATTGAATTTATAATATTATGTTTATTTTATATCCTACATTGAATATTTTTTTATTTTGTTTCTGAAAAGCAACATAAAATATAATGTTATTCCGTTGATTTTTTTTTAAGTAATAGATTAATTAAAAGAAAAAGTTATGAAATAAATTGCTAAAACGTCTTTATTGAAAACACGTTCCTAAGTACTCTTGTTAAAACAAAAGCTAAGTAAGTATCTTATCGTTGAACATGATTATACCACCTTATATAGAAAAAAAAACACCTGCTTATTGTAAGTGATCTTTATGTTGATGGTGTATAAAACACCTGCTTTTACAATTATTTATATCAGATATTTATTGAGAGGAATTGGATGAGATTTAACGAATAATAAACACCTGAGAAATAACATTATCTATAACAATATTTGAAGATAATCTCTTGCCACTCTTCAAAAAATTGAAAAGAAAAACTTAGTGTGCCAAAACACTTTTACTTAAATAATGATAAATCGAATATTATATTTGTGAAAGAGTAGAATAAGAAGAAGAGAGTTCCGTTTCATAACAGCACTATGACATTCCCCCCACTAAGTTTTAAAATTTACAATCTGAAATGAAAGCAACCGGAATAAAGCAACAGCACGGAAGAAAAGGGTGGAACACAAAAAGAAGAAAGAAGAAGACTAACCAAACTGTACCCACCAACAACATTTTAAATTCATACCATAAAGTTCTTCCATTGCATCTTTGTTTGTGGTCTCCTAATTTTACTTTCCTTTCAACGCATCACTTTTGTCTTCATTTTCGCAAGTACCATCAGTTTCACCCATCTCAAACACAATTCCCTCCCATCCTTCAACACATTTTTTAAATTTTACCAAACACAGACACTAGTTACAAAATAAGTTGTATGTTTTTTTTTTCTTTTTTAATTTTGTCGAACAAACATGACATTGGTGGTTTGTTGTATTACTACTATTTTTTTCAAAAGTAGCATGCATCTCAAAAACAGTTCCCACGCAATATTAAATTGAGAAAAAGAAGAAAGAAAAACAAAAACACAAATCGCGTGCCGATTAATCGCCCACCACAGGGATGTGGAATGTTCTTCGATCGTCACATTCACTCACTCTCATTCCTCACTATAAATACCCACCTTCCACACCTTTCTTCGCCATCACAATTCTTCAACAACAACACCAACCCAAAACACAAACTCTCTTCAAAACCTCTTTCTCTTTCTCTCTCTAACAAACACTTCGCTCCAATTGCAGAAATGGCGGCAGTGTCCACATCTCCAATGAACCTCAACATGATTGACTCTAACTTCCAAGTTGACAAGCTCACCAACGAAATCTTTTCCATTCTCGAAAACAATTTCCTCTTCGGCTACGGCGACGCCGAGAATCGCACCAATTCCGTTCCAAACGCAAGAGACGTGAAACCAGCAAAACACACCGCCGGAAAAGTCAGGATCCTCTGCATTGACGGCGCCGGCGCCACCGACGGCATCCTCGCCGCGAAGTCCCTCGCGCACCTCGAGGCCTGCCTTCGCCGTAAGTCCGGCGACGCGAACTCGAGAGTTGCCGATTTCTTCGACGCTGCCGCTGGCTCCGGTGTCGGTGGTGTCCTCGTCGCTCTGCTCTTCACACGCGGAAAGGATGGCCAGCCGCTGTTCACCGCCGAGGAGGCGCTGAGGTTCCTCGCCGACAACCGCCGCAGGATCTCCCGCCGGTCCGGGATCCTCCGTCGCGTGCTCCGGCCCGAGTCCAAGGCGGAGAAGCTCTTCCGAAAGACGTTCGGCGAGTGCACGCTGAAGGACACCGTGAAGCCGGTACTGATCCCGTGCTACGACCTCATCACACGCGCGCCGTTTGTTTTCTCGCGCGCCGACGCGCTGGAAATGGACGGCTACGATTTCAAAATGAGCGACGTGTGCGCTGCCACGTCAGCTGACCCTTCCTTCGCGGGCCCCACTGAGATGCGGTCAATCGACGGCAGGACAAGGATCGTGGCCGTCGACGGAGGCGTTGCAATGAACAATCCAACAGCTACTGCCATCACTCACGTGCTCAATAACAAACAGGAGTTTCCTTTCTGTAACGGCGTCTCCGACCTCCTCGTACTCTCCCTCGGCAACGGAGAGTCAGACTTTAACGCCGTTAAATCACCGTCTGGTTTCGTAAAGATCGCTGGCGAAGGAGCTTCCGATATGGTAAGAATTACCAAATTTAATAATCTTAAAATACAACGTATAATTTGAAGTTTCATTTTATTTTCTCTTAAACGTTTTATTTATATTATAATTTGCAATATACAATTTAGTTAACGCCATTATTTTCTTATTCTTTTAATTAAATATTTTAGATTAAAGAAATCATTACGTGTTTTGATACCAATTTTTACATAGCCAGTAGCCCAGTTACTTTTTATCCCTATAAATTAAATGTAATAATAAAAACAACAATAAATTATTTGCTAAAAATATGCTGTGTTAATATGGAGCTTAAATTAATTTGGTAGTTAGGGAAAGGACAATAAATGTGTTAACTAGCATACATACACATCCGCCATATTTGATTATATAATAATGGATTGGGATAGTTTAATTATTGGTTTAGATATTTATTCTAATGGGAATGAAAATAAAATAATGCAGGTGGATCAAGCCGTATCAATGGCGTTTGGTGATTGTCGGATGAGCAATTATGTTCGGATTCAGTCAAACGTTGTTATGGCGAAGGCGAACAAGGTGAAGTCCTGCAAAACGGAGTGCGATTTGTTGGCAGTTTCGGAGGAGATGTTGAGGCAGAAGAACGTTGAAGCCGTTTTGTTCAAGGGGAAGAAGGTGGCGAATAGCTCCAACTTGGACAAGTTAGAGTTGTTTGGGGGAGAGATAATTAAGGAAGGAGAAAGAAGAAAAACCAGTATTCTACCAACGGTGGTGTTGAAGAACAACAACGCCTCACCCTCCCCCAGCAGAACCTCCTCTGCCACTACCTTGTCCACTTTGTCTTCAAATTGTTAGAGTAGAGGAGATTAGAGAGAAGAAAATCCAAAGCTAGATTTGATTGTTGGGTTGAATTTTTATGCGAGTTTTTAAGTTTGTGGTGTTGGGTTAGCTGCCGCTTGGTTAAGGCAAATTGACACTGAGCTGTGCAGAACCGAATCCTTACTACTACTACCTACCTACATTATATTTATTTTTTTTTATATTTTTCGTATATATTACATGTATTTAATGATAGTGATTTGTGTAAATGGTTATTGTCACCCATGAATTTTGGTTGAGGTTAGAGCTGTGCTTGATTTGTAAGAGAGAGATGTACTTTCTGTTCGCTAAGAACATCTCATGGTAATAGTATTGTGACTGAATGAATGCAATGGAGAACACTAATTCTCGAAATTTTAATCGTTTGCACCTTTAAATTGTTAGCAAATATGGTTATATCCTTTTAGAAGAAGTATAAACTATAGCAGTTTTAAGAATAGGTAGGATGTTTGGTGGCGATTATATTTAAGGGTTTATTTTGTTGTCTTTCTTAGTTTCACTTGTCAAATTGAGTAAAATTGAAATCAAAGTTGAAAATGACAGTTTTATTTATCTTATTATAACTTCGCTAAATCCTGGACAATCAATCTAATCCATATGCTTTTGTTATATAATTTTTCTTTTTTTTTCTTTTAATTTGTTGGGCTTCACATCTTCAAGTTTTTGATTTTGAGAAAGATTTGTCAACATTCAAGTTAAATAATAAGATTCAAAGGTTTAAAGATTAGAATTTCGCTATATGGTATCATGAAACTATTCTTTTATCTATAGGCTTATAACGTGCCTTTCTATAAAGTAATACTAAAAAAAAACTCAATTACCTATGGGTAATTACCTACCAAATTTTTTCTAGTGTATAAATTTCTTAAACTTACTAAATTTTTTTTGTGAGTAAAGTTATTATAGACATGGAAAGAGAAACTCTAAAAATATATAATCTTAAATAATTGCTTGCTAATAAAGAGTGATGGGAAAAATAAAAATTCAAATTCCTAACAATACACTTTTATTTCCAACATTTCCAACACTTTTTGTTCTTAACAATTCTCTATGTAGTTGTTAAAGGTAAAACATTTGAAAGAAATTCTCCTTCTCAAAACTTAAATCTTGGAATTCAAATGTGACCCAATATCTTTGATTTACTTTTATGATGAGACTTTAATTGTGTATGTTATGCTTCAATTTGAATTAAATATAATTTTTTTTAAGTGTATTGAATAATGCTGGATTGTTTTTAATATAATTGGTAATAAATTGTTAAATTTGGATATATTGGATTATTTCATATGTTTTATGTGTTTAATATGCAGGATATTTTGAATGTTTCATACAGGTGTAAAATAGTTAAAAACAATTCAATTAAAATGAACATTTTGATGCATGAATGTTTACTTACATATTTATTTATAGACTAGTTGGTGGACAATGTGCATATTGACATTACCTATGGATTGAAATTGATGGATATTATCTATGAATTGGAGTTGGTGAGTATTATCCACGACTTCAACTTCCCACAAACTCAATCTCTGTAAATAAATTACCTACAAATTTTTATATATGGATAATGCTACTTTATCTATAGATTTTTTTGTTACAGTCATGAATAAAAACATATTTTCTCTTGTAGATAAAAGGTTTTCATATGTATAAATCTATTCACCTTCCTAATCTTTAATTAAAACAATAATTGACACAAATTCAATGGTATTAATCTCTTTCAAGATAAATGTGACACTTCTAATCAGCTATTAATCTCTTTCGAGATAAATGTTACACTTCTAATCCAGCCAAAATACTACGATGATAGAGTTCTCCGACGTCCGACAATTTGGGAAGTAAAGTTTGCATTCTTGACTCTTAATAATCTTTACCAATTCAATCCTATAAATTGTTAATTGAGACTCCAAAGTATCTTAGTCGGAGAGTTGCAGGCATGATTTAGAATGAATACCGTAGCACGATTAAACGTGCGCATGACACAGTATTGACGTTTTTGTGTAGGGCTCGTATCCTACTAAAGAAGGTTCAGTATTTTGAAAAGAAGTGGTCACCATGTAGCACGTTGAAATTGAGTATGCTGTTATACCAAGAAAATAATAATCAATGCTTCAAATTTACGAAAACATTTTCAAGCAGGACCACTACTTCGCACGGAAAAACCACTACAAAAAAATACCAATAATTGAAATTCAATTTTTACTAAAATTAGTTTGGTGCTAAAAGAAAAATCCAAATTTCAATTTTTAATAGAGTACAACTTGTAATGTAAATTTACAACTGGATTTGATTTCAAACACACATCCAATTAAATTCTGTAATTCAAAAATTATTTTATTAAAATTATTTCCATTTAGCTTAAACAAATATACCCTTTTGGTACATGGTGGGCCGAAAAATGTGAGAGTGGCATTGCAAAGGAGATTTTGTGGCGGGTAGTAGAGTCTATTAATGTTGATATTAATGTTGAAGGGGACTTTGTAGGTGTTTTTGAGGTGTATTTCTAGAACCATATCTAACAATGTAGTGATAAAGATATTTCTATAAAAGTATATAAGAGTATATCTAGGTGACATTTTTAGTAGTTTAACATCGGCATCATGTTCCTATTTAGATAAAATATTAATTTCAAATTACGTTAAGTAATTTTATATAAATGGTGGTGTATTTGCTTTCAAATATTAGGAGAGGAATAAAGAAAGACAAACAGAGAAGTGTGTCTTCATTTAATTGAGATGAAAAAGGAAAGAAAACACGTAAAACAGAAAAAAAAAAAACAAATGCTTTATACACAACAAAGGAGAAAGACACGAAAAATACATTATTCTTTATATAATTAATTATACTTACACTGTGTTTCATATATATATATATATTATCTTGAAAGTGTAAGTGAGAGAATTGATAAGAGGAGGTCACAAGAATATTTAGAAACACTTTATGGTTAACTTCTTATTATAGTTGGTATGTGCCTATTTATAAACAATATTTTTTTAACCACCACAATAAGACCATTGAATATTTGGTGAGACCTCAAAATATTTCCACTAGCTATAGTCTTTTTGGGTCAGTTATGAGAATAATACTTAGTCTAAGATACTTCTGCACTATGTTGTTTGCCTATATTCAAAAATGTATTTTACAAGAATGTGTTATAATTTATTACGTTACTGATCCTTGATTTTTTTTTTCTACAAAGATAAGTAGTGTGTTACGTTATTGGTCCTTTTATAGAATAAAATTTTAAAATTTAACTCAAATTTATATAATATTGGCTCAATGACACAAACCCATAAAATCTTCCATCCATGTTAGATCAGTTTAAATCGATTCTAATAGGGATGATATAAATAATCACACTTACTTATATTTTCACATAAATATGTGTGTATATGAATGTATCCATTAATAAATGGGGAAGTTTAAGTATATATCATTTCTATGCATAATTAAGATAATTTCATCAATCTAACTCATTTCAAATCCATGATAAACCCTTCATAAATATTAATATTTTTTTTAAAAAAAAACTGCAAGTCGGTATTTTATTACATAGATGTTATTATAATTGATAAATTATTTATTTTTCCATTTGAATTAGGCTTTTACTTTCTGCACCCCTCATTTTTATACCTGTCTTTCAAAATTACTATTTTATCATTTTTTTTAAATTGACTTTCGAATTATTTATTTTTTAAATTTTGTCAGAAAACACTTTTCAGGGTTATTGTTTTCCGAACAAAACTTTCAGAATGCTGAAATAGATATCGAAATAGAATTGAACAAACTTTTTTAGAATACATATAATACCCTTTAAAACAAGTTTTCTATAACACATTCTAGAAAGAATTTTTTGCAATGAGATTTTTTTTTGCACTTCTTCTTCTAAGTCCGATGTTCTAATTCTCTTCTTTTACAGTGGTGATGGTCAATAGCTATCACAGTGGTGGTATAGTGCACTGAGGGAGAAGTGATGGGGCAATTCGATCATCTAACCCAATTATGCGGGTGCTGTGTAAGAAGTAAATGGCAATAGCTATATTTGCTTCCCGCACCCTATTAAAATATGTAAATGGACATTTATAGTTATGTTAATGAAGATAAAAAAAGTTAGGATATTTCGAAAACTGTTTTTTTTTGGAAAGATTAGGTTGTGGGAGTGTGAAATCTTTTACGAAAAACATTTTCTATAAAAAGTTTTTGTATTATGGAAAATATTTTTCATAAAAAGGTTTTGTATTATGAAAAATATTTTTTATAAGAGATTTTTGTATTAAAAATTTTTTCTGTAAGAGATTTTTGTATTATGGAAAACATTTTCCGTAAGAGAGTTTTGTATTATAAAAAATGTTTTCGGTAAGAGATTTTTGTATTATAAAAAACATTTTTCATAAAAGGATTTTGTATTATGAAAAACGTTTTCTATAATACAAAAACCTTTTACGAAAAACGTTTTCCATAATATAAAAAGCTTTTACGGAAAACATTTTTCATAATTCAAAAATCTCTTACAGAAAACGTTTTTCATAATACAAAACCGAGTCTTTACACCCTCTATTCCAAAAAACGCTTTCCGTAATATAAAAATCTTTTACGAAAAATGTTTTCCGTAAGACATTTCACACATCCCACAACTCATTATGGAATTTGTTTTTCAAAACCCATTTTCAGGATACGAATATTGCAACAACCTTATACCTTATACCCACTCTACACCTCCTACGTAATGTGAAAACATAAGCCACTTGCCTTCCACTTACAATGACATTGCCAGAAAAACTTTCTTTCCAATATCCATCACCACGGTTTCCGAAGAACGTCTACACTACTTAACAACACCCATTATACCACTCTCCGATATGGGTGCTTCTGGCATTATGATATTTTGATGGGTGTAAGAAGCAAATGTGGGGTTGGAGAAAGCAATTGTAAAAGTAAAGTCTTGATTAGAATTGTTTCCCATTCATGGCATGTCGCTATGTTGGCCCATATTGAACTATCTATCTTAATTTGTTTAAATATTGATTATGGTTGTGTAAAAGTGATGAATATTGGGTTGGAATATATTTAGACCCAACTTTTATTATGATTAAGTGCTTTTTAAAACAATATAAACACATGTTCCAATACTTCTCCATGTATCTTTAGAAGCAAAACAAAAATTTGACACAAATTTTTCTTAAATTAAAATTACTTTATACATAAATTAACATGTTGAAATTTTCTTAAAATTGAAGTTTTAATCTATGCAGAAATTAATTTTATTTTAACTTTGGTCGAAACGTTAATAGGATTTTATTGTTTAAGTAGAGGAAGTGTGTGGGAAACGTGGGTGACTGATATTTAGACAAAGATTTTTTTTGAAGAAAAGGGTTTTCTTGATTAAATTTAAATAAAAAAGGACAGTGTAAAATTAAGAAAGAGGCAGTTTATTTAGCAATAGGCCTTTAGCCCAACTCAGGAACCGTTTGGGCCCATGAATAGAGAATATCACGTGTTTTTTTCAAAATTATCACAAAGCCCAATGAAATGAAGGTTCTGTTATACAGTCTTAAAAAAAAAAAGGACTAGTGAGTAATTATCTTACAAAAATATTTTATGTTATTTAATTTGATACTTAAATAGCTATTTTTCTATTTAGTATCTCTTTAAATATATTACTTTAGTCTGTGCCGAGTACCACTTTTAATTCCAGTCTTATAAATGTATTAATTTTGTTTTTACTCTAATATAAATACGTTATTTTTTTTCTTTTAATTATTATAAACGCGTCATTTTGTTTATTTTAATATCTGTTAATAACAGTTATTTATTGATACAAGATAATCTTTTATGATATAACTAACTTTTAATATAGCCTTTTTTTAATGATGTAGCAGTGATAACATTACCAATATTATAGCGTCACAGTAAATACAACAAATTAATAAGAGAGCCAACTAAAAAAATAACAACAAAACACAATCTATATTATATATAGGGATTAAAAAGGTTTAGTTAATCAATTTTATCAATACACCCTCAGGCAAAATAGTGTAAAATAAAAGACTTTTTTATTTATTAAATAAGAGTAATAAAAAGTTGCATTTTTTTGTCTCCATCTTCAAAAAATATTATTATTTTTATCTAAACATCTTAAGGAATCACTAAGATGATCAGCAAAGGACATTTAAGTTAATAGGACGCTTCTCAAAATAAGTTCTTCCGATGAATTAGTTTGAATAATATGTAAAATTATTTAAATTAAATAAAAGAATTCTGATATAAGTTGAATTAGGTGAATTTTTGTTTGATGTATTTAGTCTGTTACCTAAATGGAGTTGTTTTAAAAAAAGTTATAATTGTATTTTCCTATTTGAAAAATACAAAAAGTAAAATATTATTTTTAAAAGCACAAAAACAAAAACGAGATTCCACATAAAATTGAATTAGGTGAAGAAGACTTTACCCTTCGGAAACGCATAGAAAGAAGTTACAAGGTTGCCGCTAGAAGAAGCCGAAGAAGCAAACGCAGGAATTGAGCAGAGGAAGAGTGAGAAGAGAACGATCATCACTGTGGATGGCAGAGGGGAACGGTGACAGAACTCTGCCGAGAATCGCAGAGGCCTTCAAGGACCTCGCAAGCGCCGTCGCCGCCGATTCGCAGAGCGCGGAGGTGAAGGTTGCTCCCTTCTCCCATGCCTGCGCTCTCGTCTCCCCTCTCTTTGCTTGCTTGGGCGTCGCCTTCAAGTTCGCCGAGATGGATTACGTTGCCAAGGTATTCGGTTCCCTCACTCAGGATCCTTCAATTAAACAGTTTTGTTATTTATTTTTCACTCCGTGCAGTTTGTTATAACGGTTTTATTATTTATTTTTCACTCCGTGCTGTTTGTTATAACGGTTTCTGGAATGGATTGTGGTTGATTGTTTGATGTGGTGATGGCAGGTTCGTGATCTGGAAGAGGCGTCGAAGTCTATTCAGAGCTTGCACTCTCTGATTGATCTGGATGTCCGTGGTGGCACTGTCAGGAAGGGAGGAAGCCACACGCGGAATCTGCTGAGAGTGAAGCGCGGACTTGACATGGTCAGAGTACTCTTTGAGCAGATTCTAGTTACTGAGTATGTGCGTCAATCACTGGTTTTCTATTTGCTTAGTTTCGTCTATTTAAACTTTGCTACATTGTGTTTTGAACAACAATTTTGTTAAGATGCCAGAGAGCAAGGTTGGAAATTGTCGTTATTGATTTTATTGAAAATTGTGGCTGCAATTTTGGTTGAGACTTGGTAGATAGACCTCCGAAACCGTGATGTTGCAGGTGCAGTTTCAGTTGTGATGTGGTGCCGAGACCTCTAAAATCTTGATGTTACCATCACAATTGCTGCTGTTGACTACTGTTTCTATAACCTTGCCAGAAAGTGGAAATGGAGTGTTGTGAAAATGAAGGGATATATTCTGCTTTTCGTCCATGGGAAAGAGGAGAGTGGCTATTGAGATCTTGCACCTTTGCTTTATATGAATGAAGGTGTGAGGAATAGGATTTCTTATTTTAAGACACTAAGGAGCGAGATTTTAAATTGTGGTTGTGGTGTAGTCGCGATGTTTGATATTTGGAATTTTTTTTTGGATAAATGGACTGCAACTGCTGTTGCAATATGGTCAAAGAGGCCTCAAAAACCTTGATGTTGCAACTTTGGTTGTAGTTGCGGGCTGCTATCTAAAACCTTGCCAAAGGAGTGGAAATAGAGTGCAATGAAAATAAAGGAGTAACTTCCATTACTCATCCACGAGTACGCAGAAGTCAATGTGGAAAATGATAATTGAGGTCTTACCCTTTTGCTTTGTATGACTGAAACGATAGGAGTAAAGAATTCCACGTTTGATATGCTGCTATCCATTGAATAATTTTAAGACATTGAAGAGCTAGGTTTTAAGTTGTGGTCGTAGGTTGGTCACTTCCTTGATTTTGCAGAAACGGGACTGCAGTTGTAATATGGTCAAGGAGACACCAAAAACCTTGATTGTGGACCGTTTCTAGAACCTTGCCAAAGAGTGGAAATAGAGTGCAATGAAACTGAAGGGTAAGCTGCTTTCATCCATGAGAAAAGAGGAGAGTAACTATTGAGGTCTTTCCCTTTTGCTTTGTATGACTTAAGGCATAAGGAATAAAAATTCCTCATTTACCACTTATTTTCAATTGTTTATTTAGTTTGTGTTTTTGAACAGTAGAATAGGGGAGGAAAGTAGGTGGCTTGCCTAGCTTTGTGTCCAATCTTCAACTTTGTCACACCTTGATCTTATTGGCTGTGTTGGTGCTGCCTAACATTTGTGCTTTTCGTTTTAAAAAATATAGTTAAGTCTTGAACTAAATGTTCATTTATGATTGTTCTTCGTACCTTGTCATTTTCGATGTTCATTCCATAAAAAGTAGGAGCAATCTGTTAAGGCTGGTAACTGATCTAATTGTCTTACCTGCCGTGTTTCCTTTGTAACTAACCACTAGTGACCTGTAAGCATACTCCCGATCAGTTTCATGAAACAGAAAAATAATAGAAATTTATTAAATTGAGAATATTTTCCATTCTTTTTGTTTATATCCACAACCTTATTGTTCGGAGGTGGGTTGAATTGTTGATAAATATTATCAAAAGTTTGTTTTTTATGTTAAGTCAGCAAATAACTCTGTGTAAGAAAGGCATGGCGTTAGATCTGATAGTAAATGAGCTGAGTTACTGGATGTCTTTTTGGCAGGGGCAATTCCCTTAAGGATCCAGCTTCCAAAGCTTATGATCAGGTGTTTGCACCCCACCATGGTTGGGCAATCAGGAAGGCTGTTGCTGCTGGAATGTATGTCCTTCCTACGAAGGAGCAACTTTTGAAGAAACTCAATGAAGATGGTAAGTAGAGTATTTGGCTTGCTTGTGCTTTTATTGGAATTTAAATTCTGAAGAAAACATTATTTTAAAGTGTAGTTGGTTTTAGAGCTTGAGTAGGGGAGGCATGCAGTTTGAGATATCATTTATGTGAAATCTATGTTTGATGAATCAGGAATGGTTAATCATTTTACCCTGCCTATTCTAAGTTAGCAGTTGCATCACTAGTTTAGCCTTGAAGTTTGTGGCATAGTAATCTATACTACCACCCACATTTTGATGATATAGCTTTTCCTCTTGAAGATCCAACGTTACTTTGTAGCCACACGTCTATGAGTGTGTTTGGATTTCAGTTGTTGAGCATTCAAACCAACTTTCAGTTTTTATTGTGGCAATATGTTTGTCACCTTTTCTTGGATCTAGTTAGAAGCAAAGTTTCACCACAAACTCAAGTTGATCTAAAAACTCCAACGGATTGCTTCTTTTTTTCAACTCAAATTAATTTTCTGACCGAAATCCGAACATATACTATGACCTTAACAGCTTGTAGAAGCATAAAAGATTAAAACGTACATGATACCATTTCTATTTATTTCATCATATTGTTTCCTGTGGTTCTTCCTTTTACCGTTCTTTCTCAAAGGTAAATCAAGCCACTGTACAAGAATAGGATAAGGGAAGTCATTGTCAATCATTGTATTATTCAAACTTGTCTAGTAATATGAAGTTGATGTGATGTGATTATGATGTTCGCTTTTCTTTTGTATTTGTTGCTGGAATCTTTGCTTCAGAGGCGTCAGCAAAAGTTCACATGCAAAGTTATGTCACTGCATCAGCACCTCTAATCCAATACATTGACAAACTCTTTGTTTCTAGAGACTTGGGAATAGATTGGTGAATCTTGGATGTATTTGAGATTGTACAATATAATTTACTGTTAATTATATGACATAATTATTTTATTTATGATTACTAAGTATTCATTTGTTATAGAATTTGTTTATATTGCAATAGATATTACAGGGTATTGAGAGGGTACCTGATATTGTTACTGAAAGGTAACGGTGGGTTGAGAGTACGCTTTTCCTTCAGTTTTGGAGGAGTACTTTGTCAATTTATCTTTCCACTTCATTTGTTTTGGCGCAGTCTTTGAATCTTTTGATGTTTTAAGTTACTTCAGTTTAATTAGTACGTTGCAGTATCAGATTTAAGTATTAGTGTTTTTATTCTGCCTACGGCCATAGTTCCTGAAACAACATAAAAAACAATTTCGGGCGACTGTAACAATTCGTTGCATTCTATGTGGGAAGCTTTGATGGGTTCAATAGATAATGTCATTTTCCTTAAAGTAAAATAGAAATACTAATGGTTTTTCCGTAAAAAAATGGAGCTGTTCCGGATCGGGCCTCTAGATAGATATAAACCATGTTTGTTTTTTCGTTTGAGGTGTTCAAATTCAGTTTAGAGAATAAATTCAAATTTTATTGTCTTTAAAATATTTCAGCACGTTAAAAGTGTTTAGATACCCAGTTTTATAGAGACAAGACTTAATTTGTTTTTGTAAACAGAGTTTGTATCTTAAAATTTAAACCAAGCTGTACTTTCCAAATCTTAATTCTACGCCTACAGATAGTAACACTCAGTTTATCCTCCCTCAAGTTCAACAACTTATAATTTATAATTTCAAAATTGAGATTATCATATGATTATTTTTTTGGTTAATTTTTAAGACACCTAATATGGGTTTTAATTTATAAATATGAATTAATAAAACTTAATTATGAGCCCCAGAAATAGAAGTTTGAATAATTGATATGTACTTATGTTAGATTATACAGTAACTTCTTCTTTTAATACACTCATTTGAGCATATTCTTTATTATTCACAGAAAAATTTTAAGTTACAAAAGATTTATAAGCATCGTTACTTATTTGGCGATTTCTATTATGTACTTTTTTTTACAAATAATTAAAATTTAAGTTTAACATAGAATTTTAGTTATTGTATTTTTCTGTTTAATCCGAAAGTTTGATTATTTATTTCAGGAGAGAGATATTAAGTACCATTATGTTAGAAAATTTTCAATTTTGATAAAATATTTAATTCTATATATGTTTTATATATTTATTTATTCTCGAATTGAGTACTAGATCTAACATATTTACGTTTTATTTATTTTTATTTTTCTTAAATTGAATCTAGATCTAACATAGTTATTAACATATTATAAAAAATATTTAATTAATTAAAAAGGTAAGAAATAATAAATATAAACAAAGTTAGAAATTAAATCAGATTTTCTAAAGTAAGTTATCAAATGGCTTTACCTTAAAATAAGAGATTCATACAAGTATCAATTCAACAGAGTGGATAAGCTATAAACCATATTTAAGAGTTTGAAATTTTCCTACCATTTTATAGGAGTTCGCTGTATAAATCAAAATTATATTTATACTGATTAAACATAAAACGAAAATTAAAAATATGGTAGCCAAGAAAAACCTAAAACAAAAGAAGCAAAAACCCAATTGCGCCCTCCAAAATCACGAGCCAGGAAGCTGAGTTCTTCGGTTTCAGTCTCTCATATTTCTTCCACCACAGTGACCCACTCTTCCTTCGTCTCCGAATGCATCATATTCACACGCCCCTTTCAAATCCCTAATCCGCTTCTAATCCACTCTTCAATTCCAATGGAGGATTCCGAGGGAGTCCTCAGCTTCGATTTCGAGGGCGGCCTCGACACCGCTCCCTCCGCCGCCGCCGCCCCCTCCGGCCCTCTCGTCCAGCACGACTCCTCGGCTGCCGCTTCCGCCGTGTCCAACGGAGGTCCTCCGGCCCCAGCCCCCTCCGCAGCCGACCCCGCGGCTGTCAACGTCCCCGTCCGGCGGAGCTTCCGTCAGACGGTATGCCGGCACTGGCTGCGCAGCCTGTGTATGAAGGGCGACGCGTGCGGGTTTTTGCACCAGTACGACAAGGCGCGGATGCCCGTGTGCCGATTCTTCAGGCTCTATGGAGAGTGTCGAGAACAGGATTGCGTGTATAAACACACGAATGAAGACATCAAGGAGTGTAACATGTAAGTGTATGAGTATATATGTATATGTGTGTGTATGTCTTGTTCGTTCTTATTTAGGTTGTGATGACTGGTATTCGGTATTTTGTTTTGTTGAGTTTTGGTCGTGTTTGATTTAATATTGTCATATTGTGTGTTTGAGTTGTTTCTGGTTGGGTTGTGAGGAATGGTGTAAAGGATCTGTGCTCTCAAGTCGTTTGGTTTAAAAAAATCTTATGTACGTACTATGGAGTTGCTTGATATATATAACCGGGGACGTTTGATTAGATGAATTGAGTGATATTTTTGTATAGGGTTTTAGACTGGTTGATGTAGACTTGGAAAGCGGTGAATGTGCAAGGTGATCAAATGTTCTGTACTTTTTTTCTTTCTATAATTGTACATTTTAATTCTAGTTTCTACATTGATTACACATTGCGTTCTAGCTGCAGGATTTTGTGGGATGATTGCTAGTCTTTCGCTTGATTTCTTAGCTGAGGGTTGACTAGTAGACCATAATAGTTGGAGGAGTTTGTGACTCGTTTCAGGGGTTGTGAGGTAGAAAGACGGCTGAGATTCTATAGGGTTGTGATACTGTTTGTGATAGTTTGTACATTGGTGTATTTCACTGGAGGGAAATGAGTTTTTGCAAATAAGTTTCTACCTTATTTGTTATTGATGGAGCATTACTAATTGCTTCTTGGCATCATTATGATATTTTACATGAAGCTGCCTTCTTTGATGGATATTCAAAGAGTTAGGAGGGATTTATTGGTTTGTTATTCTTGGATTATGCATACAGTCCTCTATTTTTTCTTTCAGTGTTGTCTGGGAGGATGTGCTATACAACTATTATTTCACTGTGTTTTTACCCAACTTTCTTTTTTTGTCCAAGAAAATGTTTTTCATGCTATGTTTGTTGAGTTCAATTGTTTATTACTCAACTTCTTTGCATAAGATAAGATTGTGTTTTAAAACTTTTGCATCTGCAGGTACAAGTTGGGATTTTGTCCTAATGGGTCTGATTGCCGATATAGGCATGCAAAATCTCCTGGTCCTCCACCTCCTGTTGAAGAGGTCCTTCAGAAGATCCAACATTTATATTCCTACAATTATAATTCATCTAACAAATTTTTCCAACAAAGGGGTTCTAGCTATACCCAACAAGCTGAAAAATCCCAGCTTCCTCAAGGAACTAATTCCACAAACCAAGGGGTGACTGGAAAACCATTACCAGCAGAGTCAGGAAATGCCCAGCCACAGCAACAAGTTCAACAGTCTCAGCAGCAGGTCAGCCAGAGCCAAATACAAAATGCTGCTAATGGCCAGCCTAATCAAGCCAGTAGATCTGCTACCCCTTTACCTCAAGGAATATCTAGGTGTGTTCAGGGTCTTGTAGTTTTCAGTCAACCTATGTAAAATATTTTGAGTATGCTTACTGTTACATAAATACTATAAGCAGGGTACGTTTTTAAGTGTTTTTTTTTTTTTTTTTTTTTTTTTTTTGGGGAATTTTACCATTTTTTTCTTTTTTTTTTTTGTTTTTTTTTTTTTTCCATTTTTTTTTCAGTCAACAAATATTT
>Ga0099824_1004179_pt1 | contig 20881 bp, 6 predicted proteins | sample SiratrowhiteBW_FD_76837 | JGI IMG/M metagenome (GOLD analysis project Ga0099824, IMG submission 76837) | Root nodule microbial communities of legume samples collected from California, USA - Siratro white BW | ecosystem: Host-associated > Plants > Roots > Nodule | place: USA: California... | reverse complement strand
TATATATATATATATATATATATATATATATATATATATATATATATATATATATTCTTTCTTTAATTTTTAGAGATTTTTTAAAAATAAAATTGTATCATGAAAATCAAACTCAAAAAGTGAATAATATCTAATTAAATTTAACAATGTTATTTTAAATGTTATTTTAATAGGGTTGATGTTGAAACATTGACCTTGTTATAGGAAAGAGAAAAAAGATTCTTTCACTAATTCAAAAGTTTCACATATTTAGTAATCAACATCAAAGATAAGTTATAACCATCATCTTTTCTTAAGTCACTAATTAAGACCCCTTAAAGATAAAATTTTAACCAAAACATGTAACTTAAGAAAAAAAAAACTTATATATAATAACTGTCATTTTTTTTATATGAGCTTATATGATGATTTGTCATAATGATACTTCTATCATAAGAGACATGATATAGTTAAAATAATATAATCATTTATAAGGATATAAAGAAGAATTTATAGTTCTTAACTTTTTCAAATTACATTACATGTCAAAATTAAAATAAATTATCAAGTTTTAAAACATAAAATACCTCAAATAAATTTTATCTTAACAGACTTATCTCAAAATAGTTAATTATCAATATAACTTTTAATATATTGTTTTTTAGCAATATTAAATAATAAAAATAAATATTAAAGAAACCCAATCAATTCAGAATTTCCAATTCTAAAGATTATTCTATTTATTTAATTGTTAATTTCAAGTCAATTTAACTAGCTATAGTAATTTTAAGAAGCAAATTGGTAAAAACAACACTTTTGGTATTAACTTGTATGCATATTTGTTTACCATTCTCTCTTTGCATGATCTTGTACTCTTTAATTAAACTTGGTATCTGATAATAATAATAATAATAATAATAATAATAATAATAATAATAATAATAATAATAATAATAATAATAATAATAATAATAATAATTAATAAATCCTTCTAGAAATTAACACTGCTGAAATTGAGGTCAAAAGATGAAGGAATGGGGTTATATCAAGTGGGTCAAAAGATGAAGTAAAGGCAGCCAGAGGTTTTGGTTGGGTCCCCAATGCAGTTTGTTTTATCTCCAGTCTTATAATGTAAGTCCCTTGTCGGGATCAATTGTGGTACCTCTATCAATGACATCACTTATTACTTCTTACATCTTACATAACCTAATTGCTAAATACCTATTCATCATATGTCTTTTTTATTTTGTGCCAATGTTAATTATCTCAAGAATCACGTTTTTATAATTTTTTACTTATATTTCAATTATGAATAGTATTTTTCATGCATCTTAAATAGTGGAAAACTTTAAAAAAAGAAAAAACTTGTGAGACTCCTTTTTCCTGATGATCTTTCTAACTAGAGAAAAAGGGGAAATAGAAAAGGTGATTATGAATAAAATACAAAATTTCTCTTACTTCTATACATAATTTGTGAAAATTTGTTGTAATTTTATATGCATACTTAACTTTAATTTTTTTATTAAAATAACCAGTAAATTATTCAAGGATGAAAAAATAGAAATCTAATTGAAATGTAAGAAGCTAGAGACATGAAAGCGAAATAATTAATAAGAAAATAATTAGTCTTATGACTATTTAGAAAGACCTTTAGTAAGAACCCAAATGAAGTGAAAGTTTGTCTAATGATTAGAAAGAAAAATAAAGAACTATATATGAGTTATAATTAATCACTGTTGAATTATTCTAACTTGGGTCATTATTGAATTACTTTAACTTAGATTATAAGGAAGCAAATTCTTCTCAAAAACATAAGAAATATAGAAATTAGTTACAAATTATTATCTACTGTTTTTTATTCATTGATCAATATATGTTACTCGCTAATTTCACATAGAGCTATTATCCATTGATCTTACAAATATTTGACTCTGTCAATAAAATTCAAACTATCTACAACATTCCATCGATAAATAATAATTTGTATGTAATAATTATTTCATTATTTTTTATGTGTGAAATTAAAAAAAATCCAAATTCTTTCATATAATTCAGTGATAATCATTTCTACCGCATCACCCTTTTCCCATCTCTCACATTTGAATGAATCTTCTAAATACCCAATTGAACTCTAACAAATCTCTAAATTCCCAATAGAAATCCTAACATATTCCTAATGGAATACTAATAAAAATGTAAATCCTCCTAATCCACCAAAACACCAACAAAAGCCCTAACTCATAACCTTCTATCTTGTATGTTCAAAGAAAAATTAAAAAAAAAAAAGTTATATTAAAATGAGATACTCAAAAAAATTGAATATGAATTTTAAATGAGACCGAAATTCTTATATTTTAAAATCAATATTAGCAAAAAAAAATTCTGACTAACTTTAAATTCCCACGTGACAAATTTTATTAAGGACTTACTAATTTTTCTATCATAATCAAATCTTCAATTGTCAAGAAAGTGTCACATATATTATATAGATATTTAAATAACAATAAATTTTATAAATGAAGTTTAGATTAAAAATAAAAGTCTATTTATCACCAATATTAAATATTCTATATATTATATTAAATAGGAGTAAATTAAAGACAAGAAACTTTCAAAATTTGGAGCAAATTCAAATGAAAAATTACATCCTAAACCCTAAAAATTACACCCATCCATTATAAAAAAAAAAAAAAAAAATTAAACAAAAAAAAAAAAAAAATAAAAATAAATAAAAAAAAAATAATTTTTTTTTTAAAAATTTAAAAAAAAAAAAAAAAAAAAAAAAAAAAAAAAACACAAAAAATAACCCCAAACCATAAAAAAAAAAAAAAAAAACATTCAACCATCAAAATACGACAATCACAATTAGTGAATAAAATTAACGATACAAAAATATAGTCTAAAATTGTTATTGAAATAGCGACTCGAACTAAATTCAATTGTTAAATAAATAAAAATTTAGCCATCAAATTTAAAAATCGAAATATGTTATTTCATTTTAGTCGATAAGGAACAATTTTTTAACATTTAGTAACCAAATTTTAACATTTAGAGACCGATTTTAGTGATCACTATTTTTTTTTTATAATGATCATCTTTTATTTATATAAAGTATCAAATATAAATTTATAAAAAGAAAAATTCAAATCAGAGTGATGGTGGTCTTAAAAGTAAATTTTATGAAAATATAAAAATATCTTTAACTTGATATATTAAGAATTCTAATTTAAATAAAATTGAATCGGAAATATTTTCAAGTAATGGTATTTGAAAGGAAGAAAAAAGTTATGAATAAAAATAAAATGAAAAAAAAATTGTTTTCTCGGTCCTTTAAGTTGAAATATATTAAATTTTGATATCTTTAAATACTTTTGAGCTGATTAAGCTTGTATGTTTTTAAAATGAAAAGAAATTTGGCTATATATGTCAAGTTTTTTCTACTTAAAATACTGAAATTCCCACTTTTACTAATTTTTTTACAGATGGAGTGAACCAATTTTTTGAAATCTTCACTCACTTAAAACATGGACCAAAACATAAATTTCACTCAATCAAAATATAAAATAAAATAAAATTTAAATTAATCTTATTCATTTGACAAATCCTTTCAATTTTATTAAATTTTCACTAAATTTCTGACCTCTAAACTTTTTAAAAGTACTTTATATCTCAAATCCATTGTAGATCCGAAAAATAAGAATTTAAAGATTTTAATATAATCAACAAAAAGGTTAAAAATTTAAAAAATTGAATTAAATTAAATAATTTTAAATGTTCAACATAGGAAAAAAATAAAATGACTGTGGTATAAAAAGCTGTATCCCATTTTTGTTTGAAAAGTCAAATTCAAATCAATGATAGTCAAGTATAAAGTTAAAGCAAGTCAAGCTAAAAATTGGTAGGCCTTACTCCAATCTTTATTAAAAACATATCCACATATCTAAGTTATTTACTTATCACATATGTTTCTTAAAAATTTGATTATCTTGTATAAAAGTATAACCATATCTAATAAACATATTTAAAAGCTTATATAATGTATAATATATGTATATACAAACGTGTTAGTCAGTTTAGAGTTTAATTCTTTTACAATAAAGACTTGGTTGGGGTTGACCAATCAATTTTGAAGGACTTTTTTTAGTGTATTTGGCTGAACGTCTCTAAATTACGTAAACTTATATAATGATTGGCGTGCTCCAACATTAATCTTACATAAACATTAATATATATATATCCTGTTTTTATATACGGGTCAAATTTTGCAGTAGAATATTACCTTTGGTTGATATAAAACAAAGAATTTTGGCCTTTTTTATAGAAAAATATTCTAAAACCTTTTCAAGAAACGACTCATACTAAATGCATACATTTAGATAATTATTTTCTTAAATATTAAATATTTTAAGTTTTTCTCTATGAAAAGTTTATTTAACCATACCTAGCAGTTACACAGGTCGAGCAGCAGACTCTTGACACGCGTAAGCTATTTCCATCCATTTTTCTTGTAGAATAAATGTGCAACTTCGGTTTTTGAAAGGATAATTCCAAGTATTTGGAGAACTCACTCTATCTAAAATGGATTATGAACCTCCATTTTTAGATATCTACAAGCACCTCCTTCTGCAGAACTCGCATGGTGTTGGTGTTGATGTTGGTGGCAGTGGCAGTGGCAGTGGCAGTGGCAGTGGCATAAGAAACGACAAATCCGAGTGGTGTGAGCTTCCTCTAATTGATCTAAGCCGGTTAAGCCTCGACCATGTTGAGAGGGAGGAGTGCATGAAAGAAATAAGTGGAGCTGCGAGAACGTGGGGTTTTTTCCAGGTTGTGAATCACGGGGTTTCACAAGAGCTGCTTCAGAATCTGCGGCATGAGCAAATGGACGTGTTCCGGAACCCTTTTGCTATAAAATCCAGAGAAAAGTTCTTGAATTTACCTGCCAGAAGTTACAGGTGGGGCAACCCATCTGCCAGAAACTGGACTCAAATTTCATGGTCAGAAGCCTTCCACTTGTTTCTTCCAGATATAGCTAGGATGGAGGACCAGCACCAAAGTCTCAGGTATATATATATATACAGACACAGCATTGTTAATTGTGATCTAATTAATCTTCTCATATTCTGGTTGGGAAAGCAAGTGCATGTTAGGGTCACAGCATGCTTCAGAACATGGAATGGTAAAGATATGAGGCTGAATTAATGTGGGGTTTGGTTTAAAGTTTTGGCACTCATTCTCTCTTCTGTTATGTTAGCTCAAAGAAAAATGATGCCGAGGAATAACTTTAGTCAACTAGGCTTTTGAATATAACATGTATAGTTTAATAAAAAGTTATTGTGACTAAAATATTAGTACATATCTAATGTTTATCTGAGTCTGAAAGGTACTATATCTGTTGTGATCAAACTATTTACAATCTCTCAAAAACCTGAAAGGCGTGGATACTTTGTGGTTGACCTATTTCACTGGATAATCTATCTTTTTTCTAATATCTTAACAACTTGCACTATCCAAACAATAAACTATTATATAATTAATGTAGATCTATGTTGTAAAGCATGTTTTTCCTTGCTTGAAGAAAATGATGGTGGCTGCCTTTTGAATATTATTGCATGTACTTGAGACAAGGTGGCCAAACGTTTCTTTATGTACGTCTCCTTTTTTATGATCTGCATAATGGGTTTATTTGGAGTGGTGAATTATTTTACAACCTTTGAGGACCAGTGAATTGTCTTTACAGTTTCTCTTATTTACTTTTTAATGTATAATTGTTCTAACCAATTGTGATGCTAAATCTAGATCAAGTATTGAGGCTTTTGGATCGGTAGTTGCCCCACTGGCAGAAAGCTTAGTGCAAATTCTTGCTCAGAAACTGAACATCAAATTCAGTTATTTCCAAGAGAATTGTTCAGCAAACACTTGCTTTCTTCGGCTGAACAGATATCCACCATGTCCACTTTATTCAAGGGTGTTTGGCCTCCTACCTCACACTGATTCTAGTTTTCTCACTATACTGAACCAGGACCAGATTGGGGGGTTGCAATTAATGAAAGATGGAAAGTGGATCAGTGTCAAACCTAACCCTCAAGCACTTGTTGTTAATATTGGTGATTTATTCCAGGTAATGATCTCACCATTCTTACTTTATTCTTATGCAATAATAGCTCATAGTTTTGCTGTGCCTGTCAAATAGCTTGTGGGAGAAATTCTTGATTTAACAAATTTTGAGAGAGACCATGAATTTTAAATGTGATTAAGTTTTAATTAAATTTAAGATTAATTTCATAATCAATTTAAAGTGACTGACACTTATCAAAATATCTCAAGTTTTATTAATTAGAAACAAAAAACCCTAATTACTAGTTAAAAGAATTGCCAATGGAGATAGTAATGAAATTAATAAGTACGAAACATTGTTTTCAAAAGGGCTATTATAATAATTCGAAATTCCTCCATTTACTTTTCTTATATCACCTTTGACATAACTTTTCAGTTTAAGCGATGAGTTCAGAGTTGAATCTAAGTCCAACACACGTATTAGGGAATCTAAACCATATGAAGAAAATTATTTGGTTGAGTATATATGAAGGGTTGGTCGAATTAAGGAACTAATTAAAAGATGTAATGATTATCGCTGAGCAATGTAAAGAATCATTAGTAGAATAGGTATTTTGTTTTCATACAGGATCACTGATCAGTCACCTAACATGTAGAGTTAAAGATTCCAATAGTATAAAGCGGAATGAAAAAGTAAATGCAAATACTTTTAATATTTAACATGAGGTAACTTTCATCATCTCTCTTAATTTTAGAGAATATTTTCAGTCTTATATGAAAAGGACAATATTGCAGATAATAGTTTAATCTGGTGAAGTTAAAGTCACGTCAATCAAATTAATTCCTTCACAAGATAGAGATAATAATGCAGCATATGATACTTAAAATGCAGAGATTATTCCACAAGAAAGAAAATATGTGGAAGAAAAAGAATACACGAAAATCATTAGTGACCTCCCAACCTAAGGATGTATCAGGTTAAAATGTGGATGTGATATATATTCTGGGCTATCTCAACTTCCACAGAAACAATGTATCTTTAAAGATAACTCGTGTCTGTGGGTCCTTTGCAGAAATCAATATCTGCATAACGAGTGATGAGATAAATTTTAGTATGCACACAACTTTTCCCTTAATAATTTCAAACACTGGTTTTACCTTACTTTGAATTTCTTACTAACCAATGAAAATCTCCCAGCAGACCAAGGTGGACAAAAATGGGCCTAATCTACATCAATGATATAAGCACGAAAAAAGAATAAAAAGAATGGGAGTGGACTAAGAAATTAAAGATTAGTCCATGGCAGGATGTTTACAACATGAACCCACTAGCTACTAGCTAGGGTCAAAAAAGTAATCTTTATGCCTAACTGCCTCTAAAATACCAAATTACTCCAATGATATACTGAATTAGTCTATACATTATCAATGGAACTTTTTATCACATTACCAACTAAATAACATACTGAATTAGTCAATACATTATCAAATATGTACTTGAATTGGGAAGTGTGTGATTAACTAAAATTTTATATATGCAGGCAGTGAGCAATGACATGTACATAAGTGCTAAACACCAGGTGGTGGGAGGTGAGAAGGCAGAGAGGTTCTCAGTGGCATATTTCTATAGCCCTAGGAAAGATGCAGTGATAGAGAGCCACATGATGCCAGCAGTGTACAGAAAGTTTACTTTTGGAGAGTACAGAGAGCAGATAGAGAAAGATGTTAAGGAAACAGGTGATAAAGTGGGGCTCTCTAGGTTTCTCTTGTAGAGAGACATAGGAACAGTGACACCCCAAGAAATACATATTTTATCACCAAAAGTAATAATTCAACCTTCCCATGTCACATCTGATCATGCATTCCCTCATCTGGGACCATACCACCCCCACCAACTTCTCATCTCCCAATCATAATTCGACAAAACTTCCTCTTTCTTTTGCACCTTCAATCATGCCATTTCTCAGTTTGTAATTCTATGTTTTTTTCCTTCCAGCCTTCACCTTCATCTTCCATCACTGCTGGTATATCCATATGTGTGCGTTTGAGACACAGAGAGAAGGTTTGAGTATCTTGAATAAACTGTTACTAAAACCTATCAATGAATTAAAACTAGTATTAGGGTTTGAATATTTGGTAATGGGTGAAATGCTGATAAGATATGTTAATGGAGCTTACCTTTTATTACTACTACATAGGATAAATATACTATACAGATCCCAAAGAAAAAGCTTCTCCACTAAATATAATTAAGATGTGTGTTTAAACTAATCTTAATAATACACTATTACGAGTGTTATAATGAAAGAAAATGAATATGCACACACTATGCTAGTGCTAGAATTCTTATTTCTTTCTACTTTAATTTATGTGAGTTATAAATTTAAAAACAATATTAAAAAGAAAACATAATTATTTTCTTTAAATACAACTTTAGCATTTAAATGCTCAATTTGGAATGGTATATTATGAATTTCTCTCTAAATCTCCATTTTAGTTTTTAAGAATAAAGGTGAAAATAATTGATGATTTATTAAGAATTAATTTGTGCAAGCATTTTACTTGAATTGCATATTAAAAATAGGGAGATTAAATATACTATTTTCGTATTTTTTGATAAAAAATATTAAAAATAGTACACTTTAGTTTTTTAAAAAATATGTTTAAATGAATAAAAAAAAGACATCTCTCAATCTTTAAAAATGTATATTATACTTAACAAGTCAACATAGACATTAATAGTAATAGGAGTTACTAGAATGACGCAAAGTGGATATAAATCTTAATTTTTTTATTTATTTTTAATATTATAAAACAAGTAGCATCAATTAATTAGAAAAAGGCATTAATATAAATGTTAATTATAATCATTTGTAATTTGTTTTCTGTAACTGCGATAGAATTTCCATAATGAGAATTTATTTAAGTATAGTTTTAACTTAGGAAAATTCGTTTAATAGTCAAATTGGACATTAAATTCGAAAATCAGATGAAGCTCAAGTCTTACCTAACTTTATCAACGACTTCAGTTTAACTCTTCTACCCTAAGACTAAGCAAACTATATTTTTTATAATTTGTGGATGTTATACTTTCTTTATGATGATAATAAGAATAAATGTATTTTCCAAATTGAAATTATGCATTAAACCCTAGCTAACACTTTAACTAGGGCCCACGTAAAGGGAATTGGGCATCATGGCAAAATGTTCCAATCAATAATAATAATTAATCACTTCCCTTGGGCATCAATTCAAAACATAAATGGATATGAAAGGATTGCTAAACAAATCAAATACAGAGACTCTAACTGAAATTTGAGTCACATATTCTTTTTTGTCAACCTATATTTGTCCCTAGATATCTATTTTCCTAGCAATAACAAGACATATCGTATCTTCTATGATATGTGGGATCCTTCCATTAACTAATTAATTACTCTTCATTAATTGGGTTTTTTTAAGAAATAAAAAAAAACTAGTATTTTATCATATGTAAGTGTGAAGTATAAAATAAAACCTCCTTTTAATATATATATATATATATATATATATATATATATATATATATATATTAATTAGATAATAGATAATTTTTAAAATATATAACTTATAATTGAAATTTATGATAATAATACTCTCTTTTAATGATAACTCCTAAAAGCACTTTTATTTAAGATGAAGCTTTAGATTTATACTATTTAAATAAACTTTTATTATTGCTATCTGTCCCAAAGAACTCACTAAGAAGGGGTATAAGGTTTTGATCTTCATCGTGATTGTGGGAAATTGTTAGGATAAATCAACGAGACCGAAGGTTCGATTTTGTTAGATTCATAGGTGTTGAAAACTCGAAGGAATTAGAGAAATAATTAGACAGTATTAGGATTGGTAATATGATGATTCATGTTTCACCAATTTCACTAATAAGAAGAACATACAACATTATTTCAAAATACTAGCATAAAATGTGTGTTAAATAAAATCATTGACCATAAATAATTTGCATGCATAGGAAAAAGGAGTTGTAGTAAATAATGTAGTTATTGTAAAGGAAGTGATGGATGAAATAAGGAGAGAAAAAAAAGAAGTGGGGTTATCCTAAAAGTGAATTTTGATAATATGACTCAACAAATCATAATTTCCTTTACTTTACTGTATGATAAAAATATTAGGTTTCAGTAAACAATAGATTAAATAGATAGAGTTATTTGAAATCATCTAGAATATCATTATTAGTTCATGATAGTCCAACATATAATTTTAGCTTAAGTAAGGACTAAGATAAGAGATCTTTTAGCTTTGTTTCTATTTTTAGTAGTAGTATAAGGTTTAGCAGGTTTAGTCAAGTAAGCTGAAAAAAAAAAAAAAAAACAAGTCTTGGAATTAAGGTGGGCAACAAGAAGGTAGAAGTAAATATGTAGTTTACGATGATACAATCTGTTTGTGATACAATCTGTTTGTGAAGCTAAAAGTCAAATCATTCTAATAACAAAGAGCATTTTTTACTATTTTGAGCTTGTGTCTAGACTCAAGGTAAATTTTTATAAGATTGAGATAGGGGAAATAGAGATAGAGCCTATAATCATTGAAACATTTTTTATGATTTTAAATTATAATATTACAAACATTTCTTTTACATATTTAGGCTACCATTAAGAAGAAAGCATTGGAGATGCGTCTTTTGGCACAATGATAAAAAAAATTAAGAAGAGGTTAGCAAAATGGAAAGAAAAAATTTACTTTGACGGGAAAATTAATCTAATAAAATATGTCAGCTCTATCTCTTTCATTTTTATCTTTCTTCAAAATGCTTTTCGAAGTCAAGAAACAAATTAGAAAAATTCATAAGGTTTTTTTTTATGGGGTTGGAGGCTCGAATAAAGGAAAAGAGCATGACTCGAATGGGAAAATATTTGTGAGCCTAATGAAGAGGGGGATTTAATTAACTTTGATAAGAAAATGGGAATGGAGACTAGGAACACAAAAATAAGGCCTATGAAAGGAAATTTTGGAGTCCAAATAGGATTCGTGTCAGAACATAGATAATATAAAAGATAGTACACATAAGTTGTGATGGTAGAGGGGTATTAGAAAAGTATGTGAGCAAGGAGAATGAAAAAACTAGTTTGATAGTAGTTATTCTTAGATCACTATAAGAAAATCGTTAAGTAGCTACCAGAAAATAGTATCGACTATACAGGAGACAGAAATAGCGACAATCGAACTCACTTTAAAAACGTTACTGTAATAAAAAAAATTTGCGTCGATCAAACTCACTCTAAACTTGAAAAAAAAAACTCATTTTTAATTAAATTTAAAAATATCATATTGTTTTATTTTTAAATTTGAAAGACTTATAATTAAATATTTTATTAATAAAGAGACAAGTTATAAATAAATAAATAATAAAATAAAACATAATTACGACAAGAAGATAACATACCAATAAAAATACATTTTATATAAATTTAGACCATAATGTAAATATTTACTAATGATCGAAACAAAATTTGTTTGTGTTATGTAGAAATTGCGAAGATAAATATTTCTTCATTTAATCATACACTTAAAATTCTAATTTTTTTAATTAAACAACATATTCCGTTACATTATTTATTAATACTATGCACTTTTCATTGTACTTCTTACTAATTCTTACTAATATGTGGTTTCACACTTTTCACACATATTATATATTTAAACTATAAATTAATCACATTATTTGTTCAATAATTATTAGTTATAAACTTAAATATAATTAAAATATAATATTATATATTAAAACTTTCAAAACATATTTTATATAAATAAATATAAATTTTATTTTACAAGTTAATTTACAAAATTAATTAGACTTCAAATTTATTTTCTAATATGATATTATAATTTATTTTAATAAAATTTCGTAAATCTATGATATAACCGTTATCCAATCATTATTGGATTACTCCCTGGTCTATCATCTCACATTTAAAATGTTTAATTCTCAACATAAAAAAAAATATGTTTGAAATCATTTCCTTGCACATCAGTTTCATAGAAATCATTAATTTTAATGTCCACTTTCTATAACATTTTCACAAAAATAAATTATAATAAATTATTGCAATAGCTCACACGAATATAAAGAAAAAAAATCCTGAAAAAAGTCTCCAAAAGTCAAAATACCACAAATTAAAGCAACTATTTTGTCTTTTCAAGAAAAAAAAGTAAACAAAAACAGACGTTAATGGTGTACTTGTAGCATCCCCGTGACGTCCTTCTTCTCGAACCCCACCCAATAAAATGTTCTTGATAATTTCGTCTTCTTCACACAAAAGTTTAAAGCAATGGAACCTCACTTGGTGGTGTCTTGTTCTCCATCCTCACTATAAACAAATTCAAGTCACATTCTGTGGTTGGTTGCTCCGTGATTAAGATTGGATAACGTAGGTAATATACCATTTTCTTTGTGTTTTCGTTTGTACTAATATTGTCAAATCTCCTTTTTCGCGAAAACCAAAGAAGTTTATATATTATGGAACCAAAGGATACTCAAATTATGCATAGAACCAAAGAATATGAACACATTATACAGCATTTTTAGGTAGCTAAAAACATCACTTAACGAATGAGAAACAAACACATTGCTCTTTTGATGTGATCCAACTCAAATCCAATAAATTTATTAGATTCGATACCTATCAATTCCTTTCTTTTGACCAAAGTTGAAAAAAACTAAAGCAATTGTCTAAGTTCCTGTTATTTGCTTCCTTTTGAAAAAGGTTTACAATGTTATAATCAATCAGAAGAAATCAATAGTTGCTAACCCAATCAAACATAGATTGATGATGTGCATCCACATGGAGAAAGATACTTCAAGAAAAAAAAAATATTAGAACCTTCGAAAATAATATATTGCAAATGGAAATATCAACTTTTCTTTGATATATATATATATATATATAATTTTCTAGTTTAGTTTTGAGAAATCATGTGTTAATAATAATAATAATAATTATTATTATTATAAATATCCTCTTTCTATTCAAGTTTAAGTAATATATAATTCGAAACTCGATGAATGAATAGAGTCAAATATCTTATAATACTTACACATTGTCATGCTATTATATAACGATTTTGAATTTTATATAGATTTATTGGTTTGTGATATTCAGTATGTATATTATATGACACGAGTGATAGATAAATTTGTTTAAAAAAATATTATAAAGTGTATAAGTTTAGATAGTTAAATTTGTTGGAGATCTCACATCGACTAAAGATTAGGCTTTTCAAGTGGGTGCAAATCTCACCTTACAAGCCGATTTTGTAAGATTGAGTTAGGTTTAAATTTCACTTCTGATATGATATCAGAGTTTATCCTAATAGCTTGTTAGACTTATTGAGTCACCCGTTATAAGGTCGGTATTGGACCATCACGCTATTGGACCATCACGTTCAAGTTGAGGAGTCTTGACGTGAGGGGAGTATATTGAAGATCTCACATTGATTAGAAATGAGGTCTTAGTAATAATTTATAAGTGAGTGTAAACTTTACCTTACAAGCCAATTTTGTAATAAAGTTTGAGTTTTAACTTGAATATTAAATTGATTTAAAATAAGTAAAAATTTGAAAATATGAACGAGGCTTATAGTAAATTAACTTGAGTTGAGGTTGGACTTCAATGAATTCTTATAATATAAGTGAAACAAATAGAACAGGGTATGAGATTATCAAACGAAGGTGTACCAATACATGAAAGCTTCTTAATTTTTACTAAATTTCAGATTAAAAAAGATTTTAAAAAGTGTACTTTGTATAGGAACCATTACATGTTAATAAAATTTGATTATTTTGGATGAATGTAGAAATAGTTCTGGTTTGATTTGATAAGTGGTGTCATGTAATTGTTTGGGTTTGTGGTTCATGAATTAAATAGAAATATGTTGTTTGTTTGAGAATCCTTTTATGTGAACATTGAAAATTTGTGGAACTGTTTGATTGGGATGGTAAGTTTGGCAAAAGAATTTGAATTGGTAATTTGATGTTAAAATGTTGATATGAAATTCTAAATTTTCAAGAGAATTGAAATAGTTTGGATAAGATTGATAAAATAATTTGTAAAACTTCAAATGATATTTCCAAAAAGAAAAACATTTTATTTGGCCTTGAGATTTAATAAAAATGTTAAAACTTGGGTTTGATTTGTATTAAAAATGATAGTGTGGATTATGGAGTGAAAGAAAGTTTTGAAGCGCAAATTTTAATTAGAAAAGCCAAAAGAAGAGTTTCTCTTTTAAATTTTTTGTGCAAATTTTAATTTCAGTTTTAAAGTTAGTTTTTACTTTTAGCTTTTACGTTAATTGTGCTAGTTAGAAATTGTTATACATTTTAGTAAAAGTTCTTGAGAATTTCATAACACAGGTACACAGGTACTCACATAAGTTAGAATAAACATAATAATAAAAAAAAAAAAGAAAAAGAAACTAGTGAGAATAAAGAGCTAAACAAATGGTGAGAAGAGTGAAGGACTTTTGCCTGAATGTTTTCAATTGGTTTTGTAAGTTTTTTATTCCTATTACGATTAGTATGATAAGCATGGAAAGTATTAAGGCAAATTTTTTGATAAAAAATTTGAAGTCAAGCAAATCCAAATAAATAACATTTCCTTATTTAAACTTTGGTTGTCTAAATGTGAAATCAAACCTTACCTTTCCTCATCATAAGAGAAGGAGAACAATATATATAATTGATATTGTAATGTAAGCAAAATAATTTTAAAAGGACAAGTGATGTCAAGAATAAAGAGAAGAGACTTTAAAAAGAGAAATATGTGATAAAAGATTGAGTTAAAACATTGACAATTATTTTATCAAAAGCTAAGGTTGAAATTTTAAAATTAAGGTTGGGAGGAGAGAAAGGAAATGAAGAGTATGCATATTATTTTTCTCTCCTTGTTTAGTTAGAAATTTGTAATAAAAAAAAAACAATTTTCTTGTTAGTCAGTCACATTACAATATTGTAAAAGACCTTAATGATCTATGTTGTTTATGTATATACAGTTAATTAGAATAAGATACATAACTGAATTGGGAGTTAGCAAAGTCATCTCAATGAAACACTTAGCTGAAAAATGACTCTTTTTTTTCCTATAATATATTAAAGAGAGTCTTATGCTTAATTATGATGATACTTGATGAAATACACTTGTGTTTTGTTGCTTGAAAAGAAAGAATTGTGGATCATTGATTGGCAACAACAACCTAAAGTGATGAAAATAGTTGTTTTTAGTTAGTATTTAAGTCAACCAACTCATTTTGACTTGTCTGGCTGATTTTTGAAATCATCCTTTGTTTAAGAAGAAACAAATATCTAAAGTTTAAGGGAGTTTGATAAGTGTTCAATTTACTTAATTTTGATCTAAATTTAGACGCTTAAAATAACACAAGTATGAAGATTTTTAGTAAAATAAATTCATAATTAACTTATAATCTTGAACTAATTGAAATGTAATTGATGGACTTTTGCCTAATTTTACAAGATTTTTTTATGTAGCTGAACAAAATTAACCCAACGGAGGAATTTTACTCGAAGTGCATAATTGAAAAAAATGAAGAAATTGATACTAAAAAAAAAATGAGTGGCACAAAAAAACAAATTAAATATATGCCGACAATGATGAAATTCATGCTACCACAATAAAATCCAAAATTAAATGGTGATGATGTAGATGAATGGATGACACATGTAATAACCTAGAAAATCTGTGAGTAGAAATGGTCGAAGTGGAATGAACACTTGATTATTATATTATTAAACTAAAAATGGGTATTTATAGAAAAAGTAAGTAGTCAAGTCTCATTTCCACTCAAGCCATCATCTCTATAAAACCCCTAACCTTCTCTTTTCCTCTGACTTCTCTCTAAGTCTCTGCTTCCATACTTCATCAGTTTCTCAAGCAGAGCCCACTGTTGGACTCGTGACGAAGAATAGAGTCAGTTTCTCTAAGTCTACCCGATCAGAATCTCCGTTAGAGTAAGTTCGTTCTCTGCCCTCTTCCCTTAGAGTTATTTTTAGGGTTTTGATTTCTTCTGCCTTATGAGCTTGCATGTGGCATCTGAGTTATCAGATAGTGCCCTTGTGAGCTCAGTTCCCTAGTGTTTTCATCTGATCATTGATCAGAAGACATTTTGATGCAGATTTGAGTTCTTGATGATCTTAGGCTTTGAGGCTGTTAGAGAGAACTTCTAGTGCAATTCAGGTAAGGGAAGTTGACTTGCATGTTACCTGATTCCAGTTTGTTTGTGATTTAGGATTTCATTCAAATTATGTCTGTGAAAATGCATCTGTGATGATTTACTTGCTGGCATGAAACTTAATTTGAATTCTTGATTGTTTATTCATTCTGGTATGTATGATGAGTATGTGGTAATTGATGGAATGCAAGTTTAATTTCTGGTTATGTTAGTCATCTGAGACATGTGTAGTAGCTATGTGGTAGTAAAATCTGTATAAATTGTCTGATAAGTTATGTTTTCTGCATAATTCGCTCAGGCGAAAGCATTTCGCCCAAGCGAGAATGGTTTCGAGTAGCAAGTGTGCTCTCTGGACTATTTTCGCTCAGGCGGGAAGTTTTTCGCCCAGGCGAGAAAGTCTTTTCGCCCTAGCGAGGGTACAGTCGCCTAGGCGAAAAAGCCCCTGGAGCTAGTGTGCTCTCTAGAGTGCTTTCGCCCAGGCGAGAAATCCTTCGCTCAGGCGAGGACATATTCACTCCCAGGCGAGAGTATTTTCGCTTAGGCGAAAATGGGCAGTGCTCTCTGGACTACTTTCGCTCAGGCGAATGGTATTTTCGTTCTGGCAAAATTTGTCTCGCCCAGGCTAAAAAATAAAAAGTTTTTTGGTTTTTTATTTCTGAATGTTTAGCTCTTTTGGAATGCAATGTATGTATTGAATAAACTAGATTAATTGATAATTCAAGTTTAATTATACTGATAGTTTAGTGACTTCTTTAAATATTGAGATTAAAGTGGAGATTGAGATTTAACAGTGAATGAATGCATGAGTAGAGATCTATATTGTGATGTGATATTGTTAAAGTATTGATAAAGTTGGTCAAAGCCTAGGCATAGTGTTTTCAGGAAAGAAAACACCTGTGTCTTGGTTAATTAGGAAGTGCATTGTCTAAGGATATGATCAATAACGATTGATATCCTGACTTTACTAGTAATAGGAATCAAATAGATAATCATTACTAGGTGCTAAGAGTCGAAGGAGGTCTGAACTGGGTGACTGCAGCTTGAAATATAGTTGGTCAGGAAAGTCTCAGGGAGACTAACCCTGTCATACATGATTGATGATTCATTTGTGTGGGGGCTTTGTGGATTAATAGTTTGGAGATGTATGACAGGTGCATATCTCAGGGTCTATTCAATGCACGAGTCTTCCGAAAGTAGAGTCATGTTTGTAGTGTGTTAGATTCTTATATTGTGATGATACATGAAATTGAATGTTTTTGATTTGTTAAAATTTGGCTAGCTTACCCCTTTTCTTTGGTTGTATTGTGTTTGAATTTCTATCTGTGATGATCGTGTCTTAACATGGGAGCAAATAGTGCTGCAGATAGATCTTTGGGAGATCATTTAGGTTAAAGGATGCTGTTAGGAATAGTATTATATTTTGAAAAACTTGTATATGATATTGTAAATATATTTTGAAATTTGAGTTTAACTTTATTATGTAATTTTGATGCATGTTAACTATGGAATATCGTGAGATACACATGATGTTAATACTTTAGTTGTCATAGTAAAAACTTTAATTTTGTGAGGTGTTACAACACATGTTTTTGATAAATAATGTAGTGTAAGAGTACCTTGTTTAGATGATTATAATGAAGAGGTATAAATTTATGTTAATGATATTAAGCCAATACTATTTGTTGAATGTAGATATTACAAGTTTAATGTGATTACTATTATCAAAGTTATAATTTATAACAAATTTTAGTAAAATATATAGTGACAAAGAATTTTATAGACACTGGAATTTATAATATCATTAAATTATCTTTATTTTATAAGGTGACATTTTTTTATTTGTTTATGAAGATCATATCAAAGAAGGATGATATTAAAATCTCATATGTTGTGTTAGTAAAAGTCATCTTACATGTTGTGTTAATTAAGTTTGTAATAATTCTGATTTAGAAAGATTAATCATTAACTACATTGAAACTTTATAAAATTCATATGGTCCAACTTTAAATGTCATGGGATTCCCTTTGTCAAAATTGTAATTTATTACAAATCTTACTAAAAATATATAATCTTAAAATTATTATGTGATAAGAAGCTGTCTTAATATTATAATTTATATTGATTTGGTAATATGACTATCAACTGAGACTTTATAATTGCACTATAGATTATGTAGTAATATCACTATCAAAAAATAACTGAAACTTTATAATTACACTATCTAAATTATGTAGTAACTTTTAAAATTCCGTTATATATTAGAAGTGTTTTAACTAATAATTTCAATTTTGTTTATTTTATTTTATTTTCACTATGTTAATAAAATTCATTTATTTTATTTAATGTCTTTAAAGAATCATATTAATATATGATTTAAAAGAGGGTTACCTAAATGCCCAAACGAAATTTTAAAAAATATTGTAAAAAGTATTTAAATGGTTCTATTTTTAATTTTTTTTTACATTTGAAAAAGTGTGTCGTTTATGATGAATGACTCAATATGAATAACAGTTATTCAACCATCTTAAACATATGTTACTCAAAACATATAATCACAAAATTTTATAAATATGGCTTAAAAGTATAATGTTATTGAAAAATTGTTACATAGGAGTTGTAAAAGAGTTGTCAATGCTTATATTTTAAGCATTTTTTTTTTTAAATTGTGACTTAAAAAAGAAAAAGTAATTATCTATTGGTATGGCCCTAAGACACCTAGATCACAACTAGGAATCGTCGATATTTTTGCCTAAATCTTAAGCAAGTGCTTTTATGGTTTAGCCACTACTTTTAAATGTTGCGTAAAATTATTTTTATTGTTGTGATAAGATATGTAAAATTTTAAATTTTATTTCTTTTAGATAAAATTTAAAATTCTTTAATTTTAAATAATCAAATTATCAATGTTAGTTTATAATTTTTTAAAATTCTTTACTGGGTTAACATATTTTTGTTATGAATCATTATCGAATTCTTGATAAAAATACTTATCCTTTGAAACTTTCATATCACAATAAACACGTTTTAACTTGGTTTTGTTGAGAAACAAAATGGTTAAAGTTGTTTAAAAAGTTGAGCAAACTGAATTGGGTTGAGAGAAAGGAATTTTGAGTATGAATTAAATGTGATCCTAAACCTTTAACCTTCATTTCACATTTTAAAAAAGTTTTAAAATAAATATATTGTTCTCAAAACTAGCTGTTAGTAATACCAAAAGTAGCAAAAGAAGGTTTAACATTTTTAAAGTTGTGTTTAAGCTGGTTATATTGAGGAAATAATTAGAGTTGTTTAAAAAGTACTACCTCCACTCCTATTTAAAAGGGGGAAGAAACTAATTTTCCTTGTTTATGTTTATATGAAACATTGATCTATTTTTAAACCTTTTTTTGTAGAATTACTTATATGTCCTAAAATTATTAGGAAGTGTATTTACAAAACATTAATATAAGGATAATTTTCAATGAAATTGTAATGTATGCTGTTATTAACTAAAAATAACTAACGTAATCATCTTTATTGGTTTTTAGCAAATTGTTATTTTTTTTTTTCATAATTGAGAAATAGTATGAATGGACAAAAAGTGAATTGGGAGCCAAACCTTCTATTAACTGTGAATCAAATAAGACGCATTCATCCTCCACCTCTATGCTTTCTGCCTGTAACTTAATATTTTTACAAATACCGAAAATATTCTTTTTAGATTATATAATCTTCAAGACAATTTTTGTATTTTAAATTATATAATATAGAATAAATTTTTATATTTTGAATTGTATAATATAGAATATAATTATTTTAGATTTTAAATTGAACAATTTAAATGAAAAAAATTATATTCTGAATTACATAATTTATATATAATTTTTGTATTTTATATTTTTAAATATATAATATAATTTTTATATTCTCAATTATAAAATCTAAAATACAAATTTCTTTTACTGTGAATTTTATAATTTAAAATATAATTTTATTTTGTATTTCAAATTATATAATTAGAATAAAAAATGTATTATAAATTAAAAATTATATTTCAAACTAAAAGATGAAAGGATATAAGATTTATTTAATTTTCTATTAAGAATATATTGGTAAATATAAAGTATGGAGTTAGTAGGAAGAGTGCGTCGTCAAATAAAAGAAACAGATTTTGAATACACCTACCTTTCTAATCCAAATTCATCATTGTTTAACATGGGCTTAACTCAGAAATCTGTCAATAATCCTAAAAAATAAGACTTGGTGACCCAAATTGAAAATGCGCTTTTAGGGGAGATTTCTTCCTGCACCCCATCAAATGTTTTCTGCAATCCATAAATTTTCAAAATCTCAATTGTATCTTTGAGAGTTTTATATGAAAGGAAAGGCAACCGGGAGAGTAAATGATAGACACTTTTTTTCGGTTGTCGATGAGTTTAGATTATGACCGATTCTTCCAGCACCTCCATAATTTTATATATTTCCATTTTAGTTTTGAAAAAAAAATAAAAATATTTTTCAATAATAACTGCGATTCAGTTTTTTTTTTTTTTTTTTTTTTGGATTTTAAAAACTGTAATACAATTTACAAATATTTTTATTGCAGATTTTAAAATTTTTTTTTATT
>Ga0099824_1004177_pt1 | contig 20895 bp, 14 predicted proteins | sample SiratrowhiteBW_FD_76837 | JGI IMG/M metagenome (GOLD analysis project Ga0099824, IMG submission 76837) | Root nodule microbial communities of legume samples collected from California, USA - Siratro white BW | ecosystem: Host-associated > Plants > Roots > Nodule | place: USA: California... | reverse complement strand
TTTTATTAATGGAAAAATTCAAATTTATTATTTATATTTTGTTTTTTTATTGTTATCATTATTTTTCAAGAAAACTTAAACTAATAAATATTTTTTATGTTATTATTCTTTTTTTTTTATCAATATGCTTTAATTAAAATATTACCCGGACAAAATCGGGTGTTGACAAGAATTATATATTCTTTTTATAATGACACATTGTATAAGTGATTTATTTAATTGACATATATACTTTTTAAGAAAATCCTGAGGGATGAAACACCGAGGAGGCAACGCTTGTTTGAAACCTTTGTTAGAAAGATATTCGATACATGGATCAAACTGTTGAGTCGGTTATCACTACAAACCATCGACTCTAATACCACTTGTTGAGAAAAATGAGGCGAGAAACAACTGAGAGACAAACAAGAATGAGAATAGAGACAAACTCACATAAGGGAATGACACCACCTTCAACCCAAAACCTTAAGGCAATGGGTTTGTGGGTCTTCTTTCCTATATGTTGCTCTACTTTCTCATTTGTATTAAATGTGGGACTTAGACTCACACTTGGATACCTAACAATACCTTTTATATATACGTAAAAAGAGTCACTGCGAATATTCATTCGGTTTATTTATAAACGGTTGGGATTTAGAGAAAGTAGGGTATAAAAGATAAAAAGTTTGCAAAGAGAAAACAAATTAGACACTATATGATTTAGTGAACACAACATTAACACATAAAGAAAGGAAATGAATTAAGAAAAATGAAGATTATTCTTTATAAATGCTCTTGATGAACATATACAAAAATGAACATAATGATACAAAAAGGATGTACGCATGCATGTTGACATGAGAAATTCAAATTACAAGAACGATCAACCATGAATTACATATGCATTAAGATATGAAGTTGGTCATAATTTGACTAGAGATTCAAATTTCTTATCCTCTTCTAATGTCCATGACCCTGAAACTTCTTCTTCCATTTCATCAATTTTTAAACTTAAAAATGTTGCACTAATTTCCAATTTCAAGACTTCTCGTGCTTCACTAATGTGTATTTTCACACATTCAAATGATCATGAATTTTCACAATAGCATGACTCGGGCCTACCTTCCCCGATATCTTTTGCATTGTTTTTATTAATATTAGGCATTGGCCAAACTTGAACACCTATCCATTTTAAATCATCATTATTATGACATCTTACACTTGTTGAGTCTTTCCACTTAGGAACTTCAGCTTGAAAATGAGGTCCAATGGGAATAGCTGGCCTTGGATTTTCAGTATCACATGACAAAGAGTAGTTTTGTGTCTGATTGAGTTCCATGTCTTCATTTTCTGAGTTTAGAGAATGTAAAGTCTCATTTGAATAGTCAAAATTCCCATTGAGCATAGGCTCTGGTGCTTTTGAAAATTTCACATTTGATTTCTTCTTCATTGATGTCTCTGTACTAGTGGTATATTTAGTAGTAGTCACTAAATATTTGTGATAACTTTTCAAAGATTGTTGTTCCAGTTGGTTTGACCATTCAACAAAAACATCAAAAAGACATGGGTAAGGACAACATTGACTATAATTAGTGCAAGGTTCTACTTTCTCATCCTGAATATCATTTTTATTATAACATTTCTTTCTAGTAATAAAATCAAGGAAAACATTTTTATGACAATTCATATATTGGTCATATTTCCTCTTCTGAAAATAAGAAAAAAAACAACATTTCACTGAGAAGGAAAAACCTAAAAAAAATGAAATATTTCTAAAAAAATAATGGTATTTTACATTTTCAAAATACTCATTTTAAAAAAGAAAATATGAAGTTATATTTTAAGACACTAAGTTTTAATAAATTGATGTAATAACTAAATTGATGAAATAACTAGATTTAATATAAGTTATCTAATATATTTATTGACCAGTATCTAAAAATCGTGTAAAAATCTAATTTTAAAACAAAATTTTACTTTTAAATTTAAAAAATAAGTAATAAAATAATATTTGAAAAAGTGGTTTTTAATGTTCAATATTATAGTTTTCTAATTAAAGTCACATAAGAGTTAAATTAACTTATTTCTAATATTTAAAAAACCTACTTATTATTAAAACAAAATTTTAATTTTTAAAGTAGAAAATAGTATTAAAAGAATTGAGTTCAATTCATAATAATACTTTTTATTTGTATAAAACTCAACATGTATTTTAATAAGTCAATTATAATGTTGAAATATTATTAAAACTACAACAATAAAGTTATAATAAAAATAAGATGTGGACAAGATAATTTGATTATTTAATTTAACTACTTATTAAAAATAGAGTGCAGTAAGAAAAAAATCATTTTTTTTGGAACAGCCAAAAAGGAAAAACTCATAACAAAACTACATTAAATCCAAATTAAGTAGGGTTTAGACTTTCTATAAAAGTTTAATTTAAAATATCTTTTAGTTATTATAAAAAGATTTCATAATAATATTTAAATTATTATTATTATTATAAAAAAATTTCAAAATAATAAAATTATTGTTATTATTATTGTAGTTATTATAAATATAGAAAATAGTGTCCCTGTTGTGAAAACATAGTCTTACTTGTGAAAAAATAGTATTATTGTTGGATAAAAAGAATGTACTTCTAAAAATATATAAAAATAATGTGAATGTCATTATTATAAATTTAGATAATAACGACATCACTATTATTATTAATTATTATTATTAATTTGAATAATTTTTATTATAAATTTAAATAGCTGTATCCCTTATGTATAAATATGAAAAATTATGGTCATTACAAATATTCAATTGAAAGAGTAGTGTGGCTATTATTATAAATATAAAAAATATTAAAAATTATTGTTATAAATATTAAAAATACTATGTTTACTAATCATATTGAAGACGTGCTATGCTTATACATCAAATCGGAAAATCAAAAAATGTGTTACACGATCAAATCTAAAAACATACTAGACTCACGATATCAAAACACACTACCCTTACATATTAGATATCAAAACATATTATAGATTAAATCTAAAAAACACTACGCATAAATCAGATTTATAAATACACTATATTTACGTATCAAATCTAAAAATATTCTCTTACACTTACATATCAAATATGGAAAAACTACTATCACTGTACGATTATTTAACAAAAAAGTATGTACAGATAAATAAATATATAAAAATAAAAAAATATATGAAATATATAAATAAAGATAAATATATGTATGAAATGTATACCAAAAATTTCTAAAAATAAATATATGAAAAAGTATGTAATTTTTTTAAATTATGGACCTACTTGTTGATGATGAACAGCAAAATCAAATTCAAATAAGCTTCTCTGAATCGAAAATTTTCTGAATCAAAGAAGAGTATTTAGGCTCACAGTGAGAATATAACGATAACTTTCAACTATTTGAATTTCGAAAATAAAGTTAAGCCTTGTGGAAGTTCACTGCTGTAACTGTAGCTACTGTAGCTTTGGTTTCCAGTCAAATAAAATGATAAACGCATTAGTACAATAAAATGAATCATTATCCCGTTCTAATTCAATGATGTAAAATGGCTTCTGACAATAATAGAGAAGAGATTGGAACTAATAAAAATAGTAATGAAACCAATATTATAATTAAGATATTTTATTTTATAAATTTAGTTTTTGTTTTGATAAATTTTAGTGTTCTGATTTGAATTTTTAAGAATTTTAATAAGTATGTGTTTCTTTTGAGTAGTATTCCTAAGTTTTGATTTTGGATATATTTCTATTATAATAACATAAACTTTATTTATTTTTTATGTATTTTTTTTCTTGTTTTTCAATGACTACATTTAAATGTATAACTTAAACTCTAAAGAAATATGAGATATGTGTAAGGATAAATTCGAATTTTCAAATTTTCATTGGAAAATGGTTATAATATTTATGAAAAAAATTATAGTGTTTCATCATTTAATAATTTTATTCAAATTAATGGTATTTTACATTTCTAAATAAGTATTAATTTTCTAAAAAATAAAAAAGTTATATTTTAAAACACTAATTTAATGAATTGAGAAAGAAGTAGATTTAAAATAAGTTATCTACTTTATTTAATGAAAAATATTTAAATATAAGTTTTATTTATTTATTTTATAATTATTAAACTTTTTTACTTAAAAAGTGGATAAAAATTTGGCTTATAAATAAATATCTTATTAGATAATAAATTTGGCTTTCAAGTCTTTCAATGATTTGACTTAAGATTTCAAAATTAATTCTTTTAACCCAAATTTGATTTATCAAATCTGTCATAAAATATAGATTAAAAAAACATATTATTGTGTTTTTAAATATTAAATCAAGATATTTGCTTATTCTTACTGCATTTTAGAAAGTTATAAAAATTAGTTATTCGCTTTTGAAGATTCATAGTAATTTTTCATTATTTTTAAAAATTCATTAAAAAAATTGTTTCCGTATTCACTAAAATTGAAAAAGTAGCACAGTTTCTAAAAAAATATATGAAGTGTTGTTAGTAACTAAAAAAGGTGTTGCTATTATTTGTCACTCAACACATAGATGGTGTTAATGATGTCACTATTAAAACAATAATACTGTTATTGTAAAAAACAATAAGTATATATATATATATATATAATGTTAATATTATTGTTATTGATTTCAATAATAATTTTTCAATACTATTATTAATTTATCACTATTGTTATTGATGATCATTATCAATTTAGATAATTGTTATTATAGATCATAATAATTATTACAAGTATAATACCATTATTTATATTTATTTGAAAGAATAATGTTATCATTATTGTATATACGAAAAATTCTATTACATAGATAAAACCCGTTATTTTTATTGTTATACATATGATAAAAAAATATTTTTTTATTGATGTGGAAAACCCTTTGATAAGATTAAGTGTTACTAATTTAGAAAATATTACACTATTGTGTTGTTGGGATTATTACATATTTTATATATTTTTATTATGTATCTTTATCTTTTATTTTTAGATAGGAAATATCATGTTAGATATGATTGGTTACATTAGATAGATATTGATTGGTTTAATATATTCTAATGAGAAAGTTTAGGAAACACTGTTGTATATATTTTAATTTTTTGAATGATTAAAATAATAGAAAAGAAATATGTGATATTCTATTGTGGTATCAGAGCCATAACCATACAAACCCAAACATTGCGAACCATGGTTAATGATGCAAGTGTCATGGATAATAGACATAGAAGCCTCGAACCATATGATAGGAGATTTAAGTAATTTGTTTAACTTACTAGACATATCTCCATGTTCTGTTGGTTTGCTAGATGGGAGCAACATTGTATCTACCAAGGAGGGATCCATCACTCTTGATAGTGATTTTTGTCTTGGGAATGTTTTATATGTTCCTGAATTATCTTGTAACTTAATATCTATGTCACAACTTATAGATCGTTAAAATTGTATTTTTTAGTTCACTCACAACATGTGTGTTATACGAGACCATAATTCGATGATGCTGATTGGTGCGGGTGAACGTTGGGATGAACTCTATTATATTAAAGGGATAACGTGTGTTACAACTTTGAAAGTTGACAAAGGGGTGTCTTTAGATCTTTTGCATCAACGATTGGGACATCCATCTATGCAAGTTACTAAGTTAGTTCCACTTGTCGATCTTAAGAAAGGTAATGAAAATTTAAATGAATGTTGTGATGTTTGTCAAAAACAAAACAGATTAAGGAAAAATTTTCTGTTAGTAATTCTAGAGCATTAAATGTTTTAGCATTAATATATTGTGATTTATAGGGCCCTTATATAAATGTTTATTCGTGTGGAGCATCCTATTTTTTGACTACTGTTGACGATTACTCTAGAGTTGTGTGCATATATTTGCTTATTGATAACAAAGAGGTGCCAAGTACTCTGAAAATGTTTTTCTCCATAGTGGAGCGTTGATTTAATAAACAAGTAAAAATTGTAAGGACCGACAAAAGAATGAAATTTACTTGTATGACAAATTATTTCCTTGAGCCTGACACAATTTTTCAAACATCATGAACGGGGATACCACAAAAAAAAATGGGTGGGTGGAATGTAAACATCAACATATATTAAATGTAGCTCGCGCTTTGAGATTTCAGGGATGTTTGCATATTGATTTTTGGGGAGAATGTTTTCTCAAAACTGGTTACTGATAAATAGAATCCCTTCCTCAGTTTTGAATTGAAAGACTCCTTATAGAGTTCTTTTTGGTTGTGACCCTACCTATGATCATTTACGAGTATTTGGATCATTATGTTATGCTCATAAGCAAGGGAGGTTAGGCGATAAATTCGATTGTCGAAGTAAGAGATGTATTTTTGTTGCATATCCATATGGGACGAACGAGTAGTGTTTATATGATCTAGAAACTAATGGATTTTTTGTCTGACGACATGTGAAGTTCTCATAAACGAATTTTCCTTTTGCTTTGCCTCGTAAAAAATACTTGCCTACCCTCAACACCCAATTTCGTCCGGGCAAATAAAATTATTTCAAAATATAAAACAATATATAATTAAAATAAAAAATGTGTGTTATTTAGTTTTACCATACTTTGTCATTTAAACAAAAAAAGAGTTTTGGTTTCATTCTATTTTATGAATAAAGTTTTAAAATAAAATTCGTGAAAAGTAAAAAAAGTAAAGAAAATTAGTCCATTAAAAATTTGTTAAAATAATAATAATAATAATAAAAATAAAATTATCATTAAAGTGTTGCTATGTCATATTGTCTCTCTCTTTCTGCCTGCCTTTTTTTATGCCCATTAATGACATGAAAATTAATTGAACATAAATTAAAAAATTATAGAAAGGTTAGAAATTTGAATAGTTGATCTGACTATTATTCTCATTAATTGCAAATGATTCTGCTTAATAGTGTTTAAATGTTGATTATTTTCAATTAAATGTCGATTGTCTAATATTTTGTGGATTTTCTTTTTAAACTCTTATGCTCATTTTATTTGTTGATTCCTTTTATTTTTTTAGGTTGCTCTTAATAAAATAATAAAAAAAGCAAAGAAAATGTGTGTTGAGTTTTTTTTTTTTTAAAGTAGCTGCAAAAAATAATAAAAAAGAAAAGAATAAAAATTTGTAGAAAATCCAACCCATTAAGAAATAAATTGTCTTTGAATAAAGCTCAAATTAATAAAGAGTTCACTTTGAAAAAATAAAGTAAATTAGTTTGCTTAGGTCCGATCCATTAAGGGTGTGTTAACAAAAGGAAAATAAAATTGATATTTTGCATCCCTTCATATTAAAGTGATGCCACGTCACACTTTCTTTCTCTATTGAATAATCTGATTTCCTTTTCACGCACCCATTTTTAGTGCACGAAAATTAAATTTAAATTAAAAAAGTTAATTAATGAAAATTTGAACAGATTGGCTGAGGGAATATGATAATAATTGGTAATTATTCTGCTTAATTGCAAATAATGGTAATAATGGGTGGTTATTCCACTTAATTGTAAATAACTCAGATTGATTCTGATTTATTCTTCAACATCAAATTGAAATTGGAGGGCATATTCATTAAATTGATCTAGCAGAGCAATTGAGGGGTCTAAAGAAATTTTCAATCTTGCAAAACAATTGAGGGGCTGAAGAAATTTTACAAAAGAAAAAGACCAAAATAAGATGGGTGTAAAATACTACCCTTCTTTAGAAAAATCAGAGAATTACACACCTTTTTACACGCATTTTTAGAGAGAGTACTAGGATTACACATGAAAAAATAACGGAAGATCTAGATGCTTGAATTAGAAGAAGGAGGTGAATTTTGTTAAAGCTGATCTTCAACTGGTATGTATTGATCGCTCAGCCTCATGTGATTGTTCTATTTGTTCTTATTCTGTTTGTCCTTATTTTGTTTATTTTGGCTTGTTGAAATTTCAATATCATGAATATTAGTATTTTTTATTGCTTATAAATAGATTTGAATTATAAATTTGTTTTTGTTATACTAGAGATGTTGCTCCAAACACGTCTCATATTTATTTTTTATACCAGAGATGCTGCTCAAAGCACGTCTCATATACCGGATGCTGCTCTAAACACGTCCCGTTGTTTAATTTTTCCTAGAGGCTGCGGTTTCACACAGTCTCCAAGGACCAAAAAAGAACAAACCTAAATCTAAGTAGATCATGGAAGCAAGAACATCAGAGTACTCAAAAGAGACCCTAAACCATTTTTGTTTTTATATTTATTATTATTACTTTTTTTTTTCTTACTACATCAATAAATAATGTTTTATTTCAAGTAAATTTGTGAAGATAAAAATATATAAAAGATTTCCAAATTTTTAATAAAACATAATTAATGTTTCCCAAAAATAAATAAACTATATCATTTTCGAAAAAGTCTATAAAATATTTTCCAAAAGTTAATAAAATATCAAAATTTCAAAATTAAAAATATATAAAAAAGTTTCCAAAATGAAAAGAATAAATAAATTAACTTTTAAAAATAAAAACATAAACTTTCAAAAATAAAAATATTAGATTCAAAATAGTTTTAAAAATAATTAAAATAAAACATTTTCAAAAATAGTAAAAATATTTACTTTTTAGAAAAAATAAAAATGTGAAACAATTTGAATAATCTAAAATTTTAACAATAAAAGAAATATAAAATGTTCTTTTAAAAACAACATTAAATGAAATTTTCAAAAAAAATAAAAAATAAATACCAACAATCATAACAAACCAATTTCAAAATTAGAACTACGTGAACCTTGATTTTCTATCACGGATAGAGATACGCAGGATCAAGGTCAATCCTTGTTGGATATGCATCGTATATCTTCAAAGACATCCATACTACATTCTCTAACATAGGAGGAATTTTGAAAATACATTTTAAAAGAAATATAAAATAAATAAAATAGAGTTTTATACATTCATTCATGCATTCTCATTCAAAAATGAGAAATAGAATTTTATGCATGCATTTATACATTCTTTTTCAATTAAAGTTGAAAAATAAAGTAGAGTTTTATACATTCATTCATGCATTCTTATTTTCACAAAATAAAAAAATAGAGTTTTATACCTGCATTCTCAAAAAAATCAATAATGAAAAATGAAGTTTTATGCATGCATTCTCATTTAATCAAGAATAAAAAATATGCATTTTCATATCATCATTCATTCAATAAACAAAAATGGAAACTATGCATTCCATACATACATTCTCATAAATCATCATAGAATTCCATGTATATGTTCATGCGTTCTCAATACACTCATGCATCTCTTACTAAATGTCAATACCAAACAAAAGAAATTAAGAATAAAAAACATGAAAATATTGCATACATTCATGTATGCACGCACTCACCTCACTTGTTTCAAGATTTATTTTGAGACATTATTGATGAGGTCATGGTCTCAACCTCATTTTTTTCAAAATTTTATTGGAGACCCTCTCGGCACTGTTAAGGTCTTGACCTCACCATAGAAAGATAAGAGCAAATAAAATTGTTTCTTAAGATTTTTCTTGAAGAAAAAATATGAAATAAAATAAAACAAAAAATCAATCATTTTTTTATAGAAAAAAAGAACAAGTCAGCATATAATGATTACAAGAAACATGTACACATTGCAAATTTTTGTAAATAAACTCTCTTTAGAAAATTCCTAAATTTTGTACATATATCAAAATTTTTATACGTATGTTATTTTTTGAAAAAAACCTTTTGTACAATACATTGTCATTGAAAATATTTTGTAAATACATTATCTGGTAAATATTTGTGAGAAAGAAAAAAAAATCTTTGAATATAGATTTTTTTTTTTGAAAAAATAATGCAGTTAAGCATAGATTATCATTGAAACGATAAAAAAAATCAGAAAAAATATAATGTAGAGTAGACATTCATGCATATCATTAAAAAAATTAAAAAATTACAATTTTGAGGATCCATTCATGCATTGCCATTAAAGGAAAAATGGAAAATTCGAAAGAAAATGTATTTTCAAAGGAACAAAATCAACTTGTAAATATCTATGTATGCATTCACAAAATCTGTTATGCATTTTTCTAGAATTTCGTACATCGTATATGCATTCCCAAAAATTTCATTTATACATGCATTCTCAAATAATATTTTGTTTGCATGCATCTATATTAAAAAAACAAAAAAAAATCTAAAAAAAATCATGAATTCATAAATGCATTTTCTCATAAAAAAATGCATTTAGACATACATTATATATGCATTCCAAAAAAATCATGCATTTATAAATGCATTTTCTCAAAAAGAATTCACTCAGACATACATTATATATGTATTTCCAAAAATCATGCATTCATAAATGCATTTTCTAAAAAAAATATATATTCAAACATAAATCATATATGAATTCCCAAAATTTCATACATTCATAAATGTATTTTCAAAAAAAAAAAAAAAGAGAAAAAATGTGGTGAGTCATTTTATCATGGATCATTGAATTCACAAGCTTGCAAATAATAATAAAATGGGAATCATTCAAGCGAAATGTTTAATAAAGGTAAAAATTGGCTTTTCTAAGGAAACATTTGCATACATGGTGTTTGTTACCTATTGTCTTTCCCAAAATTACCAGGCTTTCCCAAAATTTTCTAGATTCCCAAAATTCTCAAATGAAAGAATTGTCCAAATGGTTACCGCTACCTAAGAATATTTTTACACTAGGGCAGAATGTCAGTTTTCTGTTAGTTGGCCAATATCCTGTCTTTATTCTTCAGGGGCATTCAACACAAAAAAATCAGAAAAAGGTCCGTTAGATTGAAAACTCAAAAGGGCGATCTAAGAAAAAGATAGGACAAAGAAAAACAGAGAAATGCACGTGTCATAAGTCATTCATTTTGTTTTGTTATTAAACTCTTTGAAAATCAAGCAATCATGATTCAAAATGATATATGGCCATGTTTCTATATCAAAAACACTTTTGTAAATCCTTTGTACCTTCTTTGAGCCAAAAAATAAAAATATTTCTTTCAAATACCCTAAGCAAGGATCATCAACATGTTGAAACTCAGTCTATGGTTTCAAAGAAGAAATTCATCAAAGAAAGAGTATTCTAGTAAAAGAAGTTCATTAAAAATGAATATGTTAAAAGCTCCTAAGTCATCAAAAAAGAAGTATTATCAGAAATTAAATTTGTACATCAGAAACTTCTCAAAAGAGATTGAAAAAAACAAGAAAAAAGAAGAGTGAAAAAAGAGAAAAAAGAAGAAAGGAAAAGGATAACTCATAGAAGAAAACCTTGATTGTACACACTATTTAATTGATGGTCCTTGTTTAAAAATAAAACCACAAATGAATTTTGAGCCTATTATATCCTTTTCTTCACAACCCTGTAACCCTTGACCACGTTACAAGCCCAATAAAGTCCATATCGATTGAGGAATGATTGCAATGATTTTTGTAAAGTTTAGCTTTGTAACAAGAGGACGTGACTGATAATACATGAAAAAAATGAATGAAAAATGAAAAAAAGAAAGAAGTCTACTAGAATGTCTTTTTCAAAATAGAGTCACCTACACACAGGTCAATTGTGAATGAAACATTAGAAATGACACTAGGGCATCTGATACCCCTGCTTTCCCTCATATATCTCATCATACATACCTGATGAAGAAAACAAAAGGATTTGTTGAAGAAATTACTTGGTGGTTTAATAATCTAGGTTTGGGTAGGTTTAATTTTAGGTTTATAGTATCATGCATCTGGTTGTGTTAATGTGCCAATTACTTGCATTGCTCTTAATCAAGTTTAAATGAAAAATTGCATTTTTAAAAGTGTTTAATTTTTAAGTGTGCTGCAGAGTAAAAATTCAACAGGTTATATTTCAAGATCAACTTGTTAAAATTCCTTAACAGATTTGGGCTGGCACGTTTTTGGGTTGGCGTGTTTTTTTAAAAATCCAATAACGCGTGTTTTTAAAAATTGACCAAGAGAGAAAATTAGGTTTTCGAGATAACAGATTTTCAAAGATTTGGGGAAACCTTTCCTTGAGAGAGAAACATACACAGAGAAGAAGAATTTTTCAATCGATTTTCAAAAAGAAATCAAGATTTTCAACACTTGAATAAGAGCATGGCGTGATTTTGGCAAATTGTGCTTAGCAGCTTCATTCGGGGAAGATAAGTATTCTTCCTTGGTGTTTTTTTATTGTAATTGACTGTTGTGTTTGTGGATTTTCGAATTGTATTATGTGTTGGGTAGTTTCTCAATTAGGTTAATAGGGAGATTAGACATTGGAATTGGGGGAAATTTGTAATTCATTGCAGTGGCATATTGCGATTGCACTGTGTGTGCATCTTGTGTGGTGGGGAACTGCACAAGGGGGTAGAAGGATATCTTGTAGGTTCAAGATTGGTTCTGGTGTGATTTGTTTGTAAACTGCAATTGAATTAGTGAAAATCCTTGCAAGTGGTTGCAAGGGACTAGACGTAGCCCAAGTGGTTGGATGAACCAGGATAAAAACATCTGTGTAATTCTCTTCTCCATTACACTTTTAGATTTCATTCTGCAGTTGTGTAAATTCGAATTCTGCTACTAAGAACAATCTGTTAAATCTAAAAACAATCTGTTGAAATTCTGCACAGACTGAAAAATTGACATTCGAGTTGTTTCTTTAATTGGCTGATATCCATCTTAAAGGATTAAAAATTCTGTATCCTACTAAAGATTGTCAAACTTGGATTATCAATCATATTGGCTTGTGATTCTTTGAGCATATTGGATTCATTCTTGATCTGTAAATTGGAATTAACTTGAAACACAGCTGTGTAGTACTATAAAACTGGTTTTTCATAATTCTGATAATTCTTTAGATTGCAATTTTTTTAAATACTGGTAAATTGAATCTGTGATCAAAATTCAGTAACTTGAAATGTAATAGAGAAATTTGCTCTGTTGCAATACTGCTTTAACTGTAGAAAATTCTGAACAAGTTTATTACTGCTGTAACATTGTATTTGTTGATTGACCATTGTATAATCTGAGTTGCTTGTTCATTTTCATTAACCTTGAAAAGTACTTTGTTTGCTATTTTGATTAATTATTGGCTGGTTGTTTCAATTTGGTTTGTGATAATCTTGTCTTTAGCAAAATTCATTTGTGATAAAAAAGAATTATTGTCTACTGTTTCTGTTTTACTACTGCAGTATTAAAATTACAGTTTGCTGAAATTTGTTTGAGTCTGCTGTTTTATGTACATCTTACATTGCAATCATAGTTTGATAAGAATACTCATTCAAACTTCTCAGTTTTCAAAAAGTTTTTAATTTTTCAATTCACCCGCTCTTGAACATTGGCCATCCTATTTTCAACAATACCAACTGGGGCAATCCTATTGTCAGTAGCTTTGTCATCCCTCATACAACGCTAGGGCAATCCAGTTTCATCTCTACCCTTGTTACCCCATTTTTGTCACCTTACAAGACAAGCAATCCCTCACACAAATCTCATCATTCCCCTTGTATATACAAACTAGGGCAATTGCAAAGCCTATTTCCCTTCATGAGAAGTTCTTTACACTACTCTTATTTTCTTCTGAACCAAGTTGTTCATACTCTCCAAGCTTAAAGCCCATATAGCCAACCCAACACACCAAATCTGGGGCAATCCTGTCATAAGATTTGCACCCCCAGTATCATACAAATACCTCAAACTCCCTAAACACTTGCCTTTTACCCATGGATTCAAGCATGCATCTAAGCAATATTTCCAAAAGGAAAGTTGATGGCTACACCACGTTGACATTAGCTTCAAATGACCCTAGATTTTCTTAAAAAAAATGGAAGTTTGTATCTAGTGAATTCAATGATTACCAAGAATTTTTGATTTTACACAGTGAATTTTTTTTTAAAAAAAAGAAAAACTTTTGTTCATATTTCTACTTTGAAGTTTGTATAAATTCTTAAGATCTTTTAAATTCTTTGTACATATGCATTTAAATTAAAAAAATCATTGAAAAATCCTTTTGAATGTACATTAAAAAAAAGGGCTTGAAAAATCCTTTTGAATGTACATAAAAAAATGCTTGAAAAAAAAATCTTTGTACATAATTTTTGCATAAACATTGGATGAAATCATTGAAAAATATTCCTTTGTACATAAATTTTGAAACATTTAAAAATCATTGAAAAAAAATCTTTTGTACATACCTTCTCTTTTGGAAAATCTATACATATCTTTTTGAAACATTGTCTTTGAAAAATAATCATTTGTAAAATCATTGAAAAATTTGTACATACATTAGTAGTGAAAATGAAAAAAAAATAAAAAAATAAAAAATAGAATTTCATGCATTAAAACATGTATCTTCAAAAGGATAACATTCAATCATCCAAAGAATCAAATGTCATGCATTCATATCAACATAAAACTCCAAGATTTTTAATCAACATATAACAGAAACAAATTGCTTCAATACTTCTACAACATGGTTGTATAATATCAAGTGATGACACGTGATTTTAGACACGGTCAGGATCTCGGTCTCACTCTTCAGTTGTAACCGTCCAACACTGTTAAGGTTTCGACTCTTTATTTTGGGCGTTCACATGGTGTTGGTCTACATACTTCTACAACATGGTTGTATAATCTCAGAGACATTGTCCAGAGATGTGATTTTAAGTAATGATGTTCGATTTTAGACATGGTCAAGATCTTAAACTTCATTTTAAATTTTCAACAACTTTGAAAAATGGGCTCTATGTCGTATCTTCATTTTAATTTTTCAATAGTCCTGAAGAATGAACTCTACGTCGTATCTTCATTTTAAATTTTCAATATTTATGAAGAATGGGCTCTACATTGTATCTTCATTTTAATTTTTCAACAGTTTTGAAGAATGGGCTCTACGTTGTATCTTCATTTTAAATTTCCAACAGTTTTGAAGAAGGGGCTCTAGGTCGTATCTTCATTTTAAATTTCCAACAGTTTTGAAGAAGGGGCTCTACGTCGTATCTTCATTTTAAATTTCCAATAGTTTTGAAAAAGGGGATTTACGTCGTATCTTCATTTTAAATTTCCAACAATTTTGAAGAAGGGGCTCTACGTCGTATCTTCATTTTAAATTTTCAACATTTATAAAGAATAGGCTCTATGTCGTATCTTCATTTTAAATTTTCAGCTATTTAGAGAAAGGGCTCTATATCGAGTCTCCAGTTATCTCTTGGTTTGTTGATCCCCTACAATGCAGGATCTCAGCCTTTGCATACATTTATTTCAAAACCGAACGAAATTAGTGTTTTTGTCCTTACTTATCTTTCACTTAGATAATGCAACCTTTAAGTTCTGATTCTTTGCTAAAATTTAAGTAAGGAGGGGCAGCTGTCAACACCCAATTTCGTCCAGGGAAATAAAATTATTTCAAAATATAAAACAATATATAATTAAAATAAAAAATGTGTGTTATTTAATTTTATCATACTGTGTCATTCAAATAAAGAAAAAGAGTTTTGGTTTCATTCTACTTTATGAATAAAGTTTTAATAAAATTCATAAAAAGGGAAAAAAGTAAAGAAAATCAGTCCATTAAAAATTTGTTAAAAAAATAATAATAAAAATAAAATTGTCATTAAAGTGCTGTCATGCCACGTTGTCTCTCTCTTTCTGCCTGCCTTTTTTGATATCCATTAATGATATGAAAATTAATTAAAAGTAAATTAAAAAATTATAAAAAGGTTAGAAATTTGAATAGTTGATCTGACTATTATTCTGATTAATTGCAAATGATTATGCTTAATAGTGATTAAATGTTGATTATTTTCAATTAAATGTCGATTGTCTAATATTTTGTGCATTTTCTTTTTGAACTCTTATGCTCATTTTATTTGCTGATTCCTTTTATTTTTTTAGGTTGCTCTTAATAAAATAATAAAAAAAGCAAAGAAAATGTGTGTTGAGTTTTTGTTTTAAAATAGTTGTAGAAAATAATAAAAAATAAAAGAATAAAAATTTAAAGAAAGTCCAACCCATTAAGAAATAAATTGTCTTTGAATAAAGTTAAAATTAATAAAAGGTTCACTTTGATAAAAGAAAGTAAATTAGTTTGCTTAGGTTCAGTCCATTAAAAGTGTGCTAAAAAAACGAAAATAAAATTGATATTTTGCATCCCTTCTTATTAAAGTGTTGCGACGTCACACTTTCTTTCTCTACTGAATAATTTGATTGCCTTTTTAGGCATCCATTTCTAGTGCACGAAAATTAATTTTAAATTAAAAAAAAGTTAATTAATGAAAATTTGAACAGATTGGCTGGGGGAATATGATAATAATTAGTGATTATTCTACTTAATTTTAAATAATGATATTAATTGGATATTATTTTGCTTAATTGTAAATAATGGTAATAATGGGTGGTTATTCCACTTAATTGTAAATAACTCTGATTGATTCTGATTTATTCTTCAGCATCAAATTGAAATTGGGTATAGTATTCATATTTTGTCCTAATTCATGCAACAACCAAGGGAGAATCATTGGCAAGCAACACTACGAGTTGTTCGTTATTTGAAATAGAATCCAGGGCATAGCCAAGGTGACCTACGTTTACATGGATGGTGCGATGTTGATTGGGCTGGTTGACCGATGACCTGAAGATCATTACGGGATGGATAATCTTTCTTGGTGACTCTCCTATCTCCTGGAAGACGAAAAAGCAACATACTATCTACAGACTATCTGCTAAAGCTGAGTATCACTCAATGACTATGACTACTTGTGAATTAAAATGTTGAAAGGGATTTTATCTAGTCTAGGCGTGACACATTACACCCATGTTACTACTTTGTGATAGTCAAGCTACTCTGCATATATCTCAAAATCATGTTTTCCGTGACCGAACCAAGCACATTGAAGTGGTTTGTCATTTTGTTCGTGATGTCTTTGTTCGAGGGGATATTCATCCCAGTTTTGTTTCAACAAATGAGTAACTTGCAAATATTTTTACCAATGCATTGGGAAAACAACAATATTATTTTTTACTTCGCAAGTTGTTCATTCGAGATCTTCATGCTCCAACTTTAGGGGAGATGTTGGGATGATTACATATCTCGTATATCTTTATTATATATCTGTATCTTTTATTTTTAGATAGGAAATATCTTGTGAGATATGATTGGCTATATTGGGTAGATATGGATTGGTTTAGCATATTCTAAGGAGAAAGTTTTCTGAATGATTAAAATAACAGAAAAGAAATTTGTAATATTATGTTATGCATACTATTATTGAATGTTTTTTTAAATTAAAATGGTGCAATTTTATAAAAAAGAATTATTAAAATTGACAAATTTTAAAAGATTTTTATATATAGTCAGAAAGAGAGGGGTAAGTTATACTAACATGACATTACTGTATTATGAAGAAGTCATGAATGCATGACATGAGATTGAATTTGTAAAAGAAAATCTGTGTTATCTTGACATGACTTAAGTGTGTGAGGAGATGTCATGTTTGGCTTACACGACTTTAACTAATGTTAATTATTTATTTACTTATAGATCTCGACACTAGTGGAAAAAAGGAATTCTACGTCGGTTAAATAAGGCTTCCAACTTCAATTTTCAGACCGACGTAGTAAATGGCGACGTAGTACACTACGTCGGTTAAAAAAACCGATGTAGAGTATGGTACCCCGTATCTAGGACACTTATGCAATCCTTTAAACTCTTTGCTATACAATATTTAATCATTTGGACAAGCATGTATTTTCCAGTACTCCATACCCATTGGACACAATATCTTCTTAGCCTCATAGTGACTGGTTGACAATGTGTTACCTTGGGGAAGTATTTGATGCAACAATTCCAATAATTCAGTAAAACTTTTATCAGTCCACCCATTTCTTGCCTTGATATTAAACAATCGTAATATTGTTGACAAACGTGAAAAACTTGAACAACCGGGATACAATTTTGTTACTGAATCATCTTTCAACGAATCATACACATGTGCTTGGTGGAAACTATCTTCTCCAACATCACGAATCATGTCTTCCATGAATCCTTAGAATTTGTATTAGAATGTTGACATTCAGTCTCAGATACATTAGGTAAGTTCAGAACTTCACCATGCCAAGTCCACGCTGTATAATTCTTGAAGAAACCATCACACAAAAGATGCTCTCGTATTAACTCAATATCTAGTCTTTTTCCATTCAAACAATTCACACATGGACAATAATATCTTCTATTTATTGTCGCTCCATTCCGTTTAGCATATTCTAAAAACTCTTCAACGCCATTCTCGTACACATCACTGATTTGAGGTTCAAATATCCAACTTCGATCCATGACTACCTAGAATAAAAAAACTTTATATGTACTATACAACACAACAATAAAAAAAAAATTGTCAAGGATGTTACACCCTTGGACTCAATACCAACAAGACTCAATACAAATTGCCGAGGATCGAACATCCTCAGACTCAATGCCAACACGCGTTCACTATATATATTCAATACACAACAAGCAATCCAATTTCAAAATTATTCCAACCATACAAATTGCCAAGGATCAAACATCCTTTGACTCAGTACCCAAACACGCAATAGAACTATAAACGCATACACAAAATACATTTGAATACTGATGACAATTCCAATCATATACATACAACATTTCAAACATATCGGGCAAGCAACATACCTCTTTTAGAGTAGTGGAGACACAAGATGCAAAGAACGTAGTGGGAACACTAGGCATTGAGAACCAATTTCTCGCAATTCGTGGTAAATGAAATATCAAAATCAGTAAATGGAACACAAATACAAAAATGAAAAAGAGAGAGAGCCAACCAAGAGAGAGAGACAATGGAGCTTCTTTGCAACGAAAATGGGAATGTAGACCACAGAGAACACAAGAGAGATTCTTCGTGAGAGAGAACATGAGAGAACCTGAGAAAGAGCAACACGAGAGAGAGCCAACGTGAGAGAGAACGCCAGACGAACCAAGCTTCAATAATGGCGAACAGTGAGAGAGTACGCGCAAGAGAACAGTGCTTGAGACGACCTCAACAGTGTAGAAGGAAAAATATGACGGGGAGTACTAAAATAAACTGATACAACGTCGGTTAAGAAAGTTCTAACCGATGTTGCGCACCATCACATCGGTTAAGAATTTACTAACCGATGTTAAGTGACAACCTCACTCCCCCAAATTCTGGAGCGAGAAATATCATGTCGGTTAACAGGCTTTTTAACTGACATGATTATCCAATTTCCTTATAAGATTTTATTTTTTTTCTAAATATTTGTTTGATATATATGACGCCAGTTCTCGAAATGGGAACCGACGTGACCTTATACGAAAAAATAATATAAAAAAATTGATAACAATTTGAATTTGACTCCTAAAGGTCACGTCGGTTACAAGCCTTTAACCGACGTGATATATTCTTCTGAAATGTAAGATTTTTAACGTCGGTTTTTTCTGGACAACCGACGTTATATTATCCTAATATTTACAAAAATATCACGGTATTTTTAGTTACCTTAGTTTCGTGTTTAACTGTCATTAAACGGTGACGTTGAATATTGTTTTTGTACATTAAACGCTCCTGCTCTAGTGTCTAAAATCATCTTAGTCTCTGGTCTCAGCCCATTGTGGAAGATATTGAGCTGAGCAATCTCCTCCAATCTGTGGTTAGGACACCTCCTTAACATGGTCTTGAATCTATCCCATGTTGCATAAAAAGCTTCATCTGCCCTTTGGCGAAAATTATAGATGTTTGACTTGGCTTTGATAAGCCGAGATAGAGGGAAGAATTTCTGCAAAAACTTCTCCTCAACCTCGCTCCATCTTCTCAGAATTTGATTGGGATAAGAATTCAACCAATCTTTTGCTTTCCCTGCTAATGAGAATGGGAACAACTTCAAATATGCAGCCTCCTTGTCTCATTCTTCGATTCCCATAGTAGCCATCAACTCATAGAATGTGGATAAATGAGTATAAGGGTCCTAATGATCCAATCCCATGAATTGCGTGTTACTTATGAGAGTCAGATATGCTGGTTGCATCACAATTGCTCGAGCTGTGTTAGGAACAACAATGCTTGAGAAATGTCTGGGCCCCTGCTGCAATGCATAGTCCCCCAGAACTCTTCTAGGTGGTGGATCGTTACGGCCATTAGGTTCCTCAGCCATGACTTCTCCACAATTCTACTCCACTGCTCGATTCTTTTGCTCGTGCTTCGTCCTTTGCCTAAGTTGTCTCAATGTTTTGTTGATATCCGGATCAAAAAGCAACTGTTGTTCTTTCCCCTGATTTCTCAAACACATCAACCACTGTACTAACAAAGAATGCAACAGTCACAAAAGATTAAAAAATTCACAAAACAATTAATGTAAAATTAAATTTCCAAATCTTAACCATTTCTCGACAACAACACCAAAAACTTGTTAACGGATTTTCAACAAGTGTACTGAGTCCACAAGTAATATAGTAGTAAGAAAAGTATCGTATCCACAAGGAACGAAATTTGATTGTAGATTGAATTTCAACTAATTGTATTATGAATGAATAAACAATAATTAATAATTAAATGAATTGAGAATTGTTATAACAAAACAACGAATAATAAAGATGCGAATATAATAGTAATAAAGGCCTTGGGATTGAATCGTAATATTCTCCTTCGCATACACTCTTAACCTAATTCAATATCATCTTTTCCAATTATCAATCTGAGCAAATAAAAGCCTTTTTAACCTGATTCCTCTAGCATTGAATTTCATAAACTAAATTACCTAGCTTCTATCCCTAGTCGCTAGAAATAACCTAATCAGCATTAAGATCAGTTGCTATAAGCAGTCATTACACTATAATCCATCCCTGAACT
>Ga0099824_1004175_pt1 | contig 20898 bp, 12 predicted proteins | sample SiratrowhiteBW_FD_76837 | JGI IMG/M metagenome (GOLD analysis project Ga0099824, IMG submission 76837) | Root nodule microbial communities of legume samples collected from California, USA - Siratro white BW | ecosystem: Host-associated > Plants > Roots > Nodule | place: USA: California... | reverse complement strand
TTAACACAACGTCGGTATTGTTAACCGACGTCATGATCAACGTCTCCTGGGTCAACGTCGGTTCAATACCCGACGATAAATGTCTCTTAGAACCGACGATGAAGATCCTTTTTGTACTAGTGATTATACGTTCTGAAATGTGAAAAACTAAATTTATGTATTTCAGAGAATATACAATTCAAAACATAAAATATGTAGCATTTTCTGTATTCTGCATTCGACATTCCACAATACATATTTTTATTTTGGATTGTATTTTAGAATGTACATTACGTTCTAGAATCCATAATTCAAAAGTTATGAATTTTTTAACATTTTTTTATTTTCTTGTAAATTGTGTAACACAAAATTTATTTTTGTAATAGAAAACTTTATGTATGTCATTAACTCAACTTTATAATAATGATTGTAGACTAAAACATCGGAGTTCCAATTTTGAAACAAAATATCCAATGAAGTAGATAAGGTATTTAACGTGGATGAGTTAAATATAATGAAATTTATAACATCTAGAGATAAATTGGTTGAAGGAGATTCTCTTCGGTTTTTTATAATTACATTTATTTATGTAAAAAATGTTTGACATAGGATATATTTATGTTATGTATTTGTGTAGGTGCTTAATACATGAGATGACTTACTTCAATAGGTACATAAGGTTGTCTTTGGACTTGGTTTTGTAGGTATCATTTTAAGGTCTAACAAAGCAAATGCAAAAGAGAGAAGGAAGACCTACATGTAATTGCATTTATTTACAATTTGGGGTATTTGTGTATAATTACAACAGATGAGGTGAGTATAATGGCATTTATTTGTCAAAAATGCATGACATAGAGATATATTTATGTTATAATGTATTTATGTAATTGTTTGATATGTGAGATGACTTACTTCAAAGGATACATAAGGTGGCTTTTGGACTTGGTTTTGAAGGTATCATTTTAAGGTCTACCAAAGCAAATGGATAAGAGAGAAGGAAGACCTATGTACTATTATGTTGTGAAAGGGACGGTAAGTATGGGAAATACAAACACAATTTGGGAGGTCATTGTAACTGGTACAAGAAAGTGTGATTATCCTTTTAAATTATGGGGTAAACCAGTTTGCAATAGAGAAGGTTGGGTGTTGAAGGTCATATGTGGGAATCTTAACCATAAATTGGTTGATATATTAGTTGATCACCCTTGTGCTGACATATTAAAACTGAATGAGCATTTCATGCTTATTGGCATGACTAAAAGTTTACTAAAGCCAACAAACATATTACTTACCTTGAAATAGCACAATGAGGACAATGTTAAGACAATAAGGCAAGTGTACAATGCTAAATATGCATATAAGAGATCATAGAGAGGATCCAAAACTGAAATGCAGCAGTTACTGATATTGCTATAGTGTAACAATTATATGCATTGAAGTCGGTGTAATAAGTTTACACATGTTCTTATGGATTTTTTTTGGACACAACCCCATTCATTAAATTATTGAATGCATTTAGCATTGTGTGTTGATGGACAACACATACACAACCAACAAATATAGGTTGTCTTTACTTGAGATAGTTCGTGTGACGTCCACAAATTGACTTTCTCTGTTGTTTTTGTGTTATTAGCAAGTAAACGAGAAAACAACTTCATTTGGACCTTTGAAAGACTTAGAGGGATATTTTTCAAGTCGGTTGCATTCCCTGAAATAATTGTTGGTGATAGAGATTTTGCTTTAATAAACCCAATTAGTATTGTCTTTCCTGAAGGTTCTATATCAGTTTCACATTAATAAGAATCTTAAAGCAAAGTGTAAATTGACTCTATGGAAGCTTTAGAAGTTGTTATATACATGATTGTTGGTATGCACAATGTTGTTTTAGTGTGTTTATCAATGAAGCACAATATCACAATATTTCTACGGATGTTAGTCTACATCGACTCATATGTATTTGACATGTGTACAGTTCACATTTCGTTAAGGTATTTTTAGATGTACCGCAAATGAGATCATGACGGGAAAAGCAAAATTCGAAAAAAAGAAAAGTCGTTGTCATAGTTTATCAAAGAAAAGTATGAAAAAACTTTTAAAAGAAAATGGTCTCAAAAGCATATTTGGATTTGGGAGTCAATTATGTATAAGAAAGATATTAGCATCCTACTATGTTCGTCTTAAGATGAATTATCTTTAATTAAATGTATAAAATAAATGTAGTTTTCAAAATGTTTACTTTTTCCCAAAAATAAAAAAAAAATGCATATACAAAATAAAAAAAAAGAATATTGTTAGAATCTTTTATTTGAATCCCACAAAGATTGACATTTCCACTAAATATTTCCAAACGATATAAAATTAAGAATTGCATAGTTCTACGTAATTTTAAACATAAAAGATTTGCTATATGCTTATATGTTTTTAGTTTTTAATATTTTTTAAGAATTTAGTCATGCCAATAAAATATAAAATAGTACCAGCGATTATGTTTGATATTCTTAAATAATACAATAAACGAAACTACTCATCAATAGTACATTGTTACATGAATTTTATTTAAAATAAAATATTTATAAAAAAATAAATCGTTATAACAGAATAAAAAGTAAATAATCCATATTGAACATGAACTAATGCATGTAACAATTTATATACTGAAATATATTTTTATTAGAATCAAATATAAGATAATGTGTACATCATACCAATATTTAAAATTTATTTAAGGTAATGCAAAATTATTTTACTTATTATATTAAATATGTATAATTAACGAAAAAAGATAATGTGTATGATCATATTTATAAAAAAAAATCTATAACATGTAAAAGTAATTAGACTTTACAATTATATTTAAAGAATTGGTGCCTGACTCTCTATTTAAAAAGACCGTACATGTGACCATGATCATATTGAACTAAATTAAATGCATAACACCATGGTCGTAAATAATTAAAAGAAGTAATATATTGATGTTTTCAATTCGCATATAATATATTTTTAAATTTAAAAATACAAAATCTAAATACATAATAAAATTAGTCTTAATCGAAATGATTCTATTATTAATAAACTTATTTTCAAAAACAAGTATATTTTTAGCTGTGCATTATATATCGAAAATGCATGTTGTACATTCTGAAATTCATAATATATTTTTTAGTCTAAAAATGCATTTTAAAAAACATAATTCAAAATCTGAAATGGGGACTGTTTTATTATTTTACCACCTATAAATGCAACTCCAAACCATGAAAGTGTATTTATAACAATAGCAAGAAACACATAAGTTATATCTTTGAATTAACTTTCGGCCCTTATGATGCTAAAGATAGAAACTTATTATTATTCTAAATAAAATCTTTTGAACTATTTTATACACTTGTAATTAGTTTTGTTTCTTGTGTGTAAGAGCATGTTTAATGGTGTTGTCAAAATTTAATGTGATATTATACAATAATACTTTTTAAATTTTAATATATATATATATATATATAACAAATGAGTATTATTGTAATTGTAAAAGATAATAATTATCAATTATTTTTCTATTTATTTAAATTTATCTTATTAACTTACTAGTACTCATATTTCTACCATCTGTCAGGAAATTCAAATAATCTCTTTTTTTTTTTTCTTTTCGACTCTCCCACTTTCCATCCTCTCATTCAAAATCTAAATATTTGTTCTAAGTTTTTCAAAATATATGTACACATCATCACTTAATCACATAAATTACTAAAACAACGTAAAGAAATTTATTTAAGTTCTTCGTCTTAATATAACATTTAATAGGATAATGATTTCATATTAAGAATAAATATGTGTCAACTATTTTTTTAGCATACATAAATTTTTGGTAATTTAAATTTATAAAGTGTATTATTGGACTACGAGTTCTTTTAAAAATGTATGTTTAGGTTATATTAAAGTTCACTTGATTAATAAATATTTGTGGGTTATTAAATTTTTGACTCATATTTAATTCTTATATGGATATCAGAAATGTTACATTTAACAAGGGCGTTCTTCGTAATGAAAAGTGTTTAAAAGAATTATGTTAATAATTTATCACAATTTTGGAAATGCTATTTTACCTCGTGTTTTCTATAATAGCAATTTCCAATTTTTTTATTCTTAAAATATCTATTTTTTTTTTATTTTTTTATCAATTCTCTTACAAAAAGTTCTTTTTTTTCTTTTTTGTTGGGTTTATCTCAACAATTACATTATTTACCTCAATTATAACTAATGAAACCACATTTTTATCACTATAAAAAAATTATTAACGAATAATTCGTCAATAATATTCAAAATTTGTCAATAAATACGAATTATTGATGGATAAGTGATGATAAAAAATTTATCGAATAATTCGTCAATAATATTCAAAATTTGTCAATAAATACGAATTATTGATGGATTAGTGATGATAAAAAATTTATCGAATAATTCGTCAATAATATTCAAAATTTGTCAATAAATACGAATTATTGATGGATTAGTGATGATAAAAAATTTATCGAATAATTTGATTGTTTGATAAATCTATCAACGGATATATTGAATACATTGATAATTATCAACAAATATATTTAATTTGTCTGCAATTACAAAGATCTTCCAGAATTCATAACCATCATACCAGAACATTTTTTTTAACATCTTACGAATGTTATTGTTATTGTTATTGTTATTGTTATTGTTATTGTTATTTAAATGGATCTTATTGTTTTCAAGGTACATTAGGTTGGGCATACGAAGACGGTTACACTTGCCTGAATATGTCATCTGTCAATATGGATATATGTAAATTATACGCCACCACTCATTTGTAGTCATAGATGGCAATTCGTCCATAAATGAAGTGGATTATCTCTGGTTACATTTCAAAGAATACATTGTTTAAGATGTCACTGTGATCCCTCATGTTAAAGCTTGCGTTCCAAGATATATTAACATGGATTTAATTATATTAATCTGCACAACTTTAATTGTTGCCTCAACAATTTTATTTTATTTGATTTTTGTGAAATTAACTGAACATCATTGACATATTCAACAAATATAGGCCATGAAAAACAAACAACTTCAAAATCTCAAAACATGATATTACAATCCTTCTATATCATTACAATCCACAATAGATGCCTAAGCTTCCATCACTTAATCTTGTGTCTCTCTTAGATGTACTAACATTTTACTTTTTGTTTTCACATTTTTTATCAATTTGAAAGCGGCATAGCAGATTTTAAGCTTTGAAAACACAATATTTATTATATTCATAAGAGCAATATCTCTATCATTATTAGAATCCTAGGGTATAAATCAATTCTCATATAAACAACCCTTTAAATCTCTCAATGACCCCACAAAGTTATTTTCATGTTCATATGTCAGTAAAATAAATGCAGCAAATAAGGTCAATCCCATTGAGGTAACACCAAAAACCTCAAGTAAAGACATCTTGTACGCGTTAGTTTTGTATGTATTATCCATTGTCAACACAACGTTAACTAAATTCAGTAATTTCACTGAATCAGAGTGTGTCCAAAATATATCTTTCACTACATTTGTATCCCTATTAAACCTACATCAATGAATATACATGTCTCATTGAAGTAACATCATCAATTGTTACATTTCAATTTTAAGACTTCCGTTCAATCTATACTACACATACCTTGCATTGTAAACTTGCTTTATAGTGATTGCATTCTTCTAATTATACTCCTTTATTGTTGGCAAAATATTTCTAGGTTTCACTCAACTTTGTCATATCAATAAGCATGGACTTCTCATTAAATGTTAACCTACCAACATAGGATAACCTACCAATGTTTTTGACAAGACGTGATTATAAGATAAACAAAGTAATTTCATAATCCAATCTTCACTACCTTTTACCAATTTTCCTTGCGACCTAAAGGGCACTCACATTTGCTACTTGTATTATCAATAAGTTCTAAAGTCATTTTTATATTATCTGTATTTATCTCTTTTCCCACAACCTAATAATATGTATGTCTTCTTTTGTCATGTCATTACTCATATGATATATCTAACCTTAATATAACAATAACAAAACCAAACTCATAAACAACTTTTTTACCCACTTTAAGAGATTATCCCGAATAACAAATATTTATAAAACTTATAACAACTTTATATTTTATTCACCAAATACTCTTCACATGACACGTGACATTTATCTCATCTATCCTAAACACATCAGTACATTCATGTTTTTTACATTCATTATCTAATTAATTACAAGATATAGAATATCCCATATCAACATCATCTAAATCCCGGTACCCATCAACCTTATCTAATATCTTCTTGTAAACCCTTGATCTATTATATTTATGCAAAGAATCAGTTCATGTTAGAAAAAAAAAATCACAACTTAAAATTTTCTCGACAATAAATTCCAGAATAGGAATTTTGTTTTCTAAAAAACGAAATTCAAAACAGTAGTTGTGAATTTTCGTGATGTAATTATAAAATTGTAATTTTCTATTTTAGAATATGGCTTCCAAAATGAAAACGACACTTTCCAAAATTACATTTCCAGATATCATAGTTACTGTTCTGGATTTTGCCTTTTTGGAAAACAAATTTCCTATTACAAAATCCACTTCCAGAACATTTACAAGGTTCCGGATCAACGCTTCAGGAGATCAACTTAACTTCTAATTCTAAAACACCTCTGTATAAATTCTAAAAATCGTTTTCTAGAACTTACTTCATAGATTTTCCCAAAAAGTAATTCCATAATACAACGCCAAACATCCCAAACTATTCTAAATTGTGTTGTCAGGAACATCCCCCACAACTCCAAAAATTTATTCTGGAAGGCATTGTGGTTCCACAAACACATTCCAGAATAATTGTTCTGAAAGTCTTTTTCCAAACTCGAAAATTTGAAAATATCATTTTCACGATTTCAGCCAACATCACTCAAAAAAACAAGTATTCCTTACCTGAAACTGTCTACCATTTCTTTTAAACAACACCAGCACACATCCTCGGAACTATCCCTTTCCTCCACCACCAACCAAGTCTTCTATGGACTTCTGTATTTCAAATAAAATTCTCAAGGATAAAATTGGTATTTCAAAAATTATAGGAGTACATGTAGAGATTGAGGGGTGCAGGAAGGAAAAGTCTCAACCATATCAGCCAACACCAAAAATCCGGCAAGGAGAAGCACTTTTTCAGGACCAGGACCCAAATTTCATGGATACCTGGCCGTTGGATTCAATTGCAATCAGTGGCATGAGTGAACTGGGAGCATAATTTACTGTCATTGGTAGAATGACTCTAATTGATTGTGTAACTGTACACTGACACTGTATCCAAATTAAATTCAATTTGTTTTGCAGTGATAATATTATTACCACATTTAGTGTGGCCACCAAACACTAACTTTTTTTTCAAATTAGATCACAAGATTTTGGTAGAGTTACACCATTCTACAAGTGTTTCCATGTGGGTATGAACATCAAAAGTCCCCAATAGATAAGATCAAAATTACTAAGCACAAGAGACTTGGTTCTCCTAACCAACCAACCACATAGGTCAAATTTAGAGTCATTTAAACCACACTTTTGAGAGGAAAAGGAAAACTTAAAACAAAACACACCATCAAAAAGGACAGTGAAAATTTTTCATCCACATGCCTTTGTTTCTGTTCCCATCACTTTCAGCTTTAGATTACACGTCAGGCAGCTACATATAGGTTAACTGGTTAAGCCAACTCCCTAAAATGAAATATAAAATAGCACACAGCTTACACTATTGTGCACATCCACAAAAGTAAAATTACCAGCACCAAAACTGAAACTGATTGTTATTATAGAAGTTAAAAAAATTAAATTACATAAGTCATAACCTTACCAATCACTTATTTTATGATACTTGCATTACATCACAGAACCAGCATAATGTTTTTTTCTTCCAAATTTTATTGCATTCAGTGTATGCATGCATTATTAAGGTTTGAAAATTCAATGAACATCACATAAACCCAAAATAAATGCAGTAAACATGAGACCCGAGTTCAGAAATACGTGAACAACAATCTTATTTTCTATTATTCATTCTCAGTGGACAATAACAGGTATGGTACAAAACTATAAACCAGAAAATTTTTTTATTTCTGAAAGATATGTCACAGGCATGTCAGTGTTTCAGATTTTCGCTTGTGTGAATATCTGAATAAACTAGTAAACACATGCATATTTCCAATACCTACAGCCAAGGCCTTAAAAAGTGAATATTGACAAGATAAGAAAGATGAAATTAATGGAAGATCATTTTATTGTGAGAAAGAGGAATATTGGGACTCACATATCAGTATTAATTAGTACACTCTAACACCATTATTTTCTAACAAATTCATTGTTATATTCACTAAATATGTAGTGAGACTAACCTGGTTCCAAGAGTCCCAATAAATTTTAATCAACAGTTAACAGTGTATTACAATGAGTGCATTAAAGATTGTTGCTAACATTGATCGATCCCAAGATACTGGTTTGGCTTTGGTTCTGAAGCAGGACTCCAACAGACAACTAAAATTTAATGTAATACCTTTGGCTAAGGCAAACTATGATAACACAATACAGTCATTCACAACACACGGTTTCGATCGAGTCTAGATGGAAACATCTTTTACCCAACTTAAATACCAACCAATATAAGTGCTCAACTGTTCATAAATATCTCATTATGCATGGTCTAAAACAACCTTGTTACCTACTTCTAGACAAAACGATACAACTCCCTTCAACACCATTGTCCTGTCCCCAACTCCCTTCAACACAATTGTCCTGTCCCCAACTCCAAAGTCTTAATTTGTAACACCTTTTACATCTGTGTATGCGATACACATAAATACATATAGACAAGAGCAAATGAAACATTTTATTCATAAATTAAAATTAAGTTATGCATGAGCTAATTGATAAAAACTCTCTGATACCATCTTCTCCAATATCTTATTTTTTGTCGTAAATAAGCTTACAAGAAAACTTATGTCATTTGTTTCTTCTTTTCATCTCTTATAAGTTATAAGTGTTGATTAGGATATTATTAAATCACTGAAATAAACATAATGCATGTTTGAATAAACATCACCATAAATACTTCTATGAATAAGAGAGCTAGTATAGATCAAAAATATTCATGTTATAGAGAAACTAAGATAAGAGAACTTTTACACATCAGTAGGCATATAAGTAAATTTTAACTTCTTTCATCTTTTGTTGTCATTTTGTTCTGGAAGCATCTATGAAAAACCTTATCCAAAAGCTCAAACCACATAATACAAATAACATAAGATGGAATTAAACAGCAGCTAGACTCTACTCCTCCGAGATTATTCAGTTTTGGCACAACAGATCACACTCTAGCTTGTGAAAGCAAGCAACATTGACTATATAACTAACACTCAAACATTTAAAAAATAAAATGAAACCTCATTCATCATTCTTATAAAAAACAACAACAAAAAATTTCCTATCCTCTAATGCACACAACAATTGTTTATAGAAAACGAAACTAGAGAGAATTTTGCTTTTTAATTCAGTCAGTGAGCTTTTCTTCTCACTTGCTGCTGTTCTTGTTGTTGCTGCTGCTGATGCGACCTATTATCAGTAGCCAATCTGTAAATCCAATAGACCTGAAAAAGAGAGATAGAAGTGATTAGGTTAGGTTTTGAAGAGGTGAAGAAGAAGAGATGAATGATTAGGGTTACCAAGGCGAAGACGTGAATCGCTATTAGGAGAACAATCAACAAAGATACTGCATAAGAGATCCATGAATGACCTTGCGATTTAGACTCCGCCATTGCTCGGAAGAAGAGAGGATTTGGATGCGCAGCAGCACGACGTCGTTTTACTGGAATTCGGATCCAACCCTTTTCTTTTCCATTTTCTGATTCTCACCACTTTCACTCTCTCTCTTGCCGGAACATGCTCTCACTTTGTCACTGTGTTGATAAAGTGCAAAAAGTAAAAAATACATCAAATACTTCATTTTCTTTACCAAAAGTGAGTTTGCTGTAAAATTATTTAGTCATTTTCAATAATTTATGCTGATTTTTGTAGACTGATTCATGTGTATTTATTTTTCAAAAATGTTTCACTCTTAAAATCCATTAGTTTTTAAGTTTTTTTAATATTTGTTTTTGTTTTTTTTAAACCGAACAAAGTTTTAAAAAACATGATACTAAAATATGATCAAAAAGTTTTTGAGTGGTAAAATATATAAAATTTAAAAATTTAATGGTAAGATCTGTAAGAGAAAAGTTAAATAATAATAATAATAATAATAATAATTACGTCTCTTCTTTTGATGGAGGTTTATTTATCTAATGTTTGTTGGAAGATGTATAATTATATTTTCAAATATTTTTAGATAAAGTAAAAACCTTTCCTAAAATTTTTTGTTTAGACACGCGTTTCTATTAAATTATAAAAATTATCACTTTAATTTTATTTTATTTTTTATGTAGAAAATAGACAAAGAGTATTTTAATTTCGATTTATATTTTTGTTTTGACATCTGTAGACATAAAAATTGTAATTCATATACAAATATTTAAAAACAGAAAATAAAAAACAACATATTATAATTAAAAATAAAAACAAGAGTAATAATAAACTAATGACAAGTCATTGTTTTTTCAATCTTATTTGTCCTACAAATTTGACCAATCTTCTTACACATTTTAACAGAAATACCAATACACAAATATCTTTTTAAATATAAATTTTAACTCTTTTTAGCAACAAGAGAATGTTACTGTAAAGGAACAACTAATCATATTATATCATTCATAACGTTATAAAATAAACTAACAAATATATATATATATATATATATATATATATATAAAGAACAATTAACTAGCATTAGTTATAACATATAGAAGTAACAACTAATATTACATAGTTGTACTCTTTTGGAGCTACAATATCATCTAGAATAAAGTGTGTTTTTTTTATTTAGATGAGTGTGTTTTTTTTTATTTAGATGAGTACGTGGTATTATGTTATCATTTACTTAATAATGATATTGTAATTTTGTAAAGATAATAACAAAACATTCATCCATTACTTTTTCTTTTTTTTTCACTTCTTCATATGTCTCTTAATTTTTATTCTCCATCTGTTTCAGAAACTCTGATCAAATCTTAAGTAGCTGAGGATCATAAAATCATTTCTAATAGACCAGAATCTCATTCAGAGTAATTTTTTATTTATTCTGAAGATCCTTTATCTATTTTTCCTTAAGTTTTTGTTATCAATATTATTGAAAACAATTAAGAAAAGTGTTAATCTCAACTTGATTAATATTATACTAAAAGTTGTATTATTTGGATAACTTGTTCTAGACCTCTAGAGTTGGACTACTGTTGTTGTTTGATTAGAAAAAGTGATAGGAGATCGTCATCTAAGATAAGGAAAGCTAGTAACTTGTTTTATACTAGTTATTTACTTTCAAATAGAATCCTTGGATAGAAAACTTGGATATATGATTATCATTGTTCAAGTCTTTCTTGCAGGTATGACTGGTTCTTGAGCACTGAAAGAGTTGGATTGTTTATCTTGAGTTGGTGTGATTAATTGAATTGTTTCGAGTAATGATGTTAGAAAGTAACATGTGAGAATATTTTGATTGTTGTTTGATGAGATTGAAATGATATGTGAAATGTCTAAGTCATAGAGCTATATGTAATCATTTTGGTTGAAATGAAATTAGTACAGTTAGGTTGAAAGGAAACCAATGTACCATGGTTACATATGTCTCTATATGCTTCAGTATGATTGAATTGATGTGGTATGGGTGATGATTGAGTTATAGGCTCATATGTAATCATTTTGGTTGAAATGAAACCAGTGTACTGAGGGTTGAAATGAGGTACTATGGTTACACATGCACCTATAATCTTCAGAATTGTTGAAATTATATGATTATTGTTATGACTGAATGATGAATCCGTATGCAATCATTTTGATTAAAACGGGATCAAAATACTGGGGATTGAAATGAAATTAAGATACGGTGATTGCAAATGGATTATTGCGAGGTTAATGAATTTGGAATAAAGTATGAAAGTTTGGGATTGAATGTTAAACTTATTTGTATTTGACTTGAGAATTGGTATTTAAATTTTTAAATCTAATCACTTCAATTTTTTTTACTCTTACAAGCTGAAAACATTACTTCACTAGCTTACCCTTGTTGTCCTATTGTGTTGTGAACTGCGATGACTATATTATGTACACGAACAGGTGCAGATGCAGGTTTTGGAGCACCTTAAGGAGTATATGACCTTAGTTTGTTCATCTTTTTGTTTTGTATACACTCGTATATGTGTGATGTATTTAAAGACTTTATGACCTTATAATGGTCTATCTTTTGTCATATAGACAATTGTACATAAGTTTGATGTATTTTGATACTTTATGTTGTACTTTGAACTTTGAATGCATGTTAGTAGTAGATAAAAGTTAATTGTTTTGAAAAATCATTTTCTGATGCTTTCGCTCAAGCGAAGAAATCTCGCCCAAGCGAAGTATACAAAAAAGATTCACTCTGCAAGTCTTACCTGAGTAAGGTGCCGCTCGCCTTATCGAGCTCTTTGTAAAAAAAATGGGTGTTCTCGGATTGATTTTTGCTCAAGCGAGAAGAGAATTTCACCCAAGCAAAGGTATTCCTGCTCAAGCGAAAATAACACTAGAAATAAAGGACTTTTTGGACCATTTTCACTTAAGCGAGAGAATTTTCACTCAAGATGGAATATTCTTGCTCAAGCTAAAAAATATATATTTTTTCTCTTCTTTTATTCTTTTCTTTATTATTTTTTTCTTTTTTATGTAATAAATGTTTTATGGTTTGAAATTATACTTTATTTATTTATAAGCGTTGAATGACAAATGTTATTGAATTTTGGAGCAATTTCAGATAAGATTGTATAATTTTCTATTTTTAAAAAACTTTACAAATTAAATATTAATTTAATTATTGTAAATTAAATATTAATTTAATAATGTTGTTTTAGTAACATGTTGATATTGAATTTCTTTTATTTTATTTTTAAGACTTAAGTCTTTTATAAGATCCCCGTCTTAATTTTAAGTTAGCCAAATCACATAAATATGTTGACAACTTTTTTCTATATAAAATTTAGATATTAAATTTAAAATTTTTATTAAGACTTTACCATTAAAAGTGATATAACTATTAATCCTTGTTATCAAACTAGAAAAATCATATTCATGGAATAAGTATGCTATAAGTCTTGGACATGTTTTGGACAAGGGGAAGTTTTTTAATATAATGGCTATTATTAAAAAATAATATATATGTTTACATTAGAAATTTTATAACCTCATTTATAAAATAATTGTCCGTCTTACTTTGCATTATTTTGATTTTCTTAATAGTGTAAATTTAGTTTTTAAATTTTGAAACTAATAAATTTTGATCCATTTATTTATTTATTTATTGACAGCTAAGGATGGAAATAGGTAAGAAAAGTAACAATAACTTAAGAACTAATTGGCTAAATTTATATTAAAAAAAAAACAAAAGGTCAGAACTTTATAAAACCTTTGTTGGATTTGATAAGCTAATTTGTTTATGTAATAATAATAATAATAATAATAATAATAATAATAATAATAATAATAATAATAATAATAATAATAATATATGTTAATAAAATAATAATAAAAAATTATTAATTTTTTTCAATATAATATCATAATGACATATCACCAGAAAATAAATAATTAAATTATACTAATTAAAATGAAATTAAATAAAAAAAATCAACTAAAAGTTAAAAAATAGTTTTTATTATTATTTAACTATAACTTAGTAGCATACATTTTAAGATAATTGTTAAAAACTAATAAATTTATTATATATAATTCATAATTAAATAAAAATTATTTTTATTATGTAGCTTACTACTTTAAATCAAGTTTTTGAATTATATGTTTAATTATAAAAGTCAAAAATTATGTTATATTTGAAAAAATCAAATTTTTAATTTTTTAATTAATTTAGCTGAAGTATTTTTAATGGATAATTAAGAAATTTATCACAATTAAATTGTTATTATTTTAGAGAATGGGAGATCATATTTAGTGCTTTATAGTAGTTTGTTCAATATACAAATTTCCCACAATTTTAATTGAAATATATTTCTTTCTGCACTAATTTTCTTCATTTTTAAATTATGTTAGCTTATAAAACTTTTATTTATTTTTTATCTTGTGAGTAGATGAGGATATATCTATGCTTTCTGTCGGTTGATTTTTAATATGAGTATTTATTATATTTAAAAAAAATATTTTATTTAATCTTTAGACAATAAAAATTAATTTGTATAACAAAACAAGATTTATTGATCTTTTTAAGTTTATTGGCTTTATTAAACTTATTTTTTTTTAAGAAACAGACTATTAAATATATTTTTATAAACAGACTATTAAATATATTTTTAGATCAGGTCATTAAAAAGTATATACTAGATTAAAAAAAAACAAAACTAAAGTTTATTAAATGCTACAATCTTATCATAAGTTATTGGTTGAGTTAAACATTTTATGTTAAGGGTTAATAACAATGGTTCGTATGATTTATTTGGTTTTGATTACCAATTAGGCTTAAGCCCAATTTGTGAAAACAAAAATATTATAGGAGCAAAATACCAAAGGCCCAATTCATATAATAATTCTTAGGCAAAAACTTTCTGTATTCCATTAAACTTGACGCCCATCCAAATAGAAAATTATAAAAATACTCTTATCTTTATCTTTTAAAAAATGTTTTTTAAAAAAATTTAAAAATTATTTTTAAAATATAAAATTTATATTTCAAAAAATACTTTTCAAAAATATATTTTAAAATGCAAATTTTATATTTTAGAAAATATTTTGAAAAATATTTTTTAAAATATAAAATTTATATTTTAGAAAAAATTTCAAAATATATTTTTGAAAAATATCTTTTAAAATTTATTTTTATCTTAAGAATATTTGTAGAATTTTAAAAGTGACGGGACGCATACGTGAGGTGGGGTGCAGGAAGTATTTACCTAATTCTTATATGCTGAAACATTGAATTTGTTCAAAATCATGTATTGGAGGAGATTAACACTTGTAGCAGGAACACTAACATAACTTAGAATGCAATTGAACTTATGAGATCTCAAATCTATAAATCTTAGTTTCTTTAGAACACATATTTAAAACTCTGATCCTAATTAATGCTCCAGCACAACCACAAATAGATGAATATAAAACTCTGATCAGTCTGTATCTGACAGAACCATTTTTATCTTAGTGTTGAATCATCATGGATAGTCTTTAATGCTAAATCTAAGATAAGTAAATAATATTTATTTCAAAAATATGGGTTCATATATTAACATGATTATATAAAAGAATCATATATTATATAATATCTTATATAATATCGTTATGAAATTCAAAATATTTATGAATATTATGATTTTTAATATTAATTTATATAAATAAAACAATTTCACACAAATAATAAGTTAAAAAGTTGTTGTGAACTAAATTGATTCTTAGTTAATAAGAAGTTGATTAATTAATTTAAAAGTGATATCATCTAAATTAGCATGCATATGAAATATTATCCATTTCAAACATGTGTGCTCAATTAATTAAATTAATTAATGTTCAAAAAATTATTAATATATTTATCCCTTGAGTTTTATTTTTACTTTCAAAATTTTAACATAAAAATAAAATATTTTATATTCTAATTAGTCTGTTCAAAATAAGAATTATAACAAATTACGATCATGTTCATAGTTAAGATTTAGTGAAAAACTAAAATTTGATGATACAAAATTTGTTAAGAAAGTTTTATTTTGATAAATTTTGTGGTTCCTAAAATGCATATTTTTTATCCTTATAATCTTATTAATTAACACTCAATAATTTTGATGGAGTATAATACTAAAACATACCATTTAACAATGAATTAAATTTCAATTTCATGTTCCTATAAACATTAACTAGGGTGAATATAAAGACTTTAATTAAATATTTAAACTTTATACTTACTACTTGAGTGTTGTGGATTACAGATTACTTAATTTTTCTTTTAGAACTATAGTTATCATGATATCTTAATTATGTCTTTAAAACCCTCCATACTTGTTTAATTAGTAATGTTTTATGGTTTACTACCACCTTATTACTTGATAATTTAAATATTAAAAAGGTCAACATCTTCCAAATGTATTTAACATCATATTTTGATCTATTTTTCCTAAAAATGATTATAAGTTCTTTTAAACCATCTTGAATTACACCTATAGATTTAATCATTATCTAAATTTCAATTTTTTTTCTCATTGAAACTATTAGGACAAGGATTATTATCATAGCATTATTCTTCTATTTCATCTACTAAATCCTAATTTAAAAAAAATCTTATATTATCTCATCAATTTGTCTATTTAATTTTAAAAAAAATCTTATATTAACTCATCAATTTGTCTATATAAATAGACTACCAATAATATCTGTTATATAAACTTTAAATCGTTATTGCTATCCTCATAGTGTAAATAAATACGTTAAACCCTAAAATTATTTTACTATTATTCAAAAGGTATTAATTTGATTTTAACAATTTTGAAGCGTGAAATTTCTAATTTTAGTGATTAACGCATCAATCTTATAAAAAATCACACTACTAAACATTATTTATGCTGAAAAAATCGAAGAGTAAAAACATTAAAAAGACCTCATATAAACTTTAAATCATTACTGTTACTTTCATAACCCCGAACCTATTTTGCTGTTATTAAAAAGTACTAGTTTGATTTTAATAATTTTGAAACAAGGAATTTCTAATTTAAGTGGTTAAAGCATCAATCTTAAAAAAAAAGTCAAACTATTAAATATTTTTTCTATTGAAAAAATTGAAAGAGGAAAACACCAAAGAGATCTCACAACAATGAGACATAAGACTCATTCACAAAATAGATTAATGTAACTTTCAATCCAAACCCTTAAGACAATAAATCTGTAAGTCTTTTTTTTTTATATATTGTTCATCTTTCTTATTTTTAGTTAATGTGATACTTAAATGAAAAACACTAAGAAGATCTTATAACAATGAGAAGAATCAGACCCACATAAGAAATTGACACCACTTTCAACTAAAATCTTAAGACAATGGATTTGTGGACCTTTCTTCTTACATGTTGCTCAACTTTTTCAATTCTACTCAATATAAAAGTTAAGTTTACATCTAAATATTTAATATTGTGACATTTTAAACAAATAAACATATCCATCAATGTTATACGACAATATGTATGCATAATATTTTAATATACCCTAATCAACAACATACCTTTAAAACATTTCTTCTTACTTTTATTATCTTATTTCTCAATCTTATAAAATTCAACTTTTAGCCTCTACAAAAATCAACTTCAAAATACAAATTTGTGCCTTAAAAGATAACTAAAATGATTTAGTTCAGTTTAAGAAATTTAGCATTATGAGATAAATTCATTTTTGACAATGAGTCCTAAGTGTACACATTTACAACTCTAACAAAATTTATTTATTCGTTGAAATATTTTTATATGCTTTAATATAAAGATGATGAAAGAAACAACTCATTTATATGGATCAATGACTCATGTTAATATTTAAAATGACTTATTCACAATGTAACAAATGTTTAAGTTAAATGAATTCAATTTGTTTTCTATAAAAATTTAGCAATAAAAAGAAACTCGTACTAATATACAATTTAGAAAAATAACATAACTAAAATATTTTTCACAACACAATATCTCACTTGAAATATGTTCAAGTTAGGAATGATGAAGCAAGTTAGTCTAACTCATTTTTACTGAAAACACTACGGTTAAGCAGGAATAAAAATCTTGGTCCAACAATTTTATATATACACACACTAAACACATAATTAATCACGTAAATACTTTCTAAATTTTTAACTAATTAATTAATATTCTTAATTAAATAAATTAAAAGGAGTATTACTTTTACATGTTAAATTATTCTGTTATAATTAATAATTAAAACTTATTTTGTAAACATTAACAATTTAATTCATAAATATTATACATGTGTATCTCTTTCAAATAATATATTATAAAAAGTAATTTTTTTAAACTATTTTTCATTTCAATTTTAATTTTAAAAAATGGATTAGCAAGCTATCCCGTCATATTCTACATCTAATTCACTATGTTGATGAGATGAATAAAAAATGGACCGAACTTAAAATACCAACTCAATCCACTTTCTCATCCCTAATTCAAATAACTCACATTTAAAAAAAAAACAATATAAATATTATATAGCATGACATAATTGAAAGAAAAGAAACATAAATAAAATGTTCACTCACATATATTAAAAAAATATTAATCCCTCAAGTAAACTTGAATACTTCATTAGACGTCACCCCATCATTAATGTTAATGGTAAAATCATCATAATTCCCCAAGATAAGACCTAACTTAAAGTAATAATAGCTTCTCCTGACTTTACCTTTCTAACCAATCTCTTACTATCATTAACAAATCTATTTGGGTCAACACAAATGCTAGGATGTGAAGACATCCTTTATTTAGGTCTTATGATCATGAGATGAAATGGAGTGGCTTTAGCCCAATTATTTATTTTATTTTTTTAAATATAACAAACAATGCCTAGATTTTAATTAACCAAAATTTTAGAGAGATGTCAAATAATGCCTAGTTTTAATTAAAATTAATTACCTACACTAAAATGATTGGTAACGAGTAATATTCGAAAACTATTTTTTTAAATACTAATCTCATTAAAATGTTTAAATCATTACTTAAAAATTTATAAAAAAAAACATTTAATTTGTATGTAAACAGATTAATTAATTTCACACCGAAATCAATCAATAAATTATATACATTACAAACCTAATAACTATAGATTAAATAAATAATTTACATAGAAATTCAGGGTGTGTTACCATAACCTAGTATGATCATTGAATTCATTTTACTAAACACATAAATAATCAAACAATGCTTTCAAAACTTTAAGGAATCATAAGTATATTCTCTTATACAAGGCAACAAAATAAATATCCATTCATATTCCAACAATGGAAACCATGTCTAACCCAATTAATGATCGAATCAATAGAAACTTGACGTGAATACGTGGTTAACATGAACACAACACAAGGAGAAACCACCATTGTTTGGAAGTACAAGTATGAGAAATGGAGTTGTAGTTTGGGTAGGGTTATGCATACGTGGTAGTTGGAAATTAATTGGGACGAAATAGCACTTCCCTTTTGATAGGGTTGATGTGTGCCCTTTTTATTGTGAGACACACGTAAGAAAGTAGTTGATTTGGATAGGGCAATCAATTAATGGCATGGGAGAAGAGAGGCAAAACATGTGCCCTATAAATAAAGACGTTTCAAAGGCAATATATAGAGATTGTGATATCTTGGGATGTGAAAATCACAACATGGGAAAATGTCAAAGATAAGGATCCAAAACTTTGAAAATCACACCATCATAATAACAAGAGAATTTATTCACACCAGTAACATGGAAATTTCTCTCCAAGGAGATCCTAATCTGTCTCCTACAACTTCCACTCTCTTCAACCCTAAACCACCCAAAAAATATTACTTAGTTGTTAAAGAACATTGAGGAAATGTCACTTGAAAAGACTTTTCCACTAACATTTATGAGAAGATAATAAAAAAAAAGGTTTTACAAGGTAAAATTAGTTTAGATTTTAGAAATGTTAATGAGAAATTAAATTTCTCAAACTAGTGTAAATTTTTTTTAAAATTCTCAAAATGATGTATTTTTTATTTTATTTCTGGATATGGGTAAATCGTGCAGAGATTGTACGATATCATTGTAGATAAATCGTTCTATTATTACACGATTTAATTCAAGATATATGAAATTGTGAGAAGATAATACAATTTAGTTAAAGTAATAAAACTGTGGAATAAATGTACAATTTTAATTAATTAATTAATTAATTAATTGAAATCCGTAGGCTACTGCAAGAGTTTAGGGTAATTAATTCTCGATATTGTATTGAGTTATGCATATAAAATTAAATTAGAATTAATGCATAGTGATAAAACCGTTTTGGAAATTTTGATGAAAATGAAAATGTAGTTATTAAAATTAATTAATTGTTATTTAAGTAATAAAATAAATGTGAAATTAATTTGAATGGAAGAATATAAAGAAAAATTACTCGTAGAGAAAATTTAAATTATTTGAATTGATTAGTTTTTAAAATTTATTTATATTTTTTTACTTCTTAAAAGTACTTACTTGGACTCTTTTCTTTTTCTTTTATAAAAATTCTGAAACTTATCTATATTTTTTTCTGTTTTAAAACTACTTATGTTCTTTTTTTTTCTTTTATAAAAATAACCATTGTTGTAATTTTATAAAAATTCTCAAAGTACTCCGCTTTTTTTCTTTTCTTTTATAAACATTTCCAAACTTATTTAAATTTTTTTTCTTCTTAAAACTACTTCTAGTCTGATTTTTTTTTTGTTAAAAATAACCATTACTGTAATTTTTTTTTTAAAATAGTAAACATGAATGATATAAGGATAACCTATTTTTTTAAAAGTAAACTATGTATAGATTACCTTAAAGTACATAAACAATTGATTATATATTTATTTATAATTAATTGTTGTCATACATAAATACTAAACAAAAATATGTCATTTCATTATAGAGAAACCCAAAATATTAAATATTTTTTAAAATAAATTTTTTGAAATGGAATGTTAAAATAAAAATTTTATTTTACATTGAAATGGAAATTATTGGTT
>Ga0099824_1004170_pt1 | contig 20919 bp, 8 predicted proteins | sample SiratrowhiteBW_FD_76837 | JGI IMG/M metagenome (GOLD analysis project Ga0099824, IMG submission 76837) | Root nodule microbial communities of legume samples collected from California, USA - Siratro white BW | ecosystem: Host-associated > Plants > Roots > Nodule | place: USA: California... | reverse complement strand
TTGTATGAAATTATTCTTATTATTATTATTTAAATTAAATTCATATGAATTTAATTAAAATTATTTTTATTATTATTATCATTATGTTATTTTATTTTAATTTAAAATAAATTTGTATCTCTTGATATTTATGTTATAGTTTGTTAATTATTATTATATAATTATTATTATTATTAGTTATTTTGTTAATTGTTAAATTTAAGAATCATAGTATAAAATAATTAAAAAAATTATTGCAAAGAGAGAAATGATTTTAATTAATATCATTAATTGAAATAGCTTGTCACTTTTATTTTGACCAATTGAAAATTATGTCTATCTAGCTGACAGAATTTGTCTATTTTAGTAAATAATTTCCTTTTTACCTATTTTGAAAATTAAAATTGAAAAGTACACAAAATGAAAAAAAAAAAAAAAGAACCTGAAATAGATATCACTTATTTACCTGGATCCTTTGACTCAGGAAATTCTTCCTCCTTCTTGATGTTGGATTCTGTGATATAAATTTTGAAGCTGGGAGATGATGGACCTATATTTCTCCCACTTTCATCATCATCTTCATCATCATCATCTTCATCCACCTCGTCATCACTGCCATATGTTGTATTATTCCCTTGCTGCAGCCATGCACTCTTCACCTTCTCATCCTTCTTTCCAACATCTCTTCCTTTTTCTTCATTGTATAACTCATTATGCTGTTTCCCGGGTTAAGAAGCTGGCAATGGAAACACTTTGGAGATTTTTTCAACACGTTTGGCTTGTTGAATGTCATTCAGAGAACCCTTATTACTGTCCCCACCTTCATTTTCTTCATAAGATTGAGACCTTCCACCATCAATAGTACCATCAAAATTCAGGTCCTTCTTTTCACTCTTGCGTCTCAGCTCTTCAATTCTGCTACGGACTCTAGCAGGCAAAACCTCCCCCCCTTTTCCATTCAACCTTGAATTGGTGGACCCCATTTGGATCAAAAGAATTGATTCAGATCTGACACGGTTCAAACTTGGAACAAGGTGAAGGATTATGAAGGGGTTATGTGCATGTGGCAGTTGAATTAACAAAATACAGTCTGTGTATACAGTTGTTAATTCGTTGGAAATCAAATTTAGCACAAAAAACCATTGGATATTGTGTATCTACGTTGTCTGTCTCATAGCATTATAGGATAAGGCACGCACACACTAACATAACCTCAACATATTAACGTTACATAAAACCTGGATCTTCAAACTGGGTTCTGTGGCGTATCTGTCCCTTTTCTCAAATTAAGGCTTCCTCGAACTGGGTTTTGTTATTTTTAGTCAACACAATGATACTTTCTAAACGTGGAAAATTTCAGGAGAAGATTTTGGGCACACAGAAAAATCTCATGTAAAAACTGAATTTCTATTTCCACTTCCCACTATATATATTTAACCTTTATAAAAATAGTTTTATTTGACTATTTTTTAACTTCGAGTCGCTATAAATTTTAAAGTTTTATTATCTAAAAATGAATTTTAATCCTGGTAACATTGTCAAATTCTATCACATAAGTGGGGATAAAAATGTTTTTTTTTTAAATAAAATTTATCAATATTAAATTATTATTTAATGCTTTTAATCATTTGTTTAATAACGGAAATCTTCACTAAAAGATTGTTAATTATTTTGATATAATCATTAGCTATTTATTTGACATCCAACTAATCTTCATTCCATTAATTCTAGTGGTTTATTTTGGATAATAATGATACCTCCTTTCACAAATAACAACTCTATACTCAAGTCAGTATCTAACCTTAAGTCATAAATAAAGGATCCCAAAACCATTCATATGATAAACTTTTTATTCATTCATTTTTGCATTCTCTTTTAATTGGAATCATTATTTAAAGAGTGTTACTAGCTAACATACTGAATAATACCTTATCAAATGATGGAAAAGAATTAAATAAATCAAATGATGGAAAAGAATTAAATAAACCAATTTAACAAGGTTATGATAGTAAAGTAGAAATGAAAACTTGGAATAGAAAAACATGGATCGTGGAAGGAGATAATACAGTCTAGGTTTATGGAGAAATATGAATGAAAATAGAGTTAATAAAAAATTGTCTTGGTGATAGAGAGATTTATATATAGTATGTGGACAACGCACCCAATCAAAATGGTTTCACTAGAATAAAATGAAAATAAAATAAAAATTAAGTGTGATAAAACAGTAAGGTTTTGGGGGTTTTGGGACGATAGGTGAACTAGGTTTAAATTGTTAAAAGAAAAATTCCCTAAATTATACCTAATTTCACAGTCTAAGTTTGGAGATCTAGGAGAATAGTATAATGATACTTGAAAGTGGAATGTAATTTGAAAAAAAGAAAGACTGACTTGGAAATCTGAAAAGGAACAACAGTTGTTAACACTAATATCACATGTATAAAAAAAGAGGGAATACGAGTTTTTGGGTATGGTTAGGTGAAGATTAAGGGGAGTATACTCTTAGGTCAAAATATAAAGCATTGCAAAACTTAAGTACTGACCAGAACATACACTTTTTTAATTAGTTATGGAGCTTAAAAGTCATATCAGCACAATTTTTTTCACCTGTAATATTGGATTAACTACCTAAGATGAATTTGGGTAAAGAGGGATAACATTTGGGAAGCTTATGGTGTCCTCTTTGTCAAAATCAGGCAGAGGCTACTACTTATTCATTAATTGTAGTGTAATGCAAAAGGTTTGGGACAAATATGATAGTTGGGTGAGGGTGAGCATTGCTAGACACAATATCATAGTTAATCATTTCCAAAATTTTCACATTATAGGACTTAACAAACACCAAAAATCTGGTGTCGACAGAGGTGAGGGTGGCAGTTATATGGAAGATATGAAACCAAAGAAATAAAATTGTTTTTGAGGAAAGAAGAGTGGATGTAAAAGAAATCTTTTGTATGAAAAAACTTAAAGGGCCGGTGTGGATAAAGCATAAAACCCTTAAGTAAATTTCACATATTCTTATTGGTATTATTGTCCTTTAAATTGTCTTTAGACATTAACAACTATATATAAGTTAAAATAGAGTTTTTGTGTGCAAGGATTCCCTTAGTAGACCTACACTAAATACAATATAATTGTTAATGTGCATTTGCGTAATTAATTCTAGGTTACGTAACATGTTAAAGTATAGAAGGAATTGACCATAATATGTAATCAGATGGCAAGATTAGAACTTTGCTTCAATGTATTCTATGTTACTCAATGATATTTGTTGGAGGGGCAAAGAAAGGTATGTTTTGTGGTTTTTTTCCCATTGTGGTGCAATTTTCTTTCCAAATTCCTAGAATGTGTAATTTTTTTAATTACAGTCATGGGTAAATCGTGTCATGTCACAATAATTACGTAACGAAGAAATCTTGCCAACGTGGCACAATTTTGTTTAACAGACAATGAAATTGTGCCAACGTGACACGATTTTAGTGCTTAATTAAAATTGTGTTGAGGTGACACGATTTCAGGATAATTTATCTGAACTAAAATCGTGCTGAGGTGACACGATTTCAGTTCAGAAAAATTACCATGAAATCGCGCTACCTTAACACGATTTTACTTCATATAAATTATCCTGAAATCATGTTATCTCAGCACGATTTCAGTACATCTATATTTTACACCACGATAATTATTTTTCTCTTGCAACTCAACCACCATCCTTGCATCTGAATCCCAGTTGTATCTCCCAAAACTCTTTGTTCATAAGCATGTCTACAAAGTATATTCTTCAACAATGATTAAAGACCATAATGATACACATCAAAATAACCTATTTTGTGAAAAGAAAATGACAAAAAAATAGGACAACTAGTATAGCACTCAATATTCACCATGTTTAGAGTATTTTAATTTGAGAAATTATTTGAAATCGTGCACGTTCAGAAAGGAAAGGTTGGAAAAGCCAATTCCAAGAGACAAACCACCCTTTTTAAGACCTATTTGTTTCTTAATAAAAATAAAAAAATAAAAGTGGAAAAGTGATATTTGATAACAAATAATTTATTATATTTTGTAATCATATTAATGAACTTTTATATTGTACTGTTTTTATTAATTACTATTTTTATTACTTATAAATTAATTTTAATCTATGAAGAAGCATTTATACTTTTTAATTTGTGTATCAATTCATGGATCAATTTGTAAATAATTATTTTTATTTTTAAATATTCTAATAACTTTAACCACACCCATCACTATAAATTTCCATCGATTTTCATAAATTCACGAGATATTGATAGAAAGAAATGGAAAACTCTCTTCAAATAATTAAATATTAGTTTAAAAATATAGTTGTATTTATACCTGAGACTCTTCCAATAATACAAAAACAACCCTCTCGTAGTTTATTAAGGCCTTTATGGGTTTATATAAACTCCACACTACATCACTTGTATACACCAATTACAAATTATAATATCCTTTATACACCTTTGTCTTTGAACTAGTTGACTTCAGAGATATAATATTAATATTTTCAAATATGGGTAGCGTAAAGGTTGTTGGAGATCCCACATCAACTAGAGATGAGGCCTTTCAATAGTTTATAAAGTGGATGCAAACCTCACCTTAAAATCCGGTTTTGTAAGGTTGAGTTAGGCTTAAAGTCCATTTCTTAATATGGTATCAGAGCCTATCCTAGTAAGGTTGTTGGGCCTATCGGGCCACCTGCTATCGAGCTTTTACCGGACCACCTTTATATATAAGTTCCACGCTCGAGTTGAGGAGTCTCGGTGTGTGAGGAGTGTGTGTTGGAGATCTCACATCGACTAGAGATGAAGTCTTTCAATAGTTTATAATATAGGTGTAAACGTTATCTTAAAAACCGGTTTTGTAAGGTTGAGTTAGGCTTCAAGTCCATTTCTTAATAAAGGTTGCATGCATGGTTGTCATGTGCATGGCCGTGGTAGGTGCAACAATCATGGTGGAGGTCATTTCATACAATGATGTCATTAAGAATTTGACACTGTGCCTATCATCCAAGGTGATCATTTATATGGATTATTGTTGGAAAAATGGGGTTTGAAGAGACACTTCTGGAAAATGGAATTTTGAGATAGGATTGAGACTCAGATGCATCATGGATAGGTCGCTGAAAATATAGAAATACTGAAATCGTGTTAAGGTGACACGATTTTAGTGTATTTTTTTAAATGAAATCGTGTCACCTCAGCACGATTTCAGGGTAATTTTTCTAAACTAAAATGGTGTCACGTCATCACAATTTCAGTTAAAAAAAGTACATTAAAATCGTGCCACCTCAGCACAATTTTAATTAAACACTAAAATCATTTCATTATTTGTTAAACAAAATCGTGACATGGTGGATACGATTTCTTCAATACGAAATTGCTACAACTTTGCACAATTTACCTACTATCGTAATTAATATTTTTTTTACCTATTTTGGGAATTTCATAAAAAAAATTATCTTATAATGGGAAAAGAACCATATTTTGTTTTATATGATGCACATAAAGAGTATATTGTTAATGTGGCAAAGGCAAGTGGAGCTGGGATAGAAGTGGTAAAAAAGGAAGACCGTGATGGGAAAAGGTGTTATGGACATCAAGCAGACTTGGATACTAGAATCGTTCATGAATTAAGGTAATATTACATCTCTTTTTATATCCCAACCAATACTTTGGTCTCCGTTTTGATGGTAATATTTATAAGTTGAACGAGAAGGATTTTAGAAAAGGTAGTATGTTGGATGTCAGCATGTTTTATCTATGCAATGTTGTAGATTTTGGTTGTAATTATTATCTTTTTAAACTGTAAAGAATAAAATTAATAAGATTACTTGGTATTTTAATCTTATTACAAAATAACTATACTATTAATCCTATTTTCAAAATTATATATCCACTTATACAAATTACTAAAACACACTATGATCATCATAGTCGAATTCTTTAAGTCTATCTCTAAACGGTCGAACTTTATAGTTGAACTTTATAGTCGAAATCTGAAGACAGATTTTTAGAAAGCCGAGTTTTGTGGTCGTCCTCGTCCTCCAGATTACATTCCACATTTGATCCCTACATTACTGAGCTCCGAAGATTGATTTCTAGAAGATGAACTTTATAGTCGAAATCTGAAGACAGGTTTTTAGAAAGCCGAGTTTTGTGGTCGTCCTCGTCCTCCAGATTACATTCCACATTTGATCCCTACATTACTGAGCTCCGAAGATTGATTTCTAGAAGATCTATTACTGAAGTTCCAGTGTCCGATGTCCAGAAGCGTGACCTTCGAGCAACTGCATAAAACAAATTTATTAAACTTGAGAGTAGAAGTTGGAAAAGACATTAAATGTAATATCGAACTGAAAAAAAATCAAAGCCTTACAAGTTCTCGCATGTTTATACATAGGAGGCCTACTGTACTTATGGACAGCTAATCCAATACTATATTACTGTTCTGGTTGAAGTAGTAAATAATCATAAGGGTGAGGATAGATTTGGTTGTAAGTTTGTTAACTGAAACCAACCATGAGACATCTCTTTGTAATGAAGGGTGACATATAGTATAATAAAATGGTCAAGTGCCTCATACTTTTTGTACACAGGTAGTGGCAATCCTATAATACACCATTTTATTTAATTCAATTTTTCGTTGAAAACAAAAACTGAATAATATTTATTCTTTCTTTGTAAGTAACGCATAAGAGGTTCTTGAAACTTATTTTATCTGTTCTAAAAAGAAATAATTCAGTTACCTTTACGGGCCTATCAACTTTCTAAAAGCAGCGATTCTTTTATTCGTTGTCACTATTTTGTCCACGTTAGAGAAAACATTATGGAATTACAACATAATTTGCTTATTTATATAATACCCATTTTTGGAAAAAATCCTAATGCTTTTAACCTTAGATGTTTTAACCGTTTCGATTACAATATATCTCTTATTTTCCATTAATTATTATAGATTTCAATAAAGTAGTCATTAAAATTAAAAAGTTTATTTAAAAAAATACTAAGACAAATTAGTAGATGTTGTGATTAAATGATGAGATGCATTTTTCAATCTCTCTCTATATATAGACACACACCCTTGCGTCAAAAATAAACAAATTTAAACTCATGACAAGCATTTACAATAACACCTATAGCATGTATCGGGGCTAAACTCGTCAACATATATACCTTTAAGTCGAGAATTGATTTCACATTAAAATGATTCTCGTGGACGAACATTTATAATATTTATGATAAAAATATAAAAGTTATATATGATCTTTTAGGATAATATAATATATATTTTTTCACAACTACCATCATTTCCTCTCAATATAATAATAGTGAAGGGTGATTATAAGTTATTCCAAGAATAATGTTTGGTAAAACTATTCCTTTTAATATATATTTATACGTATTATATTCCAATAATCTAACCATAAATTTTTATATTATTTCAATGATCATTTACACGAACTTTTACATATAAAGTATGTATAGTTCAGTAATCTTATAGTTGACATTTCAGATATTAAAAATATATTATTTATTGAATTGAATTTATTTAATAAATTTTAAAAGTTTATAAATATAATTTATTCAATAAGAATTTTTAATCATATTTGATCTGTACTTTGACTAGCTAATGCACGTTTCACTAGTGAGACCATTCATCCCAATTAAGATACGGATTTTGTAAACGTAATTAGGAGAAGGAATTTAATTTATAAAGATACTCTATGACTTTTGCTAAAATAATTAGCATGTATATAGCTAAACCTTAAAATTTTGAAGCGAATCATTTTTACATAGACAATCTAAAAATTAATATTGATCAAATAATAAAAATATACACGTGTAAATGTATTCTTTTAATATAAGTGCAATTACTCATGCAGGTGAGACACCTCCAATAATGTGTTCCTTTAGCTCCAAATCAGTGTGAATATTCTCTTTCATATGCATTCATTTTCTTTAATGGAGAGAGCATAGACATGCGAACAAATTTGCAGATAAAAAGGAAGATTATATCTATATCTATATATATATATATATATATCAGTCATGCAAAGAGCATTGCATTTAAAAATGAGCATATTTGCTTGTTTCTTCGTGGTTAGGAGAAGAGACCTCTTCAACGTTATTGGAACTTGAACAAGATGAGAATGTAGAAGAATGTATAGGAGCCGGAACTGAATTGTGATGAACACTAAAAAACTCAAAGAATTTTGGCTCAGCCACCTCAACATTATTCGTCACTGCATTCTTCTTCCTGGGAGGAGTAGTGTTGTTATCACTTTCTATGCTTCTTTTCTTCATGAATATGCGACACAGAACCCAATCCCCTATCTCCTGTGAATAGTTCTGCCAACCCGAAAGCATTATAATTTGTCATAATGTATATACAATATTGGTGTTTCTTTTTCTTTCAGTGGTTTTTAGATAATAAACATACCTGGATTGATTTGGAAGCACTAGTTTCCACACTGACGAGTCTATATTCATGCATGAGCCATTCAGTTCTGGACCCATTTGGAGACTTTCCTTCATAAAATACAAGAGTCTTTCTCAACCCCGCAATGCCATTATTTATTGACGATGAAACCTTTTTGTCTGATCCCGTTGCCTTCCAATAGCCAGAGTTTGTTGTTCGGTTCATACGATTTCCGTTTCGATACTTGGCTTCCTTGAAGCTGAAAAAGTACCTCTCTTGTTCATCATCACAATTTCCTAATCAAACACATACACGAGATTGAACATTTAAGCTGTAATCATGCAGTAATCTACTATAAGGACTCAGCATATTATTGTACTAAGCTCATTTTCGTTGATTAGGTCATGTTTCTATTTCGTTTGGTTTTTCTCTATTTGTACTTTTTTTGCTGGCTTAAGATTGAAGTTGCCCTACTTTGATCAACTTGATACTTATGTATTATTAATATAAAATTATTTTATAGTATCAAGTAAAATATAAATCTGGTAGAATGAAAAACCTGGTAGCCTGTTTACTCTACTTTAATCCCATATCATGAGTCAGCCATGTTTTGTTAAAACTTACACGTTAAGTAAAGAACTATAAGTGATTTTGTGCTACACCTTTAGAATCTTCTTCATTGTTAGGAAAAATTAAGAACAGAAGAACAAATTATTGGTTGTACCTGGCAAATCCCAGGGATCATACTTGCTGACATTGATCTCAGGGATGATTGAAGCAGGCAACTGGGAGGAGAAGATCTTACATTTCAAGTACTGAAACACAAGCTCTTCATCTGTTGGCTGGAAACGAAAACCAGGAGGCAAACTACTCACTCCATTTTTTATAAAATTTAGCCTTTCCATTGGGCTAAGTTTTCTCTATGAATGGTGATGGTGGTGACACGCACATGAATGAATGCTTGCGTACGTATTATATAGGCTCTTGCCTGGGAATGAGAAAGCAAACAAAGGTGATTGCTGAGGGAAGAGGCGAGAACAAAGATGTAAAGGCCACGATACTTAACAAACTAAATTTTATGCTTCATAGCTATTATTCATAATTAAACAAAAGTTCTTATCAGTTAGACTATCTTTTTCTTTGCCTTTTCTATCAAGGAAAATTATCCTATCAATACATGCCTAACCTTTCTGCATCCTAATAAAGTGATTATCCGTCTGTCATCTTTTTAACTTTAAATTCACTATGTTTAAATCAGAGTAGCAAACTAGATTGTGACAATTGTGAAATAATAATAATAATAATAACTTTTTTTATAAGCAATAAAAAATATTATAAATACAAGCATTTGAGAACCATTCCAACCTTTATAAAAAAAAAACTTACTATATAAAATTATAACAGAAACAACTGTCTTCAACCCAATTCCAATCTTATACAGATAAAACTTAGCAGTATAACACTGGGTTAAGTTGTGATAGTTTCACCGCAAAACCAGAAAATTACACAGGTAACAAATTCAGAAATTGTATCTATTTCAAGCTTGTCCTGTAGCTATTTGTGTTGGCCTTGTAATATGATACCCTAAATGTGCTTGTTTTTCAATGTTCAGACAATTTTATTCAATAACTCTCAAGTTTCTTTCCTTTCATTATATGCACCAAATAGCGATTGTAGCATTCAGTCAGTCCCTCCTTTCCAGCCACTGCATCATGAATCTTCTCAATGTTTTACCCCGTACATCAATGTAACAGACACATCTTGTGCAGTATCTATAAGACTATTACAAAATGTATAGTGTAGTATGAAATGCAAAGATAAATAAAAATAAACAAAAGATATGAGAATAAAAAAATTATCTCTATTTTTTTATTGAAAATAAAAGTAAAAAGTTGAACCTATACAAGAAGTGTACTCATTCTAAGTCTAGCTAAAGAGAGAAAAACACAAATAAAAATATTACATTTTGATATTATCACAAAGACAAAATAACATAGTTGATGACAATTTGATTTTATCATAAATACAAAATAATGTAATTGATATTAGTTTTCTTCTAGTCTCGTATCCATATTTTCTAAAACCTCTCATAAGCTGGAGAGTAAATATTGATGAGACCTAGTTTAGAACAAATATTCTTAAAAGATTGATGACTTAAGGCTTTAGTATAGATGTCAGTTAGTTACACCATGCTAGAAATGGAAAGCAGATGGAAGAGACCCTTCTTCAATTTTTCTCTGATAATGTGATAATCTATTTTTATGTGTTCCGTACACTCATGAAATACTGGATTTGCTACAATGTGCAATATATCTTACTAAGTCATTGTCATAGTATAAAAAAAATGACTGCTCAAAAGAGACTTTGAGATCTTGAAGAAGATAGACTAATCATTGAATTTTACATGTAATAGTGACCATTGCCCTATATTCAACTTCACAGGAATTCTTTAATATTGTTTATTGCTTCTTTGATTTCCAGGATATAAGAGTATTCCCAAGATACATACTAAAATTAGTCACTGATTGCTTTAAATCATTACAGTGCCCCAATCACTACCACAAAAGGCTTTTAGATGGATAGAAGTGTTGAAAGAGAAAAATAAGTCAAGACTTGGAGCTCCTTAATATATTTGAGAATTCTAATTGTTGCATTATAATGAGCATTTGTACGCTTATTAAGAAAATGAGAAAGTTGTTGAACAGAAAAGGTTATGTCAGGTCAAGTATTAGTGAGATACATAAGCTTTCCAATCAACCTTCAATAGGCTTGAACATTTGTGAAAGACACACTTTTAGTAGAAGACAATTTAACAAGATTATCAACATGAGTGACTGCAAGTTTGCAAGCTAAAAGACCTGCATATGTTAACAATTTCAGTGCATATTTTCTCTTATTCATCATCTTTCTTACTTCTTGCTATTTCAAGAACAAGAAAATATCTTAAATTTCCAAGATCTTTGATCTTGAATGTCTTATTTAAAGTTTGTTTGACTCAATCAATCTCTTCTTTATCATTTACTGCCAAGATTATATCATCCACATATACCAATAATACTATAAAAGATCTTTCAGAAGTATTAATGAACAAAGAATGATCATTCATAGAATGAGTATATCCCACAGAAATAAAAAAGGTTGACAATTTAGCGAACTACTACCTGCTAACTTGCTTAAGGTTACATAAAGTTTTTTTTTTTTTTAATTTACAAACTTAAATAGAAGTCAATCCAGGAGGAGTAAGCATGTATACATCTTCTTTCAACTTTCCATGTAAGAAGACATTATTTATGTCTAACTATTTCAATTTCCAGTTATATATTGAAGCTAAAGAAAGAAGCAACCCTATAATAGTCATCTTTGCTACTGGAGAGAAAGTTTCAAGGTAGTCAATGCCTTCTGTTTGTGTGTATTCCTTTGCCACTAACCGTGTTTTATATATTTCAACAGTCTCATCAACCTTATGCTTTATTTCGAATACCTTTTACAACCTATGACAGTTTTGTCCTTAGGTAGTAGAGTAGTCTCCCATGTTTGATTTGACTTCAAAGCAGATATTTCACACTATATAGTCTTTCTCCAACAATCATGTTTCACATTTTCACAATAAGTGTTTGGCTCAACATGTGAATAAAAAGACATAACAAAAGATGTATAAGAAGTTGATAATTTATTATAAGACATAATTCAAAGGATATTTAATTGTTGAAGATGTATTGGAAACATTGTGATTACAATGATAATCCTTTAAATACTTAGGTGGTCTTTTTATTTTGGTACTCATTCGAATTGACTATGTTATTTCATAATTTTCATCGTGGTTTTAGTTTCTATGGAATAAACTTCTTATGGAACTTGTCTAATTCATGATCATTATCAATATTATCACAGGATGCAAAAATGACTTGTGACCGCTAACCCAAAATAGGTTGATCTTTTGTAAAATGACTTTGATCATGAATGTTAGGACTGTCAGTTTCATTGCTAGTATCCTAAACCCTTAGATATGGAAAAACATGTTCATAGAAGACAACATCCCTAGACACAAAAATTTCTTGATTGAATATTCAACAAAATATATTCTTTTGTCCTTTTTTAAAACTAATAAAAACATATTTCAATGTCCTTGGATCAAATTTACTTCTATTTGTTGACAAAGTGCTAGCATAACATAAAAACCCAAACTCCTTTAATTGATTAAAATTTGGTATAGTTTTGTAAAGCATTTCATGAGAAAAAAATAATTTAAAATAGGTGTGGGAAACATGTTTATAGTATGCGCAACATGTATCATATAATATGACTAATAAATTTTGGATAAATGAGATTGTATCATGGGAGCTCTTGCTATATTTAATAAATGACTATGTCTCCTTTCAATTATACTATTTTGTTATGGAGTATTGATACAAAAAGTTTGATGTATTATTCCTTTGTTGATAAAAAAATTAGTCATAAAATATTCAGTCTCATTATCACTTCTTATTATTTTTACAGCTTCTCAAATTGTGTTTGAATAAAAACAACAAAATTTTTCAAAGTCTTAACAACTTCAGATTTTTGTTTTAAAGGAAAAACCCATGTGTACCTTGAATAATCATCAACTATGGTCAAGAAATATTTATGACCATGAATTGATGATATTGAGTATGGTCCCCACAACATGAATCAAATCGAAACATCTTTTAGATTTAGATGCACTAAGAGGAAAGAGAAGTCTTTTTTGCTTTGCAAATTGACAAATATCACAAACAAAAGATTTGTTCTATTTAACAAAAGGGATGCACTAAGAGAAAAGAGAAGTCTCTTTTGCTTTGCAAAATGACAAACATCACAAACAAAAGATTTGTCATATTTAACAAAAGGAAAATTATTTTTGATAACATCAATGCATTTGTTTGAAGCATGTCCTAATTGAAAATGCCAAAGGGTTTCGAGATCACTAGTAGTAAAATTGATAGTATTGGTGATATGTGAAGATTTAGTAGGATTTGAAGTTTTTGATAAGAAGGAACCCTTAGTATACAAAGTCTATCTTGCATCTCGGTTGAACCAATCATTTTCAAAGAGTTCACTATAAGGAAAAAGCTATTTGGAGACCAATATTTAGCTACCAAATGAAATAGTTGCTAATTGTGACCAAAATAGTCATCAAATTAAATTTTAGTTGCTAAATAACTATAAAATAAAAGTAATGATTGAATTTAGTGACAAATTAAGTCAAATAATTGATATCTAACATTAGCTACCAAAGTTTTAGTGACCTATGTCATTATATTCTAAATTGATATCTAATTAAGTTAGAGACTAATTTAGAGTCTAATAGTATAGGTCACTAAAACCTTGGTAGCTAATGTTAGATACCAATTAGTTGACTTAATTGGTTACTAAATTCAATCATTACTTCTATTTTGTAATTATTTAACAACTAAAATCTAATTTGGTAACTATTTTGGTCACAATTAGTAATCATTTCATTTGGTAGCTAAAAATTGGTCTCTAAACTACCTTTTTCTTGTAGTGGTTCTTGTCATGAATATGACAATCAATAGAGCCAAATGTAATCACACAAGATAAATCATCAATCAATTTTGATATTGAAAGAAGATTAAAAGTGAAGTTAGGAAATATACAGAACATTATCTTATGACATGATTTTGATTGAGAAAAACACTTCTAACATAATTGGCAATGACTTGATTTCCATTTGATAATTTGACACTAATAGGATTAATTTGATGATATGAAGTGAAATGAGTCAAGGATGAACAAATATGGTCAGTAGCACCACTATGAAGAATCTAATAACTAAAAGAAGAAATAAATTTGTTATCAATATGTGTTGTCATGTTAGAAGGAATAATAGAGATTTAATTAAAAACATTGTCACTGGATTTAGACTATTGTAAAAAGGCTAATAATGTCTGATATTGCTCATGAGTAAAACTAATTTGTTGAGTATATACTTCTAAAACCTTCATGATTCTGCTCATTATTATTAGAATATACTTTTTGATTTTTAAATTTGAACTGCGATGAAAAACTATGTTTTCTATAACATGTATCGATCATATATTATGGTATTTTGTATATTGTAGTCTATTATTTATCTTGAATCCACAATATGTTAGAATCCATACAAAAATTATAGATTCCATGATATACATAATTATATCATATTATAATTAAATGGGATTATAATACATACATAGTTATATCATATTATATTTAAATGCTTGGGATTATAATATAACCCATCCATGTACAATTTGAAACTTGTCTTATTGCAAAAGCTATGTACTCTTGTGCACTTGTACACTTTTCCATGAGAATGGCATGAGAAAAAAGAATATCTAAATATATTTTACTCTTATTACATCTAATAATGGAATCTAATTATGCCATATTTTCTTTTCCATGTTCTCCATCTTCAATGTCCAAATAAAATATCATTATCACAAAATTTAAGTATTAGATACAATCAAACATTAAATATTATATATATTATATCAACTTCTTCTTTTAGAGATTTTTATGTCATCTTGAGATATGGTCAAATTATAATATATATAGGTGAGATAAACATTATTTTATTAAGTCAATTATGTGAAGTTAAGTTAGACTTAAATTCTACTTTCATAATATAGCACTATAGTCATTCATAAGGTCTATCATAACAAGGTTTAGTGGGTCTCTCATGCTAACGGACCTGTTATATTTCACGGTTGATGTCCTCGACGTGAGGATGTGTGTTGGAGATAACACATTATCTAAATATATGATCGAATTATAATATATAAATGAGTATAAAGTCTTTCTTTATAAATTGATTTTTTTTTATATTGTGTTAGCTTTAAAGTTAATTTTCACAAAATGGTATCAGAGCCTATGAAGGACTTATTATAGAAAGATTTGTTACATATATCATACTACCTATTTTTAGAATCCTTTTTTTTTCATGCTGGATGTCTTCTATGTGAAAGAATATATTGTAAATTTCACATCATTTAAAGATATGACCAAATTATAATATATAAGTGAGTGAATCTTACATTATTAAGTCAATTTTGTGAGAATGAATTACATTTAAATTTCACTTTTTATAAGAATTTTTAAATTCAATTCAAAATAACATATTTAAAACATTATTTTTTCACTAAATCAAAATATGTCAAATAATATAACCTTTTATGTTATGTTATTGAAAAATATTTATTTGAAATTAGGTTGCAAGAAAACAAAACTAAAGAAAATGTGAATATATTTTAATATAATAACTAAATAAATTGTATATTGTTGAAAATAAATAAGTGAGATCGAATGGAATGGACATATTTTTTGTCAGTTTCTTTGTTATTGAGCAAGTAAAATTTCTCTTTCTACTCAATTGTCTCCGCCAGTCACTTCTCACTTTATATTTTTCCTTTCAAAATAATGAATATTAGAAGACAATCTTCCCATTTTATATTTTTCTTTCAAGCTAATGAACCCTAAATGACAATGTTCGTAAGCGTTAGTCTAAATATGGTTAAGGCTTAAAAATCTGATATCAACAAATAAAAGCTTTATTTTATAAGACAAATGAATGATTTTGTTCATCTAAACGATATTATGTTGGTTGGGTTTCACATATTATTTATTTTATTATATGATAACTTAATGAGATTATCTTAATCAAGGTTGACAAAAATCTAAAAAAAAGAAATTGTCATCATAGTTTACTAAATAAAACTATGTAACAAACCTTAAAAAAACATATGACATTTAAAAACAAATTTAGGTTTAAGAATTGATCACGTGTAAGTGTAAAAATAGGCCAAAACATAAGAATGAATAATTGAATTATGTTCTAACTTTTTAAAAGGTTTTCACAATTATAGTCTAGTGATGCACCTTCAAAAGTTTAGTTTCAAAAATTCTTCTTTTTAAATTAGCATAGATGTAATAACACTACAAGAAAAAAGCTATTTAGAGACAAATTTTTAGCTATCAAATAAAATAGTTGTTAATTGTTACTAAAATAGTCATCAAATTAAATTTTGATTGCTAAATAACTACAAAATATGAATTTAGTAACCAATTAAGTCAAGATAATTGGTATCTAACATTAGCTACCAAAGTTTTAGTAACCTATACCATTAAATTGTAGATTGGTATCTAATTAAGTTATAGACTAATTTAGAATCTAATGGTGTAGGTCACTAAAACCTTGGTAGCTAATGTTAGATATCAATTATCTTGACTTAATTGGTCACTAAATACAATCGTTACTTCTATTTTGTAGTTATTTAGCAATCAAAATCTAATTTAGTGACTATTTTAGTCACAATTAACAACCATTTCATTTAGTAACTAAAAATTGATTTCTAAATAGCTTTTTTCTTATAGTGATAATATGTAGTTTTAACAATATAAAGAAATAAAAAGAATTCTTTAAGAAAAGACACAGAGAATAAATAAAAAAAATATGACAAATAAAGATGTAAATAAAAAACTTTATATGAAAATATCACATTTATCAATATTATGTTACTAATATTTTTATGGCGAAACTTTTTTTTTTATACAGATTCTTTTATCATTACTATTCTTCTTATTATTATGCCATTCATTTAATAGATTTATTTTTTGTTCAAAAATTTTCTTTCTATTTTTGTAAATTTTATATAATGTATTTTTAGGAATTTATTTTAGTGAAACAAAAAGATTCAATAAATTTTCTTGACTTTAATAAAATGTTTATAATATTTATTATTTTATTCTTTCATTTTTACATCACAATAAATACATATATTTATAATCATAAAAAATTAGCTGAAAGATAAGAATATAGATAATAAAAGAGTAATTAATATTATATTAACTTTTAAAATGATAGTAAAATAAAAATAAAAAATCTTTTTAAAATGACACTTAAATAGAAATGAGTGAAGTATTAATTATCTTTGGATTTAGTAATTTGATAAGTTATATCTTACTTTTATCAGCATAAATGAATAAATTTTCGCTATGTATAAGACAAATGCAGCGGAAAAGTAAAACGAGCTATATGGTTATATACGACCAAACACATATCTAAAGTTTTAAATATATTAATTAAATTCATTACAGTTTTATTTAGTGAATCTTCATCTGCTACTCTTTTTATATGAAAGTCTTGCGTCGACAAAGGTTAGCTTATCGGTTATGATCTGTGAACTAATACAAAAGTGTCCACGTGTTATAATTTGCTTGTATAGTTTAAGGGGAAAAGAATTCGTATAGTCTATATATGGTCGTATAAATTTTATCTTTTTTACAGTATTTGAAAGTTATCTATTTTAATTCTTTTAAAACAGTTATATATATATATATATATATTTTCTTTTAAATAGTTACTATAATTTTATTCTATTTTAGTTTTTACCCGTCTAAAATTAAAAGATAAAGAAATTTAAAACAACACCTAGATTATAAATAAACATGTTTTTTATTTTTAATAAATTATTTTATTTAATAATATATGATTTTTTGAACTATGATGTGCCAATCTAGCTAATACGTCACAATTAAAAGTGATAAGAATTTTATATAAAAACATTTAAATTAAAAAATAAAAAATTTTAAATATAGAATTAAAAGCAATGTTCGTTTAAATATAAAGCATCAAATAAATAGTTAATTTTATACTTTTTGAAATAAACACAGTACAAAGATTAGTGATCCTGTTATTTTATGTGATTGACAATATGTCCAGGAATCTGTGTAGAACTGACTCAGCTTTTTCTTGTTTTTCCTTGACATGTGGGGCTACAAAGTTTCATAACCAAGAACTAATTAAACCATTACTTTGATTTGCATTTTGAAAAAAAAAATGAAATTCGAAATTTTCTAGGTATAAAGTCATCTTAGTGACATGGAGGATTTGATATTTAAGTACCTGGTGTTTTCTCTACTCCTTTAATTTTTATTTACGAATTTTAGTTATTGGTGGATGGATGAGTCATCCACTCAGACTTTATGGCTCCTGCAGGTGTTTCTAAAGAAAATCTTCTTTATTTCCTTTTCAATATTTTTCTTCGCCACGATTTAGTTTAATTAATTTGGCTAAGTATGAGCTTAATTTGTCGTTTGCAAAGTTTTTGGAGAATCTAAGTTGAATGCAAAATCAAAGGGCCAATCTCTCAGAAAAGAAAGCAAAACCACAACTGGCATAGTCAACTACAATAGAAAGGTGTACAATAAAACACAAAAGATTATTGGTACTGTGAGTATGCAAAAGATTGGTACTTTACTTCACTAAGAAGATGTTGCTTACATGCCCTTGCTTTGAATAGTTAACCTTTTTCCACGTAGCTAAAGATTTAGAAAGATTTAGTCCCAGGGTAGAAAAATGTAAAGAAAATAAAAGCCCGTGGCATATTTGTAAGGTTGAATCCCTTTGCACACAGCAGCAACAAAGCAATGCACTTTGTGTAGGTGATAATCTTTAAACCCTTTAGAAGGAGTGTCTTTTAGTAGGGTCTAACATCTTTTTTTAATGCAACCTTTTGAATAATGTTATTCATCGTATTCTTTTTTTGTTTATGAAGATTTTATTTAAGAAAAATGCTCCAAATACTATTTAGAGTAACCTCTTATCAGTTCTTTGTTGATATATTTAAAACAATGATTATTTCCATCTGAACTGGTTTTGCAGTTTCCTTTTGTGTGCGTGCGTAAGTGGAGCCTCTAACCAATAATTAATCATGTGTTGCATGATCTCCTCCTAAATGTGGCACAAAAGGCAAGTTATGCTTAACGCATAAGAAACTTGGCCGTTCTATTTCCCATGGCAAAAAGTCATCAATTTCGTGATATAAACCCATCAGAAAATGCATATTGAACTTGTAAATTATCTATTTAGGGAAACACGTAAACTGAACATATATATTCAACGTTTGATTATATATGCATTGTAAGATAAAGTTCATGATTGAAAAAACGTTTCTAATATTAAACATGTACAAAGATTCCAGAAAAAGACACATTCAAGTTATAAAAATGCTGAGGATAAAAAGAAATTAACTTCTCAATGTGTCATTATAACTTGCTTGTTTTTAGTTTTCGAGCTCTTACTCTTTATATATTTATATATGATGGTGTTTTATAATATAGAGAAGAATAGACTTGCTAACTAAAATCATAGAGCATGTGCCAATTTAAAAATTTTACTCGTAATAAAGTTTTTGATCAATTTCAAAATAATGTAGAAGGGTAGTATTTGTTCTGTGGGTCTCTCTCAAGTTACGTCCAACAATATTTTATTTTAAAATGAAATATTGAGGCAGCCCAATAGGTTTAAAGTGAAAAACTTAAAGTGACTCTGTAAGGTTTTTATATTCCACACAAGAGAAGAAGAGAGTAGAAACAGATTGTGTCGTCTTTGCCTGTCAGAGTTTATGTTTACTTTGAGCAGCTGTTTCGAGTACTTATTTGTACTCTATTTTTGGTGAAATTTCATCCTATTGCTCCTTTCACCACTAGCATCAATCTGGTATTTTTAGAATTTTATTTCTCTCACTGTTTGAAGACGCTCTATTTACCTCTTGAGTGTTTTCATTGTTTGTTTGTGAGTAGAACTAAGATTATTTTTAGAAGTGCTTCTCTGTACCCTGTGCTCTTTAATTTTATAGTGGAGATTTTTCTGGACTAGGTCCTGTGGTTTTTGTCTCTCTCATTGGGGGTTTCCACGTTACAATTTTGGTGTGTTCTTCTCTCTTGCATATTATTTATTTGTAGACTCTTTGAATTTTTGGATTGTCATTGATTAAGCTTATCTTGGTTCTTTCAAGTGAGAAATATTTTATTTCTCACCCGTAGTTTGAGTAATTTATTCCGCATAGTTTGAGTAATTTATTCCGCTGCGTAATTGTGTGTAACTGTATCTTTCCCATCAAGTGGCATCAAAGCTAATTTATTTATTTTTGTGGAGAATTTATTTGTCTAAATGATGGAGCCTAATTACGGTAAAATAATTAGTTTGAATGGTAATCCTGTTGCTACCACTACTGCAAATGATCTTGTGATTGTTTATGATGAAAATCTGATTAATGTTTCCTGTGATGATTCTAGCTGGGTTGTTGATAGTGGTTCCAGTTTCCATGTTACAGTTTCCATGTGGTGATTTTGGTGTGTTGAAGATGGGTAATAATGATACATCAAAGGGGATTGGCGTTGGTACTGTTTGTTTGAAAACCAGCAACGGGACAAAGCTTATTTTGAAAAATGTCAGGCATGCACCAGACATCTGATTGCATCTGATTTCTGCTAGTGTTCTAGATGATGATGGTTATTTTAATACCTGTAGTGGTGCACAATGGAAGTTTTTCTAAGGGTTCTTTGGTTGTGGCTCGTGGTATGAAATTTTCTGGTTTGTATTGGCTGAAAGCTTCTATTTTATTTAATGTTGTAAATGTTGTTGATTGTGATAACTCATCTGATTTATGGCATAAGAGGCTTAGCCACATTAGTGAGAAG
>Ga0099824_1004168_pt1 | contig 20928 bp, 11 predicted proteins | sample SiratrowhiteBW_FD_76837 | JGI IMG/M metagenome (GOLD analysis project Ga0099824, IMG submission 76837) | Root nodule microbial communities of legume samples collected from California, USA - Siratro white BW | ecosystem: Host-associated > Plants > Roots > Nodule | place: USA: California... | reverse complement strand
TTTTTTTTTTTTATTTTTTTTTTTTTTTTTTTAATATATTTTTTATTTTATTTTTTTTTTTTAAAAAAGGTTGAAATTTTTTAATTTACTTTGACAAAAAAAAAAAAAAAAAAAAGAAGTTATAGTGGTATATTAGATTACAACTTATTTATAAAATCTACCTATTTTATCAGTTTTTAAAAATAATTTACACTTTGTGTTGTAAATGTATAATTTTTTATCAAGTCGTTATCTTTAGAAAAAAAATATCTACATCCAAAAATTAATGTATTCTTTTTTTCTTACAAAAATTAAATTATTGATGATTCAAATAATTTATGTATGTCTAACTGTTAAGTTCCATTTTTTTGAAGTTAGAAATAATGAAAAGAATCATCCATATTTATTTGTAGAATAAAATTGGGATAACTTTCTTTAAAGCTACAATACTTTGATGCCATGATTTGACAAGTACTATAATGATGATTTTGGTATAGGGAAAATTGTGACACTAATAACAATAATTATGTTGATAAAAAATAAAAAAAAATTATAATAAAAGTAATCATTATAGATTAATTAATCTTCACGTTTTAAATTTTAAATAACTTTAAAATAGAATTAGATTGTAAATAAATTGATTAAAGATTGCTTTATCGTTCAATATCATTTTACTAAAAAATAACATGTTTTTTTTTTTTTCGTTCTCCATCTTTTTTTAACAGCTTTCATTCTCCACCTAACATGTTATTATCGATCATAACTACTTCTTTTACGGGATTTTGGAACATATAATAATTTCTTGTAAATATTAGCTATAAAATAAGGTCACCTTATTAATTAATCATATATGAAATAATTAATGATAAAATGGTATTAAATTAAAGTTTAATAATCATATAGTTACAATCTACGATAGTTTTGCACTCTCATCTAGCTAAAAATTACAATATTAACATGATTTTTATTTTAAAAGTCAATAAATTTATTATAAATACTTATTTGTGATAAGATGTAGATGTAAATTTATTTTACAAAGGAGATAAAAAAAAAGTTCTATTTCTTTCCTCCTACCTTTTGTTATGCTGTGGAGATGTTTCTCCTTTTCACTTCTTTTCGTGTCTCTTCTGTCCCTTAGGTATCACGATTATAAAATTTAAACATTTCTTTACTGATGCTTTCTTCATTGATATTCTCTTAGTAAGAATGAGTTTGACGTAAGAACATACATATAAAACTGATATCAGTCAAAATTGACACCGAAGATAATATGAAAATGTGAAAAAATATTGCGTAGCTTGTTTTATACATTATACATACATTGAAATATAATCAATAATGTACATTCCACTATTTTTATTAATTAATTATTATATTTTTCTTTATCAAATATAATAACTTAAAAGTCTTTGTATAAAAACATTTCAAAATAAATGTCAAAGTTTAAATAAAATATTAAACATAATCCAAAATATGCTGTTTAAAATTATTTGAATATAAATATATCCAAAACAAAAATTAAAAAAATATTTTCACGTAATTTATCTATTAAATCATTACAAACATCACTAACAATAAAAATAAGATTAAATAAAAAATCATATACAATAAATATAACTATTTATAAAAACTTAACATACAGCTAAATATTTCAATTACCATAATTATTTAATAAATTAATTAATTTATCGATTTCCAAAAAAGTATAATTTTAAGAAAAAATTTACGTTAAAGATTATTTATTATATTTCTGCTGTGACTAAGAATATTCTACATGGTACTTCCCAAATTAGAGCTGCAAGTAAGATATGTTCTTCTCACATAAAAATTATAAACTCTTATTTAATAATAAAATTTCATACTTAAGATATCAATTCCCATAATTTCATATATAATAATGTATATTAACTACAATAATTTAACATATGTTAAACACAACAATATAATATGTTTATCATAAAAACAATTTAATATGTATTAACCAAATCATCAATTTAATATGTATTAACCACAACAACTTGTGTTAACCACAATAATAATTTCACATTAAGACCTGGTAAATCAGGTATAACACACTAATGTATTAATCAATCTTTTGCAATTGTTATAACTCAGTTTTATTTCTAGAGTCTCAAAAACTTTATAATCTCTATGTCTAGGAGGACCATTCTACTGGTTTTACTGCTTGAACATCTTGATAAATTTATTCAACGTGTTTAATTAATTTATTTAAAACATCATAAACAAGTATTTGAAAATAATAGAAGGATAAGATGTATTCAGGAAACTCTCTCGTGTAATTCTTATCCTTTGCTGGAGGAATCAGAGCTACCAAATAGGTCAATAATATGTTATAATTCAGTCGAATTTATCAGTCAAAATATAAAAAGTGCAGGTTCGACTCGTCCATCAAAAAAATCTTCTTCAAGTTATCTAAAAGAATTTTTCTGTAGATCTTTATATTGTTTAACTTTTCTTAAAGGATGTTGTCAAACTTTTTAACAATATATAAAATATTGTAATTAAAACATTTCAAGATCATTCAAGAAATAACACAAACCGAACTTTCATTACAGCTTACAGCTAGGTAACGTTCAACGTTCTCATCTTTACTTATTATGTCTTTTTTATTTCCAATGTAAGTAAGTGACAGTCAATGAATTAATGACAGTCAATGAATAACTATATAATCCAAATCAGATCATAACTCTCAATAGGTTCATAATGATTCATAAAATTAATTAATTTCGTTTATGTTCTGATTTAAAGTATCATAATGATTCATAAAACTACGTTTATCTTCTCATACAGAGTAGTGACTTTAAATCATAAAATTAATTTCATATATATTCTGATTCAAAATAATAACTTTAAATCGGTACAAATGAAAGTTATTTTTTATTGAAAAACTATCTTATTTATAGATTTTCTTCTTTTTTCTTAAAAGAAATAACAAGTAATTAATTATTATTTAATTAAGAAATATCAAGACTAATTTCATTACTTAGTATGAAAAGATTAATCTTTATCTAATATTTTAATATATCATTACCATGTCATTGTTAATAGATTTATATTCTTTCAGTCCATTCTAACTAGATAAATATCTTTTTTACTTAAATTATTACTATTTGTATTTCTTTTTTATACTAGAAATACCTTTTTTTGAATTCAATACGGATCACAGAATTAGATAATAAAAATCATATTTAGGATTTAAAGTAAAAATAATTAATTAAATAAATTTGTATTAGTGCTCACATGGTTTTAAATAAATTATATAAACAATTAATTTTTAACTCGGAATTTCAAAGAAATTAAAAAAACTTAAATTTTATATGTTCAATAAAATAAAATTCTCAAAATAATATATACTATAATTAATAAAATAATTAAATATTGACACTAATTAATTGATAGTATCATATTTATTACTATAAAACATTGAGTAAATATAAACCAATTTAATAATTAAAATAAAAATAAATAAATTATTTATGTACTGTAAATATCAATCTCCATTACTATATATTTTATTACAAATTATTATATATATATCACAAGTTTCATTTAATCACCAAAAATTAAAATTTAATCTTTCTTGGTTAGAATGTAATGAATTATTGAGTTAAATTTATGACGTGGAGGTAGGAATATAAAAATAAATAATTGTTGACACCATAACTTCGTTTTTCTTAATTTTTTTAAAATTTTATCTTAATTTTTATCAACAATTAAGACTTGGTGTTACATGAAATTGATTTAAAAAAAATCAAACTTTATTATTCTTAAATTTATTATGAATTAAAAATAGATACATGATAAATATTATTTTTTAATATTCGTGTAATATATATGTAATATTGGTTTAAAAACATAATTACTTTATACTTTTATTTTATTTTTAATCATTATTTGAGTGTTACATTTTAAAATTTTAAAATGAGACCGGGTCTTATTAGTGTTAATGCATCCAAGCACGTAAAAAATGTATAAACACACTCAACATACATACGGAATCACAAATATAGCTTATTGAATTTTAAATCTTATTGTATAAGTTATCTAATAGAATTTTTTTGTATAAATCTTTATGTTGTTTAACTTTTTTTAAAGGATGTTGTCAAACTTTTTAACAATATAGAAAATATTGTAATTAAAACATTTCAAAATGATTCAAGAAACAACACCAACTGAACTTTGATTACAGCTAGGTAACATTCAATGTTCTCGTCTCAACTTATTATGTCTTTTTCTTTTCCAGTGTACATGACAGTCAATGAATAAGTATGTATATATTTCAAATAAGATCATATATCTGGAAATAGGTTGATAATGATTCATAAATTTTGTTTCAAAGTATTGATTTTAAACAAATCTAAATAAAAGTTATTTTCTCTGTTAAAGCTACTTTATTTATAAATTTGTGTCTCTTTCTCAATATCAATAAAACTAACAAATAATTAATTATTATTCTTCAATTAATAAATATTCAAAACATATATTATTACAGAGAATGTCGAAAGGATTAATTTTTGTTTAATAATTTAAAAGATCATTACCACATCATTGTTAGATGCTTCTTCCTACACCTCCAAACTTTGTTCTTGTACCTTCATACAATTTTGAATTTTGAATTTCGCGTTTGTTCATGTAAAGGTTTGTTATATATTTGAAACAGTAAAATGGAGATGCATGAGGAAGGTGGTGTAGTTATGGTGACCGTGGCGGTGTGGTGTTGTGACGGTAGCGGCTGTAGGTGGAAAAGTTGGTGGTGGTTGCAGAATGTAGGATCGTCTAAGGGATAGAGGTAGGTTTTTCTCTATATTCCGAAATGTAGGCTCCTGAGAATTTTTGGAATTTGCTTTCTTAAAGCGTTTTTTTTGTTATATTTATGCTTTGGAAGAGGCCATTCCAAAAGCTATTTTTACGTTCCGTAATAGACATGAAAATTCAAACTATAAAAAGCTTTTGAAGTAGTTTATTTTAGGACATAAAAATTGGTTTTTGGAATAACTTCTTTTCAAAAGTGATTTTATGCTTTATTTTTTGAAGATAACCTATTATGATTTTTATTATGATAATAATTATATTTTTTAGTCTATTTAGAATTGATTTATTCATTTTCCTTATATATTCGAATTGTAACTGATCTTTAGAATTTGTTTCGTTTTAAGTCGAGATCGAATAATTTTTTTTTACTTCATCTCAAGTTAAGATTGACTGGATAAGGAGACTAATATTATATTCAATTTTTATAAAATTATTATAAAAATATTCATATTATAATATAAAAATAATATTATAAAAGTATTTTAAATATTTAAGGTATGGAAGTGTAGAATGATATCATGGAGGTGCAGGAAGAAGCTTTCCATTATTAATAGGTCCATATTTTTTCTGTCCATTCTAACTAATAAATATTTTTTATTTAAACTATTACTACTAGCAATTTTTTTTATCTTATACGAATATTTTCCAATGGCATAATTAGATAATACAGATTATATTTAGGATTTAAAGTAAAAATAATTAATTAAATAACTTGTATTAGTGTTCACATGATTTTAAATAAATTAATTATATAAAAGTAATTTTTAATTCATAGTTTCAAAGAAATTAAAAAAAATTATATGTTTAATAAAATAATTTTCTCAAAATAATATATACCTTTATATTTTGTAATTAATTTTTTTATTGATTGATAAGTAAGGAATTGTAAAATTTAATAATTAGTTAATTTAAAACCAAATTTATAATTACTCCAAAATAGTTTACTGTATAAAGTAAAACAAAAAGCTTTTATGAAATAAAATAAAGTTATAAGTGTTAGATAAATAGATTTATTGGACATTTATGTTATTTTCCTTCTTATCTTCACTTTTGTATCTTAACCTGTGCTGAACCCTTTCTCATCTTACATCACATTATCTTCCTCCTCTTCTTTTTTCTTTCTTTACGTGAGCATTGTTCACAAAAAAGTTTAACAAATTAATTTAACCTACAAATTTCATTTCTTAAATAGTTTTTCTGCTTTTATTTATTTTTTACAACATAACATTATATTTCCCTCCTCTCCATTTAGTACTGTATGACTTTTACTCACAGTCAAATTAAAGATAAAAAAAAAAAGGTATCTCTTACTTTTACGTGATCCATTAATGCTTATTATAAACTAGAAAGTATTTTATCAATATCTAATACTCTGTTCGTACAAAGTTACAGTGACAATTTTCCGTAAATAATTCGTTTTTAAAGATCAATATAAATGTTTGAAACGTCTAAAATAAACAAATTAAACAGTTCAATAGCAAACCTTGTCTACTATCTGAGAAAACAAGGTAAAGAAATCTAAGCTCAAGTAACTCTACGTAAATATTTTGCACACTTGTAGTTATTAAGAATTGCGCTTCTTAATATATAAGTATATATGCTCATTTTAAAGTGTTTATAAACACTATTTGGAATTGTTTTTACTGTCACTGCGTGAAATTCTTTCAAAGAAAAATTAAAAATTACTATAAAAATAAATATTTAAGGTCGATGGTAACAAATAAATATTGACACTAATTAATTAATAGTATCATGTTTATTACTATAAAAAATTGACTAAATATAAACCAATTTAATTGAGAGGAGAACATAAAAAAATAAAATTTAAGAATAGGAGTAGACTTTTATTTATTTTCTTATTAATTAGAAATAAATAAATGTTCATGTTTATAGGCTTAATTTTTAAAAAAATCTAACTTCACTAACTTAGTTTTGTTTTAATTAACTAAAATATCTTAATAATTTATTTTAATGTTTTTTTACTGTTATAATTTGAATTAATTCTAAACGTACGTAAACATATGAATCTCCATTATTATATATTTTGTTATAAATGACAACCATTTTTTCGGAAGTTCCATTTAATATAATTCAAATTTAATCTTTATTGGTTAGAATAAAACGAATTATTGAGTTAAATTTATGATGTGGAGGTAGGAATATAAGTATTGACACCATAACTTCGTTTCTCTTAATCTTTCTCAAAATTTCATCTTAATTTTTATCAACAATTAAGAGTTGGTGTTAGATGAAATTGATTTAAAAAATTTCAAACTTTATTATGCTTAAATTTATTATGAATTAAAAATAGATACATGTTAAATAATATTTTTTTTAATATTCGTGCAATATATATGTACTATTGGTTTAAAAAAATAATTACTTTATACTTTTATTATTTTTAATCATTATTTGAATGTTACTTTTTAAAAATTTTAAAATGAGACCGGATCTTATTAGTGTTAATGTATCCAAGCACATAAAAAATGTATAAACACTTTCAACATACATATGGAAACACAAAAAACTTATGGAATTTTAAAACTTATTGCATAAGTTAGCTTATGAAAAAAAAATGGCGCACGAAATATTTACTGTTATGTCTTTTATAATTTAAAATTAAACAAATTCAGTGTATATTAGATAAATTAAAATAGATTTCAATGTCAACTCCATACTCGCATCACCTCTTTATTTATATACCGAAAAATATAAAAGATGTGGTTAAATATGAATCACAAAAACTTTTCGAATATGCCCTAAAATATTTAATCATCACTGCTGAAAGTCGTGAAGGGATGGAGCATGCCTTCTGTGTGTACCTTTCATTTAAAAAAAAAAAAATGAAATATAAAAAAGGAGAATATCTTTTAAATGTGGAAAAAAATATTTCGTATTAATGGGTAATTCTTTTCAAGAGTTGAAGTTATTGAAACGATTATTGTCTTTTACCCAAAATCAGAAGTGAAATATAATTGGAAAGGAGAATATTTCTGAGAGCAGACAATTTTTTTTTTTAGTAACAAGAGGGTGTAATTCTATTAAACAACTGAAGCTATTGAAATCAAAGTTTGGTAAGAAAAATTGACTGGGAATTGAAATGTGATGAAACCCATTTAAAGAACAGACACATATTTTAGAATAAAAGTGTCATAATGTAAATTAGGAAAATGTAAATAATTTTGTGAGTATATACAAATATTACACGCATATAATAAATGTAGATAGGCATAAATTGAAAAGAACGAGAACTCTTTTGGCTCATTAGTGGCTTGGTCGCTTCACATCCACGTAAAGCCATGCCCATTTCTCCAAGTATTGCCCATTCCAAATTATGTTAACCTTTTTCTAAAAAAAATGACCCCATCAATATCTAGATATATATTTAAGTAATATTTGAATTAAAATAAATCTACATATTTTATATTAAAATATCAACCTTAAAAGTCCTTTTCTTTGCTGTTTTCTCATTATAGCTAGAAAAGGAAATAAACATTAATTTCAGTGTTTTTGAAAATAATTGATTAAGTTAATTAAATTGCAGTGTGAACAGTAGTACAATTGGGAAATACGTTTGTTTAGAGAGTAATATGTACTACCACATGGTTGTACTATTTCCTTCACCAATCTCATTTAATTCACCCACCACAATCAGAGCCACCCTTGCTTCTTCTTCTCCACACTCACAAATCAATTCCAAAACCTAATCTATAGCCATGGATGAACACATGCACGGCATGGGAGGGATGGCGCCGTCGCCGCCAGCCACAAACGGCACCATGGGCATGATGATGCACCGGAAGATGATGATGCACATGACCTTCTTCTGGGGCAAAGACACTGATATTCTCTTCCAGAACTGGCCCGGAGGCAAATCGGACATGTACGTCTTGGCCCTCTTTGTCGTCTTCTTCATGTCGCTTTTCCTCCAGTTGCTCTCTCACACCCGTTTCATTAAACCCGGTTCCAACCATATCACCGGCGCTCTCATCAAGACCCTCTTGTTCGCTTTTAGGGTTGGTCTCGCTTATCTGGTTATGCTTGCAATCATGTCTTTTAACGGTGGCGTTTTCTTGGTTGCTGTGCTAGGTCAGACCTTGGGGTTTCTCATTTTCACCGTTGCCTTCGACAAATCGCCGCATGACGGTTTTGATCTTCCTCCAATTTCTTGTTAATTAGACCATGTTGTCTGTTTTTTTTTTTTTTTTTCTTTTCTTAATTTGTTATAGCATTTGCATATGTAATGATATTGGTTCTGTGTTGTGTTTAATCTAGATGGCAATAGGGTTGTGTTAATGCGAATTGGTCGGTGTTGATGTTTTTGTTAAACAGTTCATTTTGTGTGTGTTTATTCACCTTGCGTTAAACCCATTATTCATTATTGGGTATACCAACAGAAGCAAAGATGCTGACAATATAGTGAACGGTGCAGCACAGAGAAGCATGGTGGTACCACACCTTTATTTTGAATGATTCTCTTCTATCCCCATCCATTGGTGAGTATTTTCATCCTGTGACTCACGTCTAAATTTATTGTTGCTGACAACGATGACCAACTACACTGAGAGAGAAAGCCATGTTCTGGTCTTTCTTGATTACTGTGATTTGGTCAAGCATTTGTGTCTGGATATGCGATGGGATGATTCTCCACAACGTTTGGTTATTACGCTTTGGGGTTTATGTTTATGTTTCTGTTCGATAACAGTGTACTTAGTTGAGATTGAATATTTGTCTAAGATTTTGTAAGAGGATTCGTGGTTCTCATCTCCCTCTTTATTCCCTACTGTATAAAAGATACATATATATATATATATATTTTTTTTTATCTCAAACAAAAAATAGTTTAGTGACTACAAGTATAAACATATTTGACTTTTAATATAATAAGAATAAAATCTATACTCTTCATATAAAAATTTTAACTTTGTCAATTTTATTTGAAATTTTGTTAATAGTTGAGAGAATTAAACATGTATTTAGTTTAGAGTAGTTATTATTATGTATGTTTCTTAAAAAAATACTATTATTTATATGTAATTAATCAATATGTAATTAATCATTAAAAATTATTTACAATTTTAAATTTATAAAATAAAAAATAAAGAGTAATAGTCTCTTGAAATTAATTGTATATAAACAATAACTTTTTTTAATAAATAAATCTAACAATTACAATTATAATTCTTTTCTAACAAAAGGCAAAATATATCAATATTTATTGTATTAATTGATATTTATTTTTTTACATTTTAAACTAAACTTTTTAGTATTACATGTGGACATCACCTTAGTACCACTAATTTTATTAAGATTTTTTTGTTCGGGAAAATAGTTTTGGATAATTATATTATAGATTTTATATTGAATGATCCAACATGTGAGGTAATGTGAGGTATTATCTGTTTTGGAATTTAAAATTCTATTAGAGTTTTAAATTAATTGTAGTTTCCATTTATAAGTGATGTGAGACTATTGAGGATATCATAACAATAATAAATTATTTTAGGCTGGAATCAAATATGGTTAATATAATTAACTACTTTATGGTTATGGTTGAATTCATTTATTAGTCTTTCCTAGTCTCTAGTTCAAAGATAAAGTTATTCCAAACTAGAATATTAAGAATTGAGTATTAGAATTGAGTATTTTTATTTATAATGAGATATGTATTTTATAAGTCCTAGTTAGTTGTTCTATTATCCTCCAGATTTTAATTGGTATTATCTAATTTTTAAAATTTGTCTTTTTCTCAATCTCAAGTACTATTAGTAGATATTTTTGTGATTTTCACTTAAGATTTTAAGTAGTTTTAATCAAGGTAGTTAAAATTGAGATTTTTAGTAGAATCGTAGAGAGTTTCTAAGATCGTAAAATCGTAACACGAATTGTAGATTTTACTTTTTTTAAATATATATAAATATATATATAAATATATATATATATATATATATATATATATATATATATATATAATAATATTTTTGTAAAAAAATAAATAAATAAGAGAAATTAAAAAAAGTATTTGAGGAATGATTCAACCTTGATACAAAACTATTTAAGTTTATATAGTCACATTTTTTCTATTTTACTTAATATATTACATGAAAAGTAATTAAGTAATTAAAAAGATTAATTGATGTGTTGGATATATTATGAAGGAGTAATAACAATATAAAATCTATGTAAAAACATCTAGTGTCCAAATGAGATCCAAATTAAAGTCACGAACCCTATAAACACAAACCAAATATACACACATAACTAATCAATTCATTTGTTAATACTTCATTAAACAAGTCTACAAAATCAACTACTTTGACAATACTTAATAAAACTTAAGTTCATCTAATATAAATCACTCACATTAAAATAAAAATTAAAGAAATTTTCATTACTTTTATCTCCTTCACAAAGCACGTCAATAAGAATATTCTCCTCCTCTAAAATTGGGATGACAAGAATATCATCATCTTCCACACCACCTTGGACTTGACCTTCAACCAAGTGTTCATCATCTCCATTTGAATTAAGAATATCATTTAAATCTATATTGCCCAAGTGTGTGAGTTGTGGAGTGTGATTTTTTTTTTGGCTAATAAGGAGAAGTCCAAGAAAATCTTGTTAGTGTATGCTCTAATGACTTTGGATGTGTGAGTGTGACTGAGATGTTAGAATTAAGAGATGGTTAAAATATCTTAATTAAATTAATTTAGTTTTATTTTAATTAAAATTGAAATGAAACCCAATCAAAAAGAAAGAGTGAACGGAGACTATTTTTTAATGAATCTCTTTGTTAATGATTAGCAAGTCTTTTACACTATAAATAAAATGCTTTCAAAATGGGATGTTTTTCAACTTTTGGATGTTCAGCTTATCCATCCCTTAACCTTGAGTCAGGTTAGATGAAAATACTTAACTAATATTAGTTGTGGAAGCTTCCATCGAGACTTTCGAATGTCACATTGTCTTCAAAGTGAAAAACTCCTCAACCGTCATTCTTTCTCATGTATATTTCCAAGGAATTAGGAAGGATCGGGGTATTGTTTGAGGGATTACTTGGAATAAATTCAAATATAATGTACAAAGCTTTAATAAACAACTATAAATAAAATGCTAAAATGCATACGTAGGGCCTAGGTTGGCAGTAAGTCGAGATGCACATAAATATAGAATGTCTTTGCCCCTTTATCTTTTAATTTGGGAAGAATTGGAAGTTTGTTGTAAATTGAAAACTAACCTTTCGTAGATTGCTCAAATAAGTTAATCCATAATCCATCTAAGGTCAAACCCAAGTCGAGTTGGAATTGTTTTATCGTCGATCTCAATTCATTTAAAGTTGGACCACAACAAAGTAGCAAAGCTGGAGTCATTTTATCATCAACCTCAGTTTATATAAGATCATACCTCAGCTGAGTGAGAGTCGTTTTATTATCAAAATCAGTTCATTTGAAGTTAGAGTCTAGCCGAACTGGAATCATTCTATCGTCAACCTTATTTCATATGAAATTGAATTCTAGTAATATTAAAGTCAGTTTATCGTTGACCTCAGTTCATTTTGAGACTAGACTCATTCGACAAGTTTAGAGAATATAAAATGAAATAACATAAATATTTTAAAAATCTCTTTATGATTATGTAATTATCTTCATTGTCACTCTATATTGTATGTTTTAGCTACCAAATGAAATGATTGCTAATTATGACCAAAATAATCACCAAATTAGATTTTGGTTGCTAAATAACTACAAAATAGAAGTAATGATTGAATTTAGTGACCAATTAAGTCAAGATAATTGATATCTAATATTAGCTATCAAGGTTTTAGTGACCTATGCCATTAGATTCTAAGTTAGTCTCCAACTTAATTAGATACCAATTTAGAATCTAATGACATACGTGACTAAAACCTTGGTAGCTAATGTTAGAAACCAATTTTATTGACTTAATTGGTCATTAAATTCAATCATTACTTTTATTTTGTAGTTATTTAGCAACCAAAATTTAATTTAGTGACTATTTTGATCACAATTAATAACTATTTCATTTGGTAGCTAAAAATTAATCTCTAAATAACTTTTTTCTTATAATGCCTACCATTATCTTTTTTTTTTCTTGATGTCATAAATGAAAAAACACTTTAACTTTGATCCTGTACGGGTGTGTTTCAAGAAAAAGTAGTTTCATTCCTTCACTTAAAAGTTATTATAAAAAAGTTAGTAAAAAAGTTTTGGTGGAAACATAAAAAGAAAATCACCATTCTCATTTATATCTTAACTAATATTATCTAATTTTTAAAAACTTATACTTTTCTCAACTAATTTTAATTATATAATTTTGTTGACGATTTTTTTCTTTGTTCCACCTGTCATAGCATAAGTTACATATTCTGATTATTCTTTGCATGATTATTCTTTGCATTTTGTTATCTGCGGTCGTCTTGCTAGCGAAAGTTCTAGATCTTGCCCTTCTCTTGTCCTGTGGAGTTAGTCAAAGTAAGAGAAACCTAAGTAGAAGTTACTTTGTCTAGATCGGGTTGACAATTTTCGACAATCCAATTATTAAACAAGAGAGATTAAGCCCAAATTATTGAGAATGCAGGTCCCCTTTGATACAATATTTTATTCTTATTTTTTAATTTCTGTATGATCCTTGATCACTAGTAAGAACTGTATAACAGAAACTTTATTGATCCAGCGTCTTCAATCTTTATTTGTTTCTCCTGCAGAAACTTCCAAAATGTTACATCGCAAATGTGTTGAAACAAACTAGGAAGAGTGGTAGCTGTGAAGGCACGTCCCTCTACAGTTTACTTTGTGAGTCGAATAATCAATAGGTCCATTCTTGAGGCAGAACTATCTCATTCTGGATATCATTCTGGATCTGTGCCAGTTGGTTCCGTGATTGTCGGTTTTCTAGTGAATACATGCCATCCTTGTTACTCACTAAAACATCTGCAAAATATAACAATAACATAGTAACTCAATTAGTTAGATTTGCATATTACCTAATCAATAACTGTGAAATCTCCTCCTCAATTGTTGCCACTCAACTTTTGAATTTTTATGCAGAGTAACTGCACCAGTTTCCGAAAGCAAAATCTGATAATCCAATTGTTTTACAATTCCTTATAAGACTTTTAACCAAGCAGAAGACTTCTAACCAAACTAAACTTGGATAATAATAATAATAATAATAATAATAATAATAATAAATATAATAGGTTGGTTTGCAATATATGTAATGACTAACAAAGTTGGTTAAAGTCAACTATAAATGTTGTCTAATAACTATGGTGAATTACAGTTTATTAAAACTATGGTGAATTACAGTTTATTAAAAAGTGAAGTTTAACTTTGTTTTGATAAAGAGTTTTTTACAATTTTCAGAAAATTTAAATATATTAATTTTTAATTACTCTCATTTCAAAATTTTAATTTGGATAATAGGAATTTAAATTTATTAAAATTATTATTTTTATTTAAATGAAGTAATTCCATTACCACAAACTGTAAAAATATTAAATGCAGACTTAACACCAGATAATTCCTTCAAATATCAATAAAAGAAACAACCATAAAAAAATTTAATAAAATTCTTGACATTTATAGAAAATAAGTCGCACATGATTGCGCAAGAAATAATCCTAAACCTATATAATAAATAATCTTACCAATATCAATCGAAAAATAACGCGAACTAGCATTAAATGAAAAAAAATATTAATTTATATGACTGTAAATTTTTGTGTGGATAAAAATTCCTACTTTAACATTGGTAAAAAATTAGTTATGTCAATGTATAAATTTTTTTATTAAGATTAGCTGAGAAATAATCATGACATAGATTTTCATGAAGATTGGTCGAAAAAGATTTTCCACTTATATGTTTGAAAATAATCTCAATTAATTAATGTTAACATAATCATATGTGACACCAACTATAAAGACCACTTATATTAAAAAAAAGTAAAGAAAACTCTAACTAATGTAATATATAGCTAAAGAATAACAAAGGTTTATGTCCAAAGATAATAGTCTTAAAAATGACAACTAAAAAAATAATAGAAGTAAACTTCACATTTATAATAACTTTTCTTAACATCGCTATAATATCATGCTTCTCAATCTTAACCCAATGGACAACATTTAAATTAAAGTTTATTTAATAATGTATCGATTCAGATTGAAAAATATAAAAATAAAAAGTCAAAAATTAAAAGAAAAACAACTAACAATACCAATATTTATTCTAATTTTAAGTAAAGTTTAAATTTTAAATAATGAAATTCCTCTCTTGTATTTTTAAAATTTCAACTTGGAAGATTTCGAATCAGAACAAGTGTAAAACATTTTAAATTTTTTATAAAAATAATTACTCTACAAAATTTATATAAGTGTTTGTGTCCACGAGAGGATGATGAGAGAAGGAGGTACCATGCAGGGAAGGGAAGCCAGCAGGTTTAGTAGGTCCAGACGTGGCAGCCATTTGGTGAAAGTGAAATTGCAAAGCCTGGACTACTCTAGCAGGTATAAGAACTCTCGAACACCCTTTACCTGTTTAAATCACAAACGAACAACCAAAATATTATTTTTTTACCTGACTTTTAACTTTAGCCAAAAGCTACAACCGAAAGTGCCAAACATGTGAACCAAATACAACATGAATGGGAGAGTGAAGAATCTATGGTTAAAGGAAGCACTCTATAGTCGCAAAAAATTAAAACATGGTTGAAAAATGTGAACTAGTTCGCATGGTGAGATTCCATGTCAGGATTCACCGATGTCCACCACCAGTGACCAAACAACAACGTGAATCAAAAACGAAGGAAGCGCCAAAATTTCTCCGAACTGAAACAATACCTGTTTTCTTAGGTGCCTCGAACGGGGCACCAGTTTCTCCACGTGGCAAGAAAACACCAGTCCCAGAATGTGAGCCTCGTGAATCAGTTTGTTGGTTTGTAAGAGGGTTCTGCAATGGTGGATGAATCCTTCTTCCGTAATCACACCCAACGTTAACTCCTTTACCTTTCTTTTGAAATTGCTGTGATATGTGCCCTTGCTTTTTCGCCCCATATGCTGCTGGGCCTTGCTTCTCAGACAGAATCTTGTCTTGTCTGATCGGAGACAACTATAATAAGGAAACAAACTAGGTTGTTGGAATGGAGTTTATGAATTAAATTATATTATGAACTAAAATTTGGCTACAGAACTTGGTTGCATGGATTGAATTTAACTGAAAGATTAATGCTTTTAATTTCCTTATGGCCTTGCCAAAAATAAATAAAAAAGGGTGTCAAATCAAAGTTACTGTTATCTCACTTGAACAGCTCCAATTTGTTCCTGAAGGAGTGAGTAGTGTTCAGTGTTTGAGGTCTCCAAACTCTGATTCACATAACCAGAATGGCATTCGGAACTGTCCCCTTCGTCCACCATCATCTTTTCTAACATCTCCATCGTATCATAGGCGCTTTCCCAACAGAAGTCATGGCTGGTAGGCGAAGAAGAACCTTCAGAGCTCCCCTTAATTGAGCTGAAAGTTGACTGGGGCGAAGTATGCGAGTCCCATAGCTTCGGCAAGAGAAAAAGGTAAAAACACATGATAAGGCCAAGGCTATAGCTAGAAACCGGGAGAAAAAAGCATTTTTAAAAATTTTGACATGGTGGCATAGTAGATGAATGAGCAGAATTACCGATTCCAAATGATGAGAACTATTGTCTGAAAAATCGAATTTGCGTTGGTCTTGAAGCATGTTGTGTGGGCGGGTAGAGTAGGGGAGTGAAGTGGTAGAGGATAGAAATTCACGGGGAATGAGCTTGGGTGCGTTGGTGTGATGAGTGTCACCTGATGGTGGGAGAATAGCCATGATAAAGGGAGAGATTATAGTGATGATGAATGAAAATGAGATAGGTAAGGTGAGATTTTAATGAGTTGCAATTATGGTTGTCACTGGGGGAAGAGATTCAATGATTACATAGACTCTTGGTAGTGGCACAAAGAAGGTTTTAAAAGGGGTATTGTAAGGAGAGGGAAAAACAGGCAACATAAATTGAGATGGGTTTTAGGTTAAAGGTTAAGAATGGAATGGATGGTAGTATTAGGACAGGGTGGTGAAGTGTGGGCCCAATGTCTGTTGGGGCTTCTGGTACAGCCATTTCAGGCTCAAAGGTCGGGTTTTATGAGTGGAATGTGCTCTGAACCAGCTGTGAGTCTGATTGTCTTTTCTTGCCTTCACTTCAAATAGGAACCACTTCTACTTCTACTTACATGTATTTATTTTCTCCCTAATATACCTATTTTTGTCACTATAAGGAGAATGTTACAATAGAGTATAAATTGTACTTATATACATTACATCTTTATTAAGATTCCAACATTTTCATCACCAAATTCAATGAATAATTAAGATGACGATGACGTGATATAAAAAAGTTATTTTTTTTTATACTTTTGTTTATTTAATTTAGATTTAAGGAATAAATGAGTTTGAGATTTCTTTTCTATTATCTTAAACTAGAAATGAGTTTGTCTTTTTCTCTTTATATAAGGACATTTATTATATTCATTCAGGCAGATTTGAAATGAAATAAATTTTTAAAATTTTTTTGAGTGTGTCTCATGGAATTTTCTTTGTTTATTTTAGAATAACACTTTAAAGCTTATTTCTTGATGGTGTATATTATCAAAGGGATGTAGAAAGTTTATTTTTTCGGATTTCTTATCTTGTGAGCTAAGTCATAAGTGACGATTCATCACCTTGCTTATCTCAGATTTGAGTGTTGCAAGATTTTTGATAATTTCTAATATTGATTGTTATCTTATAGGGTAATTCACAAATAATAAATAATTCCTAACATTGATTCTTATCTTATAAGATAGTTCACAAGTAGTAAATCACCATCTTATGTGGATTTAGATGATGCAAGGTATTGTTCTAATTCCTAGTATTATCTTTATTTTTTATATTTTCATTAAATATTTTCATTTTCAAATTATCTGTAAATTTTAAATAAAATGATCCTAATTCAATTTCTTTTTCCATTTCTATAAACGTTTTCAATTTCTATTTTACACCTCCCACTCTCAACCTAAGGTACTTATAATTTTATTGTCCGAACCGGTATCTCAAGATTTTGTAACCAGTGGTAATTGCTATCTAATTAATTTTCAAAATTATAAGTACCTTTGAATATTCAAGCTTTGGAAGTTTTAGTCCTATTTAACTGTTCTGCCTCTAGATCATGTCGGTACAATGCTCGAAGGATCATCAATCTCCATCTATAATACTTAAAGTATAAATTAAGTTGACTATCTGAATGAGAATTGAATTAAAGATCTTAATAAAATATTAACTTATTAAACAAATTGTAAGTATAGATTAATAAAAAGATTCAACCTGAGCACAGTCCATAACGATAACTGTCCATTGTAAAATAATATAAATAAGTTGTCATACAAATAAAAGTGAAGTTAAATAACATTTATAAATCATGGATATTATTTCCTTCCAGATTAAGAAAATACCAAAACCTAGATGAAGAAATTGTGGAAAGATTCTGGCTTATTAAATTCATTCTGACCTTTTTGTTACGAAAAAGTCATCTAAATGTTGATATGTTAAAGAGCAAATTTTAGAAGAAAATCTTATATATTGTGAAAGAGTTAAGAGTTTATGACTCGAGGTCCGCACTTGAAAAGGAATCGAAGTGAACAAGAACGAAATTAAGGAATAAGAATGAAACATTATTTCAAATGTTTCGGCGTTAATTAATGCTTGACTTTTATTAAGCGTCCCTCCAACTGGAGAAATTTGAAGTAAAGGAAAAGGCGTTAATTAGCCCTGAGGAATATTTAGCACTAAAAGAGAAGGTTTAAGTTTAAGGTGACAAAATCACCCACTTAAACTACGCCTGAATTCTAATTAATAGCAAATACTTGTATTATACTGCTGCTAAACTCCCTTAATTTAACATCTAAATTCCCAATTAGTTTACAAAACCTGTATTATTGTGGACTGGTCGTGTTGTGTACTCCTTTAAGATACAAATAAATTATTTAAAAGAATTAGGCTAGGAAGATAATTAAAAAATGAAAAATTTCATTAAAAAAATTCAATATAAAAAAAACAATTAACTTATTTTTAAACATGGTCTCTTTACCTTTTTTCAATAATATAATACGTTATATGTATTTAATTTCAAACACAATAAAGTTTTTCTTGTATATTTCAATTTTAGAAATTTTTTCTCATTTCAACTCAAGTAAATCACCATTCTTCCTTCTTTTTCTTCTTTCCCCGATCTCCTATTTTTATAATCCAGATTGAGTGTTAATGTCTCTCAATTGATCTCCTATTTTTATAATCCAGATTGAGTGTTAATGTCTCTCAGTTGTAGTCTCTCTTATTCTCATTGCTCATGTTCAATATGCAAACAAGAAATATTCAAGATAATTGAAAATGAATCAATTTTCAAAAATTAATTTAAGTATACATAATTGGAATTGATAATTTTTGTGTTTGATTCCTAATATGTATGAAAACTAAAAGACAACACATCACCGTCAATTCACTCTTATTTTTGATAGGTTTATCAAAGGTGATGATATTTTGACACACACCAAAGAAAAAATACTTACTTTGAAAACTCAAAATGATATTTTTTTAAAATAATGTCAAAGTCTTATTTTTTTGTCTATCAGTGAGGACTTTTATCCCCTTAGGCTATTATACTTCTAATTTTTTTTTCTTTTCTAAAACTTTCAACTCTCTCTTTAATGTTTAGAAAGACCTTTTTTTGATCTTCAAGACTTCTCATCCCTCTTATTCACCATCCAAAGGTGAAGATAGAGTGAAGAGTGATTTGTCCACTATCTCTTTTTTCTATTTTTATTTATTTTATATATAGATAATTATTTTTCATATGTTCATTGATTAAATTTTAGGAGGCTCGCACGCCATTGTGTTCAAATTAATTTTGAAGAATGCTCCAAAGTAAAGAGAGACCATATAAAAATTCTTAAAGTTTTAAAACATAAAGATAATATTTTTTTATCCTTTTTTCTCATCTTTATTTATTTATATTTTGTTCTTATGGACTAAATGTTGTTAATATCCTACCCGGATTATTTTTAGAAACTCTATCTAAATAAGGAAAAGCTTCTAGCAATTCTTTTAAAATTTCTAAAATTTCATAAACATGTCATCTCAAACTTATATCAACATAAGTTGACAAATCCATAACTTATGTTCTACTTCAGAAAACAATACAAATCTTTCCAAACTAAGATTTATGATTTTGTTTTTTCTTTATAGAGTATAAAATGACGCCAACCTTTTTTTCGTTTGTTGTAAATAATACATTATCTATACTTTGTATTGCTTTGTTTGTAGGTAATATATTGCTTGTATTTTTTTTTTTTTATCATCTCTGTTTTGTTTCATATATGGATTATATATTATCGCTGTTTTTTTTTATTTGTAATGATACGTCATTTGTACATATATCATGTGTTTTGCATCACTTTAAGATGGATACTCTTAGTCACTTCCAAATTAATGAAGTACGAATATTATTAATGTCGGTCCAAAAATAATTTCTATTTTGAAAAATAATGGAGTAGCCACAGTAATTTATTAAAGGAAAAACTATGGAAAACAAAAAAAAAAATCAGATAAGACAAGTTTGCAAAATCGGATTTAAAGTCCGGGAGTCGGTTGCGTGTGGTGAAGGTACTAGCACCCCCACAATGCCCGCCCTAAGGCGGTACCTTTAATTAAACAAATAAAATAAAAGAGTGTGATTTTTAAAAATATTTATTTTTCCCAAAAAACAGAAATAGAATGCAAATAACAACAAACAAAAATATATATTTTTTTAATAGGGGATCCGACAAGGATTTGACCTCGCTCCTACGTATCTCTATACAGGATAGAAAATCAGAGTACACATAGTTCTGTTCTTGGGTATTTGTGAGGGGCGTTTTCGTCGAGATGTAGTGCTTGTAGGGTTCGCTGAAGGGTTTCGAAGCTTGCATTTTTTCCGTGAGTGATATTTGGTTTGTGTATTTAGGAAGTGGGGTTAACATGACATAGAAGGTGGTTTGGTTGATGATTATTGG
>Ga0099824_1004165_pt1 | contig 20930 bp, 16 predicted proteins | sample SiratrowhiteBW_FD_76837 | JGI IMG/M metagenome (GOLD analysis project Ga0099824, IMG submission 76837) | Root nodule microbial communities of legume samples collected from California, USA - Siratro white BW | ecosystem: Host-associated > Plants > Roots > Nodule | place: USA: California... | reverse complement strand
TTAAAATATATATATATATATATATATATATATATATATATATATATATATATATATATATATATATATATATATATATATATATATATATATATATATATATGGAAAATTTAAGCTATTAATATATATTTGAAAAATATTATGTTATTGTTATAGATATAGAAAATATTACGCAACAATTATAGATTTATGAAACAGTACGTTAGTATTATAGATCTAGAAAACGTTATACTATTATTATATATATCTAAGAAAGATGTTATGTTACTGTTATAAAAAACTTATTTTTATAGATTTGAGAACTGTTATGTTATTATTATATATATAAAAAATGTCAAGTTATTATTATAAATATAAAAAAACTATATTACTAGTACAGACTTACTGTATTATTGTTATAGGTGTGATGGAAACATTACACTATTATTATAAATCTAAAAAAAGTATATTACTAAGATAGACCTACTGTATTATTGTTATAGGTCTCATGGAAACACTACACTACATTACTAGTATAAAAAATACTAATAAAATGCTAATTTTTTTTATGAAAATAATTTATAATATTTTATTTTGACAATGTTTAGTAACATGATTTTAATTTGGATTTTCATAAAGTGTATCACATATTGTATCTATGCATCACATTGTCTAAAAAATGATATTGTTATATATCTAAGAATCATATCTAGAATTATGCTTAGAGATCATATTGGGAATACGATATATTTAAATATCATAATATTTAGAATGAGAATGTGATATGCTTACATATCAAATCTGGAATGGTGAAATGTGGTATACTATGAAAATTTTTATAATAATTTAATTTATTTAAATTATAAGCATACTTGTTGGTGGCGACCGGCACAATCAGATTCAAATTATTTTGCACCACTTTCCTGGAAACTTTCCAAATAACGGTGTGATCAATGCTGGAATTTAGAGATACCGGTGACAACTGTAACTATAACCTTAAACTATTTAAAGAATGAAGGAGATTGTTGGAGAGTAAAGTTAAAGATTAAACTATTTAAAGAATGAAGAAGGAGATTGTCGAAGAGTAAAGTTAAAGAGTGACTCTACTGCTGTGGATTCTAATAGTCGTAGTCCAATAAGGATGAGTTATTGTCTCATCCCAATCCATTATAATCCATATCACTCTGATAATAGAGAGAAGGTATTAGGTATTTGATAAATATCTTTTTTTATTGTTTCTTGTTTTTCTTTTCTCCTATTTTTTATCTTTCGTAAACTTCTTTCTTCTTCATTCAAGTTTTTTTTTTTTTTACTTTTTTCTTTACCTTTTTTTTAAATACCACATTTATTTTAGAGTTTAAATTATAACGAAGAATCTTATATTTTAATATAAAATTATATATATATTTATATAAAAAAAATCAAGCAAATTAAATATTATAAAATATTGTTGATAATGAACTGATAAAATCAGACTTATAAATTTGTTATGAGAAGACACTGTCATATACGTTATAACAAATTTGTGAGAAAATATATTACTGTTATATGCTTAAAACAAATTACTTAAAAAGTTGACATCACCGTATCAATAAAACAATGTCCTTTAATTTATCAAAATTAATATTATGTAATTTTAATTATACGAAAATTAGAATAAACTTTTCATCATAATTTCTTAAAGTTTTTAATAACAATGATCAAAGCAAGATATCAAGATACACTGTGAGAATTATAATTGTAGTTTTGAACTGTTAGAAGGCATTGTCGGAGAGGTAAAGTTAAAGAATAAAGTACAATGTACTTATACGAACACTAGTAAAAGTATTCAATTTATTTAAATTATAAACATGCTTAATGATGGTGAACGGTAAAGTCATATTCAAAATTTTCATGATGGTCTCTTGAAGTTTTACTAATAAGAGTGGTCCACTTACAACATTATTTAAAAACACTTGTGGTCTATGTACAATATTTAAAGACTTAATAAAGTTGTAAAGAAAATTGTAAGGTAACTTGAACTATTTGAAAGAGTTATTGAAGGATAAAGTTAAATGTTTGTGGAAGGCTTAGCCTTGCTCCTATTAGTCCAATAAAAGTTAATTATTATCTCATCCCAATTCAGTTACGAAGAATTCCTTCTCACAGCAACAGAGAAAAAAATAGACCTAATGAGAATATTAATGGAACAAATATTACACGATTTCAATCCAAACGTTCCTTATAATAATAATTAACAAATATTATAGTCCCACTTCAAATCTTAGTTAAAAAAAAAATTGATGAACTCATTTTTTCTAAATAAATATACAATTCCTTTGTTAACAAACAAATCCTTAAAATAGGAAAAAGTCTTCAATTTATTTTCTTCTTATAAATTATAGCAATTATTTTGTTTTTAAAAATTATATTCTCAGATGATATATCTTTTAAATTTGTTATTTCATTTTATTCTTCACATTTATTTTAATATTATAAAAAATTATGAATAGTTAAAAATAATATTATTTTTTACATAGATATACTAAAAACATTTATTATTATTTTAAATATAATAATTAAGATCTTTTTAAAATTTATAATTATTATGATAATGATAAAAATAAGTAATTAAAGTGTTAAACTTGAAAATATAGAGGGAATGATTTAACAAAATCTTTCTCTCTCCCAAAGAAAGAATAATGAGTGTAAACTGGAAAGCTTTTCGATATAGAATGTAATTGTATGTATGTATCTTTGTCTTGTATTCATAATTGTTCAAGATCTGACTCTTGTAGAGTAAGCATTATTTAGATTCTTTTCATTGTAATTATAATATTGTATCTTTTCAATCTTGATGTACAAAATTAGTTGAATTATATCAAGCATTCATAGGTGTATATATATAGAATTATATATTCTTTTCATAATAACACATTGTATAAGTGATTTATTTAATTGACATATATACTTTTTAAGAAAATCCTGAGGGAGAAAGCATCGAGGAGGCAACGCTTGCCTGAAATCTCTGTTAGGACGATATTCGATACAAGGATCAAACTGTACCCATCTGAGTCGGTTACCACTACAAACTATCGACTCTAATACCACTTGTTGAGAAAAACGAGAGGAGAAATACCCGAGAGACAAATAAGAATGAGAGTAGAGACAAACCCACATAAGGAAATGACACCACCTTCAACCCAAAACCTTAAGGCATTGGGTTTGCGGGTCTTTTTTCCTATATGTTACTCAACTTTCTCATTTGTATTCAATGTGAGACTTAGACTCACACTTGAATACCTAACAATACTTTCTATATATACGTAAAAAGAGTCACTGCAAATATTCATTCGGTTTATTTATAAACGGTTGGGATTTAGAGAAAGTGGGTATAAAAGATAAAAAGGAAGATGTGTATACCTTGAAAATATAAATTGATTTGATAACGAAGATCAAAGTATGATTTGACTTCATAGTTTTTCATTCACTGTTTGTTTTATTTTAACATAGTGAATATTCAAGAAGTTTTATTTTAATATTTTTTTTCATTACTATGCAGGACTTCATCCCTACCGAATGACATATGTTTTCTATTTTTATTTTTTTTAATTCTTCAATAAAAGGTATTAATAATGAATAATAGTAGAAAATATAATTTATATTTTAGATAAGTGCATAATAACATAAATATTATAATAAATTTTTGAAATAAAGACCTGTGACACATATGTTTTTATTTTAAGTTATGTGACACAAAATTATTAAATTTTTGAAAAAGTTTTGAAAGAAAGTAAGTTTCATGTAGGGTTTCTTATATTAATCCTAACAAGTATGTTTCTCACATTAACCCTAAAAAGCACCTCTGTTGCTCCTTGTGCTATCAGCACCATCTTTCAATTTTTCTTTTTTAGTTTCTATTTGTTTGCCACCAGTAACCACCAACCCCTTCTTATTCTCTTATTTCACAAGAATTATGTTACAAGCTTAACAAAATTCATATTGATCAATTAATGACTATTCTGATTTTTCAAAACTTAACCTTAAAACAAGAAGATGGGGCTAACAATGTAGTTGAAAAAAAATGAAAAAAAAAATATTTGGAATGCTTATGAAAGAATACAACATTCTTTTATCACCTAATAACCCAATTGAATAAATTTTATATTGGGGCAATCTTTTCTTTCCACCTTATAAAAACAACAAATCACCTTTCTTCCAAAACTGTTTTTACCCTTATACCTCAAAACTGAGGCATTTTTATTTGTTATATACATGTTCTTCCCTCAGAGATACAACTTTCTCTATATGATTGTCACGATCGAGATCACGTAATTTTAATTTTAAAAACTTATATATTTTTATTATTATATTTTTATTATTTAAAATAAAACAGTATTTTTATTTATTTATTAGAAAAGAATAAAAATGAAAAAAACAAGATTAGCTTTTTTTTAATAACGTAAACATATAACATAATAATTATTGGTATTAAAAATTTAACTAAAATATATAAATATATATTCACTTAATTTTTTTATGGTGTGTACCAATCCAACACCATCCTGCACCATTATTTTTTACCTATTCTCTCTCTCGGTGCCAATTCTTTTTATTAGGGTCAATCCCCTTTACTCACGTGGCACCACCTTTCTCTCATTTTTTAATCACAATTGGGGCCTCGATCCAATATTTCCTAATACCTCCAGAAAAATTCTTCCTCCACCTCCATACCTCTTCCTGCACCTCCATACCACATGCAGAAATATTATTTTACCATTAATATAAAATTACAAAACCAAGACTGTCCTCCACCCCCTTCACCCCTTTGTCCAGTTCACTCCTTCACTATATGGGTTCATCCGATTCATTTTCCAACCATTCGAAGCTTTGTGTGCACCTTGACCACCTCCATAACATTCGGTGCACTCCTTCACCTCTATAACATTTGATTCAACCTTTACACTGTCTGTTCCAAGCGATCTGCCTGTGTGAGAGACGAATTTGCATGGGTTTAAGGAGAAAGAAGAGAGATCTGTTGTTCATTCATTTTTGCCCAAATCTTCAATTAAAGCTTCAAATAAGTCGCAGGTAAGCAATTATTGATTTTTATTAGCAATTTGTGAGTGGTATTGTTGACTAGAGTAGTTAATTTGGTGATTGGGTGGCTGTTGATGACAAACGGTGAGGTTTGCAATTTGGGAGTATATGAATCGGATGAGTTTCATCTGATTATCATTTTGTTTTGCAAATGACAACTAGATGGCACCTCCATCCGGTTTATATTTTTTTTCAATTTTTTTTGAAACTAATAGTAAGTGTGTGCACTCTAAAAGATATGGTGAGGACTAGAGGAGCTGGTTCCCAACCTGAAGGCCGGAGAAGGCCTACAACATTAGCTCGTAGAAGGGATCAGGGTGTTTCATCCAGTACTCCTCTTGTTGGTGGTGATGCTCTCGTATTGGTGGTGGTGATGTTGGTGAGGTTGTAGGTTTTCCTGGGAAACCATTTGATATGTCTCTTTTGGTAAGTTATAATCACCATATGGCGTTGAGATTGTGGGAGGGTCAGGTAAGATTATGTTATAACTTGTTGTGTTTATTTTGTGTTTAATATGTGAACATTTTGATATCATTTGTTGTTTTTTGTTCAGGATAGTTGAGTCCTAAAATTAGTCTCCCATGGGAGAAATGTTAACAACTTTGGTTTTCCTTGTCCTGAGGTCTTTACTTTGATTGTAAATTGCAGATTGTTGCCTCTATGCAACATTTGTTATGAGGTAGCGGACAAGGGCCTCATGTGTGGATTTGTTGAGAGGTGGCACCGGGACACGAATACATTCCATATGTCATTTGGTGAGATGTCCATCACTTTGGATGATGAGTCAAGTCTACTTCATCTACCTCATAAGTCTCATCCGGTCCACAAATTTGCAAATCGGATGAGGTCCACCCACTGCCCATCTGGTTTACAAACAACCTTTTCTCTTGACAACCGGACGGGGTGGTGTTCGGTTCACACTTTACAAACTGGATGCCACCCCCACTCGAGTGCATCTGGTTAACATTTTATGAACCGGATGTCTGGCTGTCCGGTTCTCAAATTTCAAAAAATTATGAATCGGATGGCTTCATTCGGGTAACCTAACAAACACTACAAAATCCACCAAAATAAAAAAATCTTACCTCCCCGTTGTTCCTTGCCACCGATTAACACTACCCAAAGGTCGGAAAGCCTTCCCTACCGTTCAATCACCCTCAAAATGACAGTATTTAAAAACGACAGTATGGAAGACGTATTTGAGCGAAATCGGATGGTGCTTCACTGTGTGCTGGACGTGGGTGGAGAGGAAGAATACTGTGTTGTTTCTTAATCAGAATAACCAAGTTCATTTTGTTCATTCCCATAGGGGTACTTTGAGAATTAAACTTTTTTATAGAGGTGCAGGAAGAGGGTATAGAGGTGGAGGAAGAATTTGTCATGCCTCCATGAGGGCTCTTGCTTCATCTACCCAAACGCATCCCACAAATAGGCTTTGATACGTGTTGCCCATATATTTTCACAAAAGGGAAATTAGGGTTTACAAGTGTGGCAAAGAGACACAACGCCTCCTAGGGAATAGAACACGACGGTAAAGATGCTACCACGACAGCTGTGAGTGTAGCAGTCGATGCAGGTAACGACAAAGGTTGGAGGCGTTGTAGGTAGAGGTTTATGGTGGTGTTGACAGTGCTTGCGGTGGAGGAGGAATGTAGCCACGCGATCGCAGTGGCTTAGACTCACCTCAACGATGATAATTCAAAGGTCAAAGGTCCAATTTTTCTTCTCTTTTTTTGGTCATTTTAATTTGTGTAAAGTCAGATACTTCTTGTAATTATTCAATTTGTTAGATACTGACTTCCATTTTGGAAACCCAGGGATATTTAAAAACATGGTGTAATTATCAGCTTTTCTTTTAGAAACATTGCTTTGATGCATGCTTGAACTCGTGGGTAAAGGTTAAGTGTGTGAATGAGAACTGGAGGTATTTATAAGATACAAGGAATGCACAATCCTAAGAGAGGATTGCCCCAGTTTTGGGTATGTTAGGCTGACTATGTGATATTTAGAAAAGTATGAACATTTTGGTTTGAATAAAACAACAGGGAAGTGTAAAGGTTTTACTAGAATACATGCAAATTGCCCCAGTCCAAGATCCAACCTCACTTGTATTGTTTCGTGCAATTGTGCGTGACCTTCTCGGCTCAGTCTAAGGTCCGACCTTACTTCTATTATTTCGTGATGGTGTGTGACTCTCTCGGCTCAGTCCAAGGTCCAACCTCACTCTTATTATTTCAATCATGACGGCGTGTGACCCTCTCGGCTCAGTCCAAGGTCCAACCTCACTCGTGACGGTGCATAACCCTCTCGACTTAGTCCTAGGTCCGACCTCACTTCCACCAAATCTTAGTTTTCTTTTAACTTTGCAGATACCCGAACGAAATCAATGTCCTTATCTTTACTTAATCTTTACTTTGATAATATGAAATTTCATCAAATTTTCGTATTATCCAATAAAGCTTAAGTAAAGAGGGGCAACTGTTAACACTCGATCGTCTGGGTAAATATATTTTAAAATACAAAACTAAAATAATTTTTAAAAAAATTGTTTCTACAATTAAAAAATAATAATAATAATCAAAATGAAAAAAATGAAGAAAAAATAATAAAATAAAAAATATATATTTGATTAGTTTAGGTTTTTTTCTAAAAAAATAAATAAAATAAAAAAGGGTTTGAATTTATTCATTCAGTTTTACAAAATAAATAAATAAAAATAAAATAATAAAAACAAAATAAGAACATAAAAAATAAAGATAAAAATGAAAAAAGATAGAAGAAAAATTCAACATAACTTCCCACAAAATAAAAACAAAAGATAATAATAATAATAACAATAATAATAATAATAATAATAATAAAAATAAAAGAATTAGTCAATTTTAAAACTGCTAAAAAGTACCAATGTTTCCCACTTCACAATAATTAATAAAATAAAAATTAAAAAACTATGAGTAAGAAGAAAAGAGTATTTCCTTTGCACTCTTCACATACCAGCTTTTCTGCGCGTAAACCACTTCTCTCATAACTACACACTCTCACATTATAAGACACTTACTCATCACTTAAAATAGAGGGAAAAATATTGAGAGAGGAGGAAAAAAAAAGTACAACACAAAAAAGAAAACACACAAAGAAAACAGAAAGATAAGATAAAGAAGAGATATAGAAGGAGATAACCCTCTTAAAAAGCATCAGGTATGTTTTTTCTTTAATTGTCAGGATTTTGATAAATTTTGTCCTATTTTTGTGATGTATCATGCACTTATTTCAAAAATCCAAAACATAAAGAGTAATGTTTCTTTGACACCGCTACGTGGCAACCCCCATTTGACACTGGGGTATTTTTGTCAAGGCACCTTACGTGATAGGGTCATTTTTGGCAAGTGAGGATAGTGTTACCCCTAAGGGCAATTTAGGTTTTTTGCCTTTCATTGCTGAAAATGCAGAAGCTTGGAACGCCTCCTCATTCTCACCTTTTCATATTCTCCTTCCACATGCTTGCTTTCGTCACCCTCCGTGCTCGTATTCTTATCTTCTCCTTCAACACATTCTACACACTCGCTCTCGTTGCCCTACGTGTGCGCTCATCACTTTGGTTTTCTGATCTTCTCCTTCCACACACTTGCTGTCATCGTTGTCCGTTCTCTCTTCTCTCATCTTTTCCGTGGTTGTTTTTTTTTTTTCATTGTCTGGAGTGGTTGTTTAAGGTTTGTCATTTATGTGGTTTTTCATGGAAAAGTAACTGTTTTTTATCATTTAAAGGTTTGTCTTGTATGGTTTTTGTTTGGGGTTTAGGGTTGTGGAATAAAGGTTGGTCTTTTATGGGGTTTTTTGTTTATGAAAAGGGAAGACCTTTATTTGGTTTCACGGTTTAGGGTTTTGAGAAGGTATGATTTTTGTTAGAGGTTTACGGTTATGATATTTGAATATAAAAGAAAGTTTTTTGGTTGTTTAAAGGTTTTGTTTTTTGTTGACGTATGATTTTTGTTTGGGATTTATGGTTGTGGAGTAAAGGTTTATCTTTTATGGGTTTTTGATGGAAAAGGAAGCTTTTTGTTGTTTTGTTAAGAGTTTGAAAGTTCCAACATTCATGGCTGGAAAAGGAGTTACTGTGAATGGTGGACAATTTAATGAACACATCTTACTCAGTCGCCAAAAGTTCAACAAAGTTGTCCCCTCATTAAAGCACGGGTAATCTTTGATGTTTTGTAAGGTCAGAACGAGTATTAATGCACAAAGGTGTATCAAATGAACATATTTTGGTGATCAAAGTGTTAGTATTCCTTATCATGGGTGTAAATGAAGATGTTAAGAACTTAATATGCGAAAATGGTCCTAATTAACACGTTTGAGTTCAGTCCCCAAAAGTTCAACTAAGGCCTCCCCTCATTAAAGCATGGGTAACCTCTAATGTTTTGGAAACTAGGAACCAGTATTGATGCACAAAGGTGTATAAAATGAACATCTTTTGGTCAACCAAAGAGTGATTAATCCTTATTATGGGTCTAATTGAAGAAGTTAAGAACTTAATTTTTGAAAATGGTCCTCATAAACTTGTCTGAGTTCAGTTGCCAAAAGTTCAACTAAGGTGTCCCCCTGTTAAAGCACGGGAAACCTCTAATTTCAAATAACACTAAAAGAATTTACTTTGATCACAGTCACTAGTCACTAATTTTGGAAGATAAAAGAAGCAATCAAAATCTTATTTCGGAAGATAAAACAAGCAATCAATAACTCAACATTTAATTCACAATAAATTAAAATAGAGAATAACAAATAAATCAGATTTTGCCACACAATCTGTAAAAATTAGGTTGGACCGAGTTCAAGAGGGGGGGTGAATTGAACTTTAAAAATTTTCGCAAAACTCGAAAGTGATTTAAGAATAAGAATGAATTATCTTTATAAAATCAATTAACTGCACAATTCTGGACTGTCCAGTAAACAGATGCTCAGAATACAATTGATTGAATCAAAATATATCAGAAGATATATACAACAGAAGTATTACAGATTCAATCAAACAATTTACTGAACTCTCCAAGAATCAGAATATAGTCAACAAGATGATTACTTTAATCCAGTTAATTGAAATGATAACAACAGTTGAATAATAGCTATCAAGAAGAGTAGGGAGAAAAGCAAGAACACAACTTTTATCCTGGTTCACCCTTCCACAAGGGCTACATCCAATCCTTTGCCAAACCAGCAAAGATTTCCACTAAAATGATCCAAGATCAGTTTTACACCCTTGCTCCCAGCAAGTTACACACTGCTCCCCGCAGTACCTACTACTCCCAATAGTAAACCCACCACACTGAACCCTTCAGCTGGTGTTACACCAGAACAGAAACCCACTGCACTACCCAATTACTCTCCAGTAATTGAATACAGTAAGAACCACACTATACATAATACAAAATGGATTGAGATTAAGTGTGGAAGACTTAGCTCTGGTCCAGAACCAAAGCAGTTGATCCTCACTCAAGTAGTGCTCCAAGACTCATGATCTTTATAATTTCTTATGTGTAAATCAATTTGAAAACAGCTTGCACAAAAAAGGCACTTATGATCTCTTAGGAATTCTCAAAAGTATATTTCAGAAATCTCAAAGTTATGAAAATGATAGAGACGATTCCTTTTTATAGTCAATTCTGATTTAAAACAACTCAGCTGTCACTGGTTCAATTAATTGAACAAACCATTCAATCGATTGAATTGACCGTTAGTTGACTCAGTCAAAGATTCCAGTAGTAACAAAAGTAACTGTCACATTCAATCGATTGTTTTAAAAATTCAATTGATTGAAAAATCTTTTTCAGCAAAAATCAATTTAGGTTCTTTTTCTCAAAACCATGTTAATATTGATAAAATCATTTTTTAAAACACATGACTCTTGAGCCTCTTCAAGAGTGATGATCAATATCACTATGGTTGAGTACCAAGCTCACAAACAGATATACCCAAGCTTAGGGACCTATGGCCGAAACCACAACAACTCCAAGTGGCTCAAGCATATCTTCTCTTGATCACATCTGGTCCAGTAGGCTCCAACAGGTCTTCCAATCAACCCGTGCTTGTCATAGTCTAACACTTCATCAAGCTATACTTTTTATTGTCTTCATCAAATCACATGCTTAGTTATGGTGCTAACAATCTCCCCTAATTTGATGAAGGCAATTTGTTGTGTGTTTTGATGTGTGTTGAGCTCAATTAGTGTTGAACTGGAAGTACTCTACTTGAACTCAAATAAATCATTAGTACCATACGGCTCAACAGGTTCAGAGTTTTAAAAGAAATGATCAGAATAGAACTTAATTGGTTAATAAAAAAAATTGAGAACAGATTCAGTTAATAGAACAAATTAGATTGATTACTCCCCCATACTATGACATCTTCTGCAAAAAAGATTAATAGATAGAATAAAACAACCAATACCAATATTCCATCATCATAATGACCTAAAAGATCAACAACCATTACATGGGAATAACATATTACATAGTTGATAGAACACAGATTCATAAAGCATCAACAAACTCATAACAAGATCAGGGCTGCAGGTGTTGGCTCATATCTAGCAGATATTCAATCACACAAAGACAAGACTTAAGCGAACTCAGAAAAATCAAACTGAAACAAATGCAAAGCAACAAACTATGAAACACACAGAGCAGACACACACAAAACACATTATTTCTCCCCCATTGGATTCATCAAATGAAGGGGATCAACACAAAACATGTAATGTGCACAGTAATCATCTGGCCCATAGAACATTTGCCCCAGCTTGCCTTGGATGTCATCAACACGCTCTTCTAGGTTTTGAAAATGGGTTTCACAATACTCATGATGAGACCTTTGACTGGATTCAATGTTGTTTAGTTGATTGATCATGAGTTGCTCAAAGGTGCAGTAAGACTATTCTCCAGTCCCCATATCTTCTCCAGTAAACTGCTCAGTAGCTACACTTGTTCCAGCATCCCTTACGCCAGCCACCGAGAGCCATACTTCATCCGTGATAGCCATGTCCACGCCTTTCACTTGTGAATAAATGACTCCATTATCTATCCACATATTGGTAAGGAATACCTTCACCAAGTCCAGATAGATATTCCCGGATAGCTTGACAAAACGCTCAAGCTTTTGGAACTTGAGGAGATCAGCCACTTGATTCAGATTTTCATTTTTAAGGAACTCCATCCTTAGGAATTTTGGGTTGACAAAAGCTTTTCGGCTAAACTCCCTGTGATGCTGATTGATGCTCTCCATGTTGCTATTAAACCATAAGTAGTGTTCACACAATATAAGTAGTGTAAGGTGTGTGGAAGTGAATGTAGGACCTATTCCAATTTAAAGAAACTCTAGTGCACAAACAAACAAAATACTGAACACTGCAGAACAGAACAAATGCATGTATATATTCTGTTACACAGTAACAAACTGATTGTACTTATCTCCATAGAATATTCTGAACTGTTTTTTGACCAGTTGACTACGAACTAATCAGTGACACGTGGCACTGTGAATATCCTTCCTTTTAAGCATGCTCGTCCCTCATGCAGGTGTGTCACATGTTGCTGAATATTGACCAGTCTGTGTTCCTTGACCAGGGGCGAGTTACAGCCTTGTCTATATTCTTTAGCTGCAATGATTCCAATACATTGCTGATTTTGTTGACTACAGTTGATTTGTTCTGAATTGATTCTTGATCCTTTTCATTAACTTATTCTCCACTGCACTGCATATCAACTGTCTAGATTCCATTGCCTTCCCAAGAAGCATCTCTTCTGGTGCAGTAATACACACAGATTTTGTCTGCACATGAATCAAACAGCTACAGTAGTTTCTGCTCAATATATTGACGCTCAATTAATTGAGACACATTCCAGTCAGTAAACTACTTTCAGAATTAATTCAAATTTTTGACAAAATTAAATCTTTCTTTATTTAAGGGCTTTGTGAATAAATCTGCAAGTTGATTCTCCGAATCAACAAATTGACTTTCGCAATCACCATTCATAATGTGATTCCATATAAAGTGGTGTCGAATTTCAATATGTTTGGTTCTAGAATGCTGAACTGGATTTTTAGTCAAGTTAATTGCACTTGTATTATCACAGAATAACGAAATTTTAGAAAGATTAAGTCCAAAATCACTTAGATGATGTTTTATCTAGATGGTTTGAGCACAACAGCTTCCAGCAACTGTTAGCACCAAGGCTAAGCATGTGATTTGATGAAGTCAATAAAGACCATTGCTTGCTGAAGTTTCTGATGGATTGGATCTGGACTATGTTAGATCAATGCCTAACACGTGAGCTGATGATGAAGACTGCCTCATGAAGAATTTGTTGGAACTAACTTGGACCAGAATTGTTCAAGTGAAGACTTTGTGCCAACATTAAGATGGTTGGGTGATTAGGTCTTGGTCCTTAGTGGGGTTTGTGTTTTGGTAATTGGCTTAGTCCTTAATCATTAGTGGCATGGTTCATCATTCCTGAGGTGCTCAAAAGATTCACAAATATTTTTATTAAAACTGTTTTTAAGAAAAATAACCCAAATTGTTTTTTGTTGGAAAAGGTTTTTCAATCAATTGAATTTCTAAAACAATCGATTGAATGTGACAGTTATTTCTGTTATAACTGGAATACAGTTATTTCTGTTATAACTGAAATCTTTGACTGGGTCAACTAACGGTCAATTCAATCGATTGAATGGTTTGTTCAATTAATTGAACTGTGATAGCTAAGCTGTTTTTAAAACTGATTTTGGTATTTAAAGGAATGCGCACTATCATTTTCAGTTATCTAAAACTTTCGAAAAGCATTCCTTGAGATTTTCTAAGTGATCACTGAATCTGTTTACATATAATTGAATCAACTGTGTTTCTGGATTATTTTTAATCTACTTGATTGTTCTTAATCATCTTGAATCTGGACCAACACATTTCTATACTGAAACTTTTTTCTGGGTTTATCTTTAATAATTTCCGTTGTGCACAATTGATTGTTTACTGGACAGTCCAGAATTACACGAGTTGATTGATTGAATTAAGAATTTTCATTCTCTATTTCAAGAACAAATTAGATTTGCAAAAAGATTTTGAAAGTTCAATTCACCCCCCCTCTTGAACTCGGTCTAAACCTTATTTTACAGCAGCTATGTATTTTGCTTCAGCTGTAGAGAATGCAACACAGGCTTGCACATTTTTTATTTTTATTTTTTATTTATTCTCACAACACCCATCGGGACTCGGCCTTGGTGGCGCCAAACGAGAATCTATGGAACATCCCAAGGAGTCAACAGAAGTATGTTCCCGTGCCCTTTCTTTTTACTTTTGCTCAGTGTGACAAAAAATGCGTAAATCAAAAGATAAAAGAGGGAAAATCATACAAACAAGTATTTTCATTGAATACTGCAGTCAATCAACAGTGTCAATATTTTACATGGATTCCATGTCGTTATAGAATCATATTAGGCATAGAATTTATTGACTGTGTCTGAGTTAACAGGCCAAGGTAACTCTTCTCCATCCATTCTCGTGAGGATTAGTGCTCCTCCTAAAAGGGTCTTTTTCACCACGTAAGGACCTTCGTAATTTGGGGTTCACTTCTCTCTATGATCCTTTTGAGTTGGCAAGATCTTCCTTATTACCAAATCACTTTATTGGTACTCCTGAGGGTGAACTTTTCCATCAAATGCTTTCATCATCCTTCTTTGATATAGCTGCCCATGACTTACTGCTGCAAGCCTTTTCTCGTTGATAAAATTAAGTTGATCCCCCCGTGCTTGTACCCATTCTGCTTCTTCAAGTTGAGTTTCCATCAACACTCTCAAAGAAGGGATTTCAACTTCGAAAGGAGCACCGCTTCCATCCCATACACCAAAGAAAATGGTGTTGCCCCAGTTGATGTCCAAACTGAAGTGCGATATCCGTGTAAGGCAAAAGGGAGCATCTCGTGCCAATCTTTATAAGTTACGACCATTTTCTGGATGATCTTCTTTATATTCTTATTTACTGCCTCGACTGCTCCGTTCATTTTCAGGCGGTAGGGAGAGGAATTGTGGTGTTGAATCTTGAATTCCTCACAATATTTTGACATCATCTTATTATTGAGATTGGTAGCATTGTCAGTGATAATCCTGCTAGGCAACCCATACCGACAAATCAATTCTTTCCTTATGAACTTTGTCACTACTTTTCTCGTCACATTTACGTAGGAAGCGGCTTCCACCCACTTGGTAAAGTAATTAATTGCCACTATGATGAAATGATGTCCGTTTGATGCTTTTGGCTCTATAACCCCGATGACATTTATACCCCATATAGAGAAAGGCCATGGCGCAGTCAAGACATTCAACAATGTCGGCACAACATTAACTTTGTCTGCATACACCTGACATTTGTGGCATTTTCTTACATGTACACAACAGTCGTTCTCCATGGTCAACCAAAAGTAACCAGCCCTCAATATTTTCCTAGCTATAGAATGGTCGTTCATGTGAGTCCCGAAAGTTCCTTCCTGAACTTCTTTCAAGATCAGTTCTGCTTCTTTGGCATCAACACACCTGAGGAGAACCATGTAATGATTTCTCTTGTATAACACATCCCCAACAAGAAGTTCGCATCCAACCTTCTGAACATCCGTTTATCATTCTCGGTGGTCGTTTTAGGATATTCACGATCTTTGAGGTATCGCTTGATATCGAAGTACCAAGGTTTGTCATTTGCTTACTCTGTAATGAAATAGCAGTAGGCGGGGTGTTCATGACTCCTTATTCTGATTATTGGCAACTCTCCCTCTTGATTTAGCTTGAACATGGATGATAAGGTAGCAAGAGCATCAGTCAGCTAGTTTTCTTCTCACGGAACATGGTGGAATATTATGGCATCAAAATACTCCATTAGCCCTTTGATATATGCTTGATAAGGAATCAATTTTTGATCCCTAGTCTCCCACTCTCCTTTATTTGGTGGATAACCAATGCGGAATCACCATATACATTCATGAATTTTATTTTATATTCTATGGCTGCTCTAATCTCCATAGCACAAGCCTCATATTCCGCCATGTTGTTGGTACAATCGAAGCACAACCTTGCTGTCACTGGTATGTACTATTTTTCTTGAGAGATAAGAACTGCTCCTACACCATGGCCTAACAAGTTAGATGCCCCATCGAAGAATAAGGTCCAGGTATTTTCAACATTATCCTCTTTGACTGTAGCAAAAATGACACAAATATCCTTATCTGGGAAACCAGGCTGCATGGGTTGATAATCTTCAATGGGCTGATGGGCTAAATAATCTACCAGAGCACTGCCCTTGATAGCCTTTTAGGTGACATACAATATATCATAATAACATTTGCCAACGTGTTATCCTTCCCGTGAGATCTGGCTTCTCAAAGATGTACTTGAGTGGATCAATTTTGGATATTAAACATGTCGTGTGGCTTAACATATACTGTCTTAATCGATGCACTACCCACACCAAAGCACAACAGGTTCTTTCTAACGAGGAATATCTTCGCTCACAGTCCGTAAACGTCTTGCTCAAGTAATAAATTGCATGTTCTTTCTTGCATGTTTCATCGTGTGGACCTAGAACACAACCCATTGACTCATCTAGGACTATCAGGTATAGAATAAGAGGTCTCCCCGTAACTAGCGAACAGAGTATTGGGGCTCTCATAGATACTGTTTGGTTTTTACGCAACAACTTGAATATTGGCTCACAAATTGCAGTTAATTGGGAGATAAATCTAGCAATATAGTTTAATTTTCCCAAAAAATCCAGAACTTCCTTTTCAGTGCAAGGGTGTGGCATTTCTAGTATTGCTCTCACTTTATCCAGATCCACCTCTATTCCTCTTTGGCTAACAATGAATCCCGATAATTTTCTGAATTTCAATCCGAAAGTACATTTTGCTGGATTTGACCTGGGTTTATATTTCCTTAACCGTTCAAACAACTTCTTTAGGTTGAAAATATGTTCTTCTTTTGATATGGATTTAGCGATCACGTCATCGACATAAAGTTTTATTTCTTTATGTATCATGTCATGAAACAATGTCACCATGGCCCTTTGATATGTTGCCCCTGTGTTCTTAAGCCCAAATGGCATCCCATTATAACAGAAAATTCCCCACAGTGTGATGAAAGTGGGTTTTCTCTAAATCTGCGGATGCCATTCTAATTTGATTGTAGCCTGAAAATCCATCCATAAACGGGAAAAGTGCAGATTTAGTCGTGTTGTCTACTAGAGTATCAATGTGTGGCAAGGGAAAGTTATCTTTTGGGCTAGCCAGATTTAAATCTCGATAATCTACGCACATTCGGACTTTCCTATCTTTCTTCGACACTGGCACCATGTTTGCCACTCATTGAGGATATTTTGCTATAGCCAAAAACCCTGCGTCGTTGTTTCTCTACCTCTTCTTTTATCTTCAACGACAATTCTGGCTTCATCCTTCGCAACTTTTGTTTAACTGGAGGGTATTCTGGCCTAAGAGGTAGCTTATGTTGCACTATGCTAGGGTCTAAACCTCGCATGTCTTGGTAGGACCAAGCAAAAACATCCTTGAATTCTTTTAAGAGAGCGTACAACTGCCCCTGTGTCTCTTTAGTCATGCCAGTACCCATTTTGACCTCTTTCATTTCACCCTCTTCCTCTAGATTGACAACTTCCACCTCCTCTTGATGGGGTTTCATTTCCTTTGCCTCTTGTTCTACTAATCTAAACAATTCAGGAGAGGGTTCACAGTCTTCTTCATAATCATCTTCTGTATTACCGACAAGGAGTGTAAAATTAGGATTCGAGGCATCGACATTGATATTTTCAAAACATTCATTGATTGATCTGCATTATTCAATTTTGCAAAAATAAATAAATAAACAAATAAAAGAAACAAGCATAAAACAAAACAAAAACACGAATTTATAACTAAAAATATGCATCAAAGTCACACTGAGTTTTTCAAAATAACTAACTCGTACATACAACCCTATAATGTAGAGCTAGTCACAAAATATTACATTTCATTAATATTAAAATTCACGGGAATGTCTACAGATTCCCAATTGCTAAGCCTTGCACTGGAAGAGCAGGGGTGCACAAATTCCAAGCCTTCTTCCTCGAGCTCCTTCTCAATGGCCGCCACTTGATCTGTATTGATCCATCCAGTGCTTCGGAAGCTTTGTCATATATCGCATAGGGTGATTTTTCCGGTCCTCAGCTCACGCCCTTCTAGCCTGGCCAAACTTCTTTCTCGTTTTTCTTCCATTGCTCTATTCCAGCCTGGCTTGGTTGGTCTATATCCAAGTCGTATCTATTCTTGTTCTCGGCTAATTATAGAGGGAAAACAGATCCATTACCATCTTTACCTAATCCTTTCCCAAACTTGTAGCCTTCTCTCATCATCGATTTCACCATCATTAAAGAGGCGTTTGATAGGTAAGGGGTTATTTGAAAAGGCTCGACATATGCAGTGTTGACAATTTCAAAGGCCTGGAAGGATGTTTCTAGGGCCTCTTCATAGCTTCCACATATCGAGATGTCATTGGTCCACTTACTAAAAAGTCCTCCTCGTCGGATACTATTATGAGCTTATTGTCTACCACAAACTTAAGCTTTTGATGTAAAGTAGAGGGCACAACTCCAGCAGAATGAATCCATGGTCGCCCTAGTAGACAGCTGTATGCTATAGAATTATATCCATCGCCTGGAATACTACTTCGAAGGTGCAGGGCCCGACTTGGATGGAAAGTTCAATTTCTCCTACTAACTCTCTTCTGCTCCCATGAAAAGCTCTCACAATCATAGAATTGGGACGTATGTGAGCTCTCTCACAAGGGAGCTTATCAAGTGTTGCTTTTGGCATCACATTAAAAGATTAGCCGTTGTCAATGAGCACTCGAGCTAGGACATAGTTCATGTATTTCACCGATATGTGCAGGGCCTTGTTGTGGCCTCTTCCTTCTATAGGGATCTCCTCTTCAGTAAAGGTTAGGTAGTCGTTAGCCGTGATATGACTAACGATGCCTTCAAATTTATCTAGGGATAGATCCTGCTCCACATGAGCCCCACTAAGAATCTTCATCAATAGTTTTCTGTGGGTGACAGAGTGCATCAATAACTCTAACAGCGAGATTTTTGCTGGCAAGCGGTTCAACTGGTCTACCACTTTATATTCACTTTGATGAATGAATTTTAAGAACTCGCCTGCTTCCTCGTCAGATATTTCCTTCTTTCCATCCTTCTCAGCATCTCGTTCAGTTTGCGGCGCCTTCCCATTCAGTAACGTTCTTGCTTGCTCTATGGCTATTTCTTCTCTAGTCCTCTTACCTTGATTTTCTTTGTTTCTTAACTCAGGAGGTGTAAAGATATGACCACTTCTTGTCATACCCCTTATGTCAGAGATATTATCAATGACACTATTAACAATAGTAGGGGTCTTTTCTACTTCCTTTCTTTCTTTTGCTCCCTTTAAGACTTGAGCATCATACTTCCAGGGAACTGCCTTTTCATTTTTATAGAGGAAGGGACTCGGAGCTTGTATCACGACAAGTCGTCGCTCCTGTGATAGGTGAGCGGTATTGGTAAAACATATTACCACCGTTTAGGGCCAGATAAAGTCTTCTCCTCACCTGTTTGCATGAATACTTCCTCCTCTTTATCTTGTCGATAGATTTGCAAGATGTGCCTATCAATAAGATCTTGCAATATTCACTTAAACTCAGGACTTCCGTCTACAGAATGTGAGATGCCCAGGTGACAACTACAATCATTTTCTTGTTTGTTCTCAACTTTCAACCATCCTGCTTGACAGAGCACGATATAAATTTTCTTCATCGGAGTCTGAATCATATTGACTTCTCTTACCAAGTTGTGCCCCTCCTCTTCCATGACAGCGTTTGTTGATGAGCTTGCATGTCTTGCCAAAGGGTTGGCTACTATACTGGGTTTATCCTCTTTGAAACTTATTTACCCCGAGTCAATAAGTGCTTACACCTTATGTTTAAGGACAAAACACCTTTCTGTGGAATGGTCGATGACTCCACCATGGTAGTCACACTTAGCGTTTGCATCATAGTTCTTTGTACCAACTTCATGGGCGAAATAAATAATATCATATCATATAATAATATAATACAATACACAAATATAATACAATATAATATAATATATATATATATATATATAATATAAAACAATATAATAAATATAATATAATATAATAAATATAATACAATATAATAATAATATTATTATTATATAATATAATATGATTTGATATAATATAATGTAAATTCAATATATAAAACTAACACGTATAATTGACAAAGTTTTTACTTCAAAAGTGTAACAAAGTACAAGGTTGATAGGGAACTCAAACCAGAAGTCTTTTTTCTTATTTTTTTTGAATTAAAATTATAATTTTTGAAAACTATTTTTTACGAGACAATATAGATATTCATCTTTTAATAATTAAAAACTTTTTCTTAGATGATATAAATCAACTTGATGTAATATTTTTGTTTTCAAATAAATATATTAATTATTTTATCTTAAAGTAAAAATTAGAAAATTTTATTTATGTTACAAAATTATCATTTTAAAAGTAATTTATATTTTATATAAAGTTTAAAAAAAAGTATTTAATTAAATACTAATTAAATTCTAACGAATAAAACAAGAAAAAAAATATAAATGAAGAAGAAAATTGACTTTATATATGCACAATTTAAGAGATAAGCATCATTTGAAGATAAGTTATATATATATATATATATATATATATATATATATATATATATATATATATAAAAAAATATATTAAAAAATAAAAAAAAAAAAAAAAATA
>Ga0099824_1004163_pt1 | contig 20935 bp, 12 predicted proteins | sample SiratrowhiteBW_FD_76837 | JGI IMG/M metagenome (GOLD analysis project Ga0099824, IMG submission 76837) | Root nodule microbial communities of legume samples collected from California, USA - Siratro white BW | ecosystem: Host-associated > Plants > Roots > Nodule | place: USA: California... | reverse complement strand
AATTACAAAATCATAAAAAAGAAAAAATAAAACAAAAATAATAATTATAATTAATGTACTAATTGTAAAAAAAATAAAAAGGAAAAATAAAAATAAAAAAAAAAAGTTAAATATTAAATATTATGAGCTAAAAAAAAAAAAATTTTTTCAAAAAATGAATTTTTTTTTTTTTCCAAATTTATTTAAAAAAAAAAAAAAAAAAAAAAACTCATAACAATTCTATTCCCACCATTTTAGAATAGATCACTTGAAATATTTGCTAATTCTTCATATGGCACGGTGATTAATCTTTGGAAGTTATATTTGTTTAACATATTTATATAAGATAAAAATTAAAAATTAAAAAATATACGAATGAGTAAGTTAATATCAATGCAGGAATAAAATAATTATTTTCTTGATTTTTGAAAAAATATTATCATAAAAAAAATGTTTAGATATATCCTAAATGACTTATTGGCAGTGAGGACAAACAACATGAAAAGTCAATTAATGAACAGGATAATTAATAGATAACAAGATGAAGGGTGGAGCCAACTCAACTCAAATATTGTAATTAAGCTATTAATAGGAGAACAAATACTTGTTTCATCCAAAGAAAAAAATTGACATAAGAAAATAAAATTTCAATTAATAAATAATATAAAATTAGCTAAATTTAGGTACGTTTTGGATAAATATGTACCTTCTGCCCCTTCTTCTTATTTTTATACTCAAATTATTTTCTGTTTTGTTAAAATATTTTTTTAATTGTTGAATCGTAAAATGTTTATCAATTTTATGATGATAGGTCTTTCATTGTAGGACTTAATTAGATATTTTTAATGAAATAATCTCCACAATCATATTTTTCATCTTCAAGATTTAAATTTATAATCTTAATTAATTTTACCTTAATTTTATTTGGACTAAAGATGCGTTGATATAATATTTTTTCTTTTGTTACATATGTTAGTTTATGTTTTTTATTTCAATTTATAATTTGTACTTATGTTTTTTATTTTACTTTTATATTTAATATTTATGAATTAATTCCTAAATGTCTCCTTATTTGTTATGTATTACTTATTTTGATTAAAAAAATTGTTTTCATTTTATATATGTATAATACATTCATATTAGATAAATTGTTATCACCAAAATAATATTAACTAAATTATTTATTTTTCATGTTAATTAAATTCCTTTGTACTTATTAATATACTTGAGTTTTAATAATTATATTTATTATTTCGTTATTAATATTTTCTGAAGACTATTCATATTTTAATAAATAATTCATTGTTCTTTGTTTATATCTATTAATATACTTAAATGTCTTTATTATGCTCTTCTATGCTAATTAATAATTGATTTATTTATTTATTTGTATGCATTTATTTATTTGATATATATTTTAATTGGTCAATTAATGCCTTGTAAAAAAATTCATTTATGGCAATTAATTATTTCATTTATTTCATCTTTGTAATTATATTTATTAATCATATTTACTTTTTCCTTTATATTTATGTTATGATTGATTATAATTTTTTGTGATTTTTTTACATCATTGTGAATATCTTATTATTGTGTTTTTTTTTTTTTTTTTATGTTTTTTTTATTTTTATTTACATTTTTTTGGTAACATGTTTAAGTTTTTAATTTCAGTATGGTTATTGTAAAAAAATTGTATTTTTTAATACTGCTGCTAGAACTGTTTATTATTTATGACAAAATTTAAGGTAAAAATGTCTATCATTCATTGATGTGATTAATGTGCATTATTTTAAAAACTGACTCTATTTTTTTTAATTTAATATAATGTTTTATTTATTTTCTAATAATTATAGAATATAAATAACATTTTCTTTGAATAAAAAACATTGATATTTTTTTAAAATCCAAATTATACTTCGATATTGATTTTATACAAAATTATCAATTATTTTAAAAATATTACCTTGTTACTTCTTTTTATATTACATATTTTTTTATTTTAAAACATTGTATTTATATCCTTATAAATGTAATTTAGAAAAATATAAATTGTAATTTATTTTTTTATTTAATGTTAAATTCGTTTTTAATTAGTATTGGTCTTAATTCGTTAGTTATTTTACTATTAGTTAAAACTTAGATACGATTTTTTTTTATTCTCTAAGTATTAATTTTCAGCCATATAATAATAAAGAAAATTCAATATTTCTTTTCTTTTAGGGGGTTTTTACTCTCTCTCTCTAACTATGATGCTATTGTTGTTTGATATGTTATCACAACTTTTTACTTGAAGAATTCTCTTCTGAACATAATTTTCTTTAGTTATAATAATTGCTATATTTTTTTTCTCTTTTATTTCTTTCATCATGGATTTTGAATCATGAAAATTTACAATATATACTATTTGAATAATAGAAAAAAGTACCTATACTTTTAGTTTCACTTATATTGGATACCACAAATTATAATTTTTAAGATAATATCCTCACTATCCAATTCGCAAAAAACATGAGAGACTTTGTTGATGATTTATTTCTATCAAATAGTTTTGAATCACTCCTTATTTTCAACCTGAAACCAATGTAACAACACAACACACTAATATCATGATTTGTGCACTTTGATTTAATTTCATTTTGGTAAAATATATTATGAATGAATTATGTACTTAATATTGGACAAGAATTTAGGTTATGATATTCTTAAGGGAATTTATTGTTGATTTCTAATTTTCAACAAGAATTAACAGGCAATATCTTCTCAATGTTACAAGGCTTTATGCTTTATTATTTTAATCACATCTTGTTTTCTAATTTTTTATTTTGTGCTCTTATTCATCCTGCACACAATTGTTCACTTACACATTTTCTGTATTTTTCCATATGAAAATTTCTATAGCACACCCTATGATATTTCTATGTTGCATGTTTTTTTGTTATTTATGTTACTCAAATACCTTAAGTTCTAATAGAAAGAAGATTGATTCTAAATCTCTATCATGTGTGTTTTTCTTGGAACCAATCCTCATTAAAATATTATTTTATATTTAATTTAAAGAATAAATCCATAATGTTTCAAGAGATGTGACTTTATATGAAAATCATCTTTCCCACAATAATTTCGAAAAAACAAAGCTATACTTTTTACCTCTAGTTTCCATTCATTTGATATTTCTTATTCTTCTTTATTCATTATTTCTCTTTTCCCTCAATACAAATCTTTTTTCGCAAACAGAGTCTCTGTTTTCGTTCCTAGGAAGAAATCTGATGGACAATGACAAAGACCTAAACAATTCCGAAATTATCTCACTTCAAAATATCACAATTTTATCGTGTCCATTTCTTCTCATATTGAATCAAAGTCATACTCAAAAGCTTTAAATAAATATGATCATTAGATCAAAGTTTAAGATTTAGGAAACATGTCACACTTAGACTGTCATTTATTTATCTTTTAATAAAATAATTATAAATCATAAATAAATTCATAAAGGCAACTATAAGTTTACAATTAAATATATATAAAGTAATATTAGTTAAAAAAAGGATATAAACAAAAATAGAGGAGACAAAATTGGACAGATTTGCTTTGACTTTTTCCCCAATAAAAAAAATTACTACAGTTAGATTATTATTAACTATAGCAACAACTTATTGACATTTTAAATAATTTGATGTTAATAATACTTTATGTATATAGTGATTTCAATAAAAGAAAATTATGTATAGTTACTTAGTATGAAGTCGTCGAAACCTAGTAAAAAATGTAAACTTCATATATTTTTATATAGATTAAAACATTGTAATTCTTTAACTATAATAAGATTTTAATTCAATAGTTAATAGCCAAATAATCTTCGATATTTTGTGAGCACCATTTTCTTTTCCAATGTTACCTAAAACTATACCATGTTATATAACAACCCAAAACTATACCATGTTATGCACCAACACACGAAAGAAATGAAAAAATATATATATATTTAATTGAAAGGTAACCACAACATAAATAGACTCTTTTAGACCAAGCTAACTCCAGAATTCAAAACAAAAGTACTAGGCTAATCATACAACATAAATAAACTGATAATAATCATCCAACTCGTTCATAGTAGATAATTTATCCGCCATAACTACTTGAACTAGTAATATATGAAGTAGTAAAGTTTCTTCTACAAGCTGAGATATCATGAAGGGCCCTTCACCTAGGGTGTTAGGGAGAGGCTCCCTTGGAAAAATGACCGGTAATCATGTTTTTCAAGGATTGTCTGCAGAACCATGCCAAAAGTACTACACCTTGTTTCACTCATTTTACTTCGGATGAGTGCAAAAACATTTTTCCCCTCTGAGACAGGACAGAAACATTTGACGTTATGCGCAGGTCTGTGACATCTTCACTGGATCTGCCACACAAGATTAACCTTCTGTAGCAATAGGGTCAATTGCACAGTGTGGGAACAACTTTCATTCATGACCTGTCACAACACCACAAACTGTTAACCCGTATACGATTCACTTGTTGCTGTTCCTCATGTTGCTTATTCCCACAATTAGTAATCATATCCTATTTCTTACAAACCTCACCAACCCCTGTAACAATTTAACAATGACTTTCTTCAGTTTGTAAGGCTTTTAATTTTGAATCACAAAGTCATAACTAATTATACTGTTTTGGAAAAACCAGAGATATTTCTGATAATTATAAGATTTTGCACCCCTGTTCATCTAAAATAACGATTTATACAAATGCCTTTAATGAATGAAATACGTCATCAGAAAGTGATATATATACAAGGTTCAATCTCCTTTTTGTTTGAATGTAAACGGTCATTGTTATTCCTGTAATTCACTTCCCATATACAGCTGGCGGGTGCCATTGTGTCGTTGAAAAGTGTGTATATCAATTATCATGAATTAAAGATATTTTTATTGTGTAATTGATTTTTGTTTTTTCAGGTACAGTGTTTGTAAAATACTGTTATACCGATTTCTAAATACCATTTTATATACTACATGTCTTAGCTTCCGGCGGGCCACAACATGTGTCTGACTCTTAGGAGTCCCAACCCAAGCAATTTTACGGAAAAACCACGTGACAAATGCAAGGTGTGTTTCATATAATGTCTCCCAAAAAGTTATTACATGATGTGGAACAGTTCTATAGCCATGATCTCCACTGATTTTCATGTGATGTATGATAGATTTTTCTATGTTAAGTTAAATTATGTGTTATGTAAACATTGATGGTGGTTTAATTTGTATGATGAAATAATTTCTGATGTCTCACAGCTCATGTCTTCCTTGTCCTATTATCGTTGGTAAGACCACACCGCAACACAAGGCTTCTTATCTCAAGAGAATGGGTTGGTTCATTGGTATTGGACTTATGCGTTAAGTCTCAACCTATAATTGTCCACACATATGTGTTGTACATATCCCTCTAATATCGATAGAAGCAGAAAATGTTACTTAAACCAGTCCATCATTGCCTCTCGACAAAGATTGATGACAGGATGTCACGCTTAGCAACTAAGTCAGTTATATTCAAGGGTCTAATTTCAGCATTTGGTGTCTTAGTTTAAAGCACAAATCGTCCCCTTCAAGCCTTTGTTGCTTAAGTGTGTGTGACCCGAATTGAACCATACCAAGTGATTGGGTAATGAGTGGTCAAAATCTACTACAAACCAGCATAAAGCTTAATTTTCCTTTTTAGACTAGTGTTTTCTATTTCTTCTTTGTTTCAGAATCATCACCACCGATATTTTCCACATTCCAAGTTCCTCAAGAGGCTTTGCCAACAAAAAGTAGCTCCAAAAGTGATAGATAAAGTGTGATGAAGAAGAGTTCTGGTTCCTCTCAGAAACTTGGTTCATTTCTAAGTCCAGGGGCACCAAACTATAGTGGGAGCCAAAACGGATGGAGCTCAGAGAGGGTGTTGCAGCCATCAAGCAGCAGCATAAGGCATCAAGCTGGTGTGGCTAACTTGACACCCTTCAACAGTGGAAGAACAATACCCTCAAAATGGGATGATGCAGAGAGGTGGATTTGTAGCCCCGTTTCAGGCTATACCAATCACAAAACTAATTCCTATGCACAACTTCAGCGGCGACCCAAATCAAAAAGCGGTCCTATTGTGCCTCCAGGAACAGGCTACTACTTCAATTACTCACCCACCATTCCACTGCGCCAAGGTTTGGCAGTGAAAAACTTCATGATGGGTAGTTCCCCTTTTTCAACAGGAGTGTTGGCACCGGATGCTATTTCTCTTCACCATTATTATGCACATGACGCTGTTTTTGGTTCCCGTTATGAATTTGACAATAGTATGCAATCTTCTAGTCCTCTTCTCAACGATAACAGTGCAGCTCTCCCATCAGTGTCCAGTGCACCCGTGTGGTCAGAACTGCTGTGTGACCCATCTTCGCCTAATTCTCAAGGTATGAATATTGTAGTACCCTTTCTAAATTTACATTGCATACTCCATTTAAGATGCTGTATATGTATCAAATGGATAAAGATTAGTAGAAGCTGATACATTGATTACACGATGTAGTTTATAGCCCAGTCTATGTGACTGACTAGTTTCAGGGAACATTTAACTCCAAGGAAGCGATTGCGCATCAAGTACAGATTGGTTGGTCACACATTCTTGGTTCAATTGGGTAGTATAATTAATTTCTTGGTCTATTTGTGGGAGATAACTCGATCAAAGCGATGATAAGTTTTCTATTTTTTGTGCAGTCACCACGATGAATATTGGGTGGATACTTTCGTTGAATATGAGCAATTATATAACTGTGTATTGACATGCGAGAGAATTCACATATTTAAACGTTTCAGTTATTTTTCTTTACAGATGAGAAACGAAATGAAACTAAGAATGAGTACGCATTGGCATCTCCTCTCTCTAGATGTGATAAAGGCACTCAAATGAGCCCTCCTGAAACTCAGAATGATGCACCAAAATCCTCACCCAGGTCGACCATGAATCAACAAAATAGCCATGCTGCGAAGTTAGATGTGAGAGATGTGGAGGTAGACACTGAGGCTACTATTATTAGATGGTCTAAGAGCCATGTACCCAGGCTGAGCTTGCTACCTGGTAAACACTCAAGGAAAAGTAGTAGTACGGAAGCCCAACCTTCAGGTTTGGATAATGCAGAGTCAACGTTGGACTCTACCAAGTATGTTCTTTAGATGCTCAGCTGATTTTAGTACTCATAGATTTGAGTTCTTGGGTTAGGAGTTGTCCTAAATATTAAATAAATTTGGAAGATCCAACTAAGTTACTAAATTCTACTGCCATGCATGCCTCTCCAACGTTCATTCAGTGATCAAAACAGATTTGATGTCATTGTTTCTTTTTTGGCGCAGGTTTCAGACAGATGAATCCAAAATCATGGCATGGGAGAGTTTGCAGAAAGCCAAGGCTGAAGCTGCAATACGAAAACTAGAGGTTTTTTTATTCATAACAACTTGTATATATATTGAACTTTCTCATATGATGTGTGTCCCTATTCGAACTCAAATTGGTAAGCAAGATATTACATTCACCAATGGAGGCTCCATCCCTAATCAGTAAAATCTTTGTCGTGTCGTGTCATGCTGCATGATAAAACTCAAAACATTATACACACAGTTTATGTAGTTACATCGGGAACATCTCTATTTTTTTTCTTTTCCCTAATGATGGAAGTATTTGACTCAGATGAAATTGGAAAAGAAGAAATCGTCGTCGATGGAAAAGATTCTAAACAAACTGAGAAGGGCGCAGATGAGGGCTGAAAAGATGAGAAACCAAATAACTGTGGAACAGGATCAGCAGCAGGTTTGCAAGAGTCGAAAAGTATTTCCGTTCCAAAAATATGCCCAGATATGGTCTCCAAGGAGCTGCTTCGGCACTCAAGCTCCATGATTAATATTTATTCCAATATACAAGCCCTGAAATTACTAAGGTTTTGTCCCGATGAACACAAAAAATCATATTCAAGTCATAGGCCTTTTTGTTTGCCTTTTGTACTTCCCAAATAATGTCAATAGTGAATTACTACTGCATTCTTGGTGCCATTTGACATTTTCGGCATTATGTACCAGACCTAATCAGGATGATTTCTGGATGCGTACTTTTATTTGTCTTCTATATTCAGCTAAGAGCATCGTTGGAGGCTCACAAGTTGTCTCTACCATTAATCCATGCAACTAATGAGTCGGTATTAAACAAGTCTAATTGCGGGTGGTCAATAAAATGGAGCGTTTCAAATGACAACCATCGTAAATAATGTTCAAAATATTTCATTTCTTCAAAAAAAAAAAAATATGCACATCAATTTAATTTTAAATTCTGTCACAAGGACAAATCCGTCGACGAGCTTCCATCTCAGTGGCCAAGATAATTTAATTGGTGCCTATACATCATATAGACATTCGTTTTCAAAGTGTAATAAAATAGAATGAGTTGGAACACATCCGTGTGACATCTTTTCAGCGCCAGTCTCTATATTTTCACGTCAAAACGGAAGAAAAGCGCAAAAGCTCGTATTATTTGTAGCTTTTACCTTGATGCGATCCAAACATGCCGATAACTAAAGATTAAGTCAGAACCCTTTTTCGTTACCATTTTTCGTTACGTACATATAGCAGGCTTGATCACCAAAAGATGACAGAAAAGCGTAGCCATGTTCGTTCGCAAATATAATATGGGCATAACTGAATAATTTATTTTGGACCATACATCAGCATCCACTCTGACAGTACACAAGGAACAATACATGGCACGAAATGTAGCATTTTTCTAGAATATATCATATTTCCATCATCTGCGCTTTAGTACAAATGGATACAAGATCATATGTTCTAACAAAAAAGTATTTTCTGGTTACGGTGGATAAAAAAATCCAATCCATAGTTCTTACAACTTCATAAATCATGATTAAATAACAGCACCACAGTTCGCTGTCACCAATAGCTGTGTCCCTACTAGTATGGTCTATACCTCCAATCTGCTCTTGATGGTCTCCCAATTCCATAACCCCACTGCAAAAGAAAATTTATAATCAAAAGCGGAAACATGAAACTAGATTAATACTTCAATGTTTCTTGACATATCGTCCAAATTTTCATTTCCCTTTTATATATGGGTTATAAAAGCATTAGTATGTAAATACTCACATCGTCAAAGTCTAAGCTACCATACATCCTCCCATAAGATCGCACAGGACCGCCATATCCCCCAAAAGATTCCATCATGAAATTCCCACTGGATCCTGCATCATCAACGGGTGTAGCCGAATCTATTGCAACCTACAGGTGCAAACCACTAATCAGTCAAATAGTATTTAAACCACAAAAAATTGAAATAAAACAAAAAAAATATATTCAAATCACATTCACATCATGATGACATATCATAAGGAATTCATACTTTACTTGAATCATATTTGTCTACTGTGCATATACATTTTGCAATGCAATTACAGTAGACAGTCACGTTCTATCACACAGATCTCGTTAAGAAATAATAACAGCAAATCCACACTTCTGATTACATGTTCTCTCGTGATTTGAATGAGCCAAATAGTTAACCTGCTAAAATCTAATGAGGCTAGGAATGGGCATTTTAAAGGAGAGAAGTTAATCTCCACCCCCGTACCTAACAGATTCCCTTCCACCACATTTATACATCTAAATTTCAATCACAGAAAAATGAACAAACAGAAACTCATAGCACATGAAAGTTGGGTAGTACTGCAAGCTAGCAGCAAATTTAAATTATAGTACCTGATGCCCACAAATCTCATGAGACCTTCGTGAGACACGATCTGCTACACCATCTTCAGCAAAAGTAACAAATCCAAAACCTCTATGACCTGTTCTCTTAGGATCCTACCCAAAAAAAAGACAGTCAACTTAGCAAAGCTTTCTCGAACTCGTATGAACTCGTATATGCATTTTTTTAATATCTTACCCTTGCAACAAAAACATCTAATATCCAGCCAAGTATATGCAATTTTTAATATCTTACCCTTGGAACATAAACATCTAATATACGGCCAAATCTTCCAAAATATTGACGAAGATCCTCAGAAGATGCTTCTGGGGGAAGACGGCCAACGAAAATTTTTTTACTAGTTCTCCGAGCAGGTTCTCCCCCTATTTGATAAATTATGGAAGTCACTAGTTAGTATGAAGCAACTTAAATCGTTTTAATTGAACACTGGTGCTTGCATGCTTACGTCCATAGATTGGGCCAGGATGATCATACAAGGTAGGAGTACCAAGTGCTGCATATCTAGTGGCTGCAGAAATGTAAGCATTGTATGCACCGTATCCTCCTTGTGGTGGTGGCATTCTGCTGCCAATTGGCTTAAAATCTTCATCCTGGAAAAAGAAATATATAATCTTATTTACCTAAAAAGATAAGGAAATTTTAAATAATAAAAAAAAATTAATCATTAAACAGTACACTTGGGTAGCGAATGATATCCACTATTAATATTTAATTAATTTGAATAAAAAAGTCTTGGTTATTACTCTGCAATTTCCAGAAACTAGTCTACAGTAAAATGACAAGCTATAAAAAATAAAAACTCTTGCCTTAGGTGTAGCTCGATCAACCACCACTGCAGAACCTCCGAGTTCATGGGTTTCTGACATCAAATTCTCCACAGAATCTGTAAGACAACATGTTCCTTACAGTAATTGAGACATCCCACCCACAATATTTCAGAAGTCCAAAAACCAAAATGTAAATAAAAATAGTGCAAGTATGTAAAAATTCGAAGTGATACCCAAGATTCCAGATGACTAAGGTAGATAAAATATGCATAAACTTAAGATTAGAGCACGAGGCTAATATAGATGCCAACCTGCACTTGCAAAAGTGATGAAACCAATTCCACGATGTGTTTTGGAGCCTTGATCCTGTAGGAAGAAATGGTAAATTGTCCATAATTAATAAAAATGTATAATGCGCAAAAATCTGCAGTTTATGTGCACAGCCATAAGTGTGAATTCAACAACGAGCATAAATACAAAAAAGAATTAAATATACATTCGAACTGCATTTAAATTCTGAATGGATAACAATCAAATAGGATTAACGTACCTTTGGCATGTACAGATCTGTTATATCGCCATACTTCTCAAAATGACTGAAAGAAAAAGAAATATATTACTAAAGGTCACGTCGTATAAATTCAATTCAACACAAGAATATATTACTAAAGGAAAAAAAAAAAATCATAATAGAAGATACCACACACTCATACCTTCGGAAAGCAGCTTCTGTAACTGATTGTGGGATCCTGGCTACAAATATTCTAGTAACTTTTTTGACTGGTGCCCTCATTTCCTCCTTTAATGTGAAAGCATTACAAGATTAAGTAGTAAAATCATAATATATGGTTATTATATTTTGTATAAAATGCAAACCGGGCATGAACCAGACTAGATTTCAAGCTTCGAATTAAAATTTGGTTATAACCTTCGGTGTGGCCACTTTGACTTCCAGCGTCCTATTACCAAGGATATGTTCACTTGATAATACTTCCTGCAGCCAGTAAGTCATCCAAATCATGATATAGCATGTAGGCATTATATAGGGGTGTATTAAATGAGAGCTAGAGAGATGAGAGGAGCTAATCTTGACCATAATACTCTCCCTCTCTGTGTAAAGAGGCTACCTTAGCATCATCCACCGAAGCAAATGTAACATATCCAAAACCACGAGACCGTCCAGTTGACCGCTCCTAAAAGAAATAAAGCGGATTAAAATGTGCCTCCAGAAAAGTTAATGGTGTAGGGGCAATCTAACCTAACCCTCTACAGGAAAATTATATTTCACATCACCAGAAGCCATCAAGCATAGCCAGCTCGATATTTCTTCTTTTCTCTGTATTTGTGGCACTAAGACCAAGTATGTTACTTTTTCTCTACCACAACCTTTTGACATCAAATTTGGTCAATGAAGGACCAATTTGATGTATTACTCTGAAAGTACCACAAAACTAAACTAATTTTATTTTTAAAGGACCAAAATGGATGTTTAATCGAAATGGATTAATATTACTGAGCTTTGAGTTTAAGTAATTGGCAGTTAGATGAACAAAAACATCCTCAAAAGCAGCATAAAGAATTAACCACCTCTTCCTTCTTGATTTCTTCTTGAAAAAAAAGGAAGCAACAAGGACTTTTAATTAAATTCAACGCAAATAGGAGTACAGACGGCTAACCTTCATGACAATGCAATCTTCCAACTCCCCAAATTTGCTCATATATTCCCTTAATCCTTCAGTATCGACATCCCACGGAATTCCCAAAACCTAATATGCAATTTTAAAGGACACGAATCAAGAAAAAAACAATCAAACGATAACATTTTGTTTATTATAATGAGCATGTAAGCATACGAATAGAGGAATAAATATTAACAAATTGAATGAGCATGACTAACCACAAGCTTTCGCTGCTCCATCAAAAACTTCAACAAATCACAATGAAAGAGAACGGAACGCTGCAGAGGGAAAAATCCCTGTCCACCACTCTGGGAATAAAAAAACACAAAAAAAAGGGGGGGAAATAATCTATCCACCTCCTCCTCCTCCTCTTGGGGTAATGGAATCTCTCAGCAGAGCACTCAGCGCTCTCACCCCTCTCTCTCTCAAATTCTCACACTCGCCGCCTGCACATAACAAGCACACTTCTTTCTCACACACAAATATCGTCGTCATCATCATCATCATCATATACTACCAAATGAAAATCAGCTTTTGGGGGTTGGAGTTCTACTGTAACGGATAAACAATGATTTATTACAAATTGAAAAAAGAATCGGTGAATTAGGCGCTCACTGACCTTGCTGAACACGAAATTGAAAACCCTAAATCGAAGATCTTCCTCTCTCGCTAGCTCTCCCTATCCCTCCTCCTTCCTCTCCCGCTCGTGACGCTTTTTCGCTCCGTCCCTTCTTTCGTTTATCGGGCTATCATTAACATGCCCACTTTGCAATCTCTATCTATGAATTGGGCTGAGCCGGGTCCGACCCGGTTTTTAGTGTTGAACTAACTATTAACCAAACCGTTTAAATACATCCTTTCCTTTAAAATTATTTATTTTTAAAAATCGTTAATTGTATACATTACTGGTATAATTACTGCAATTTGTTACAAAAAAATATTCTATTAATAAATTATAGTTTAACCTTAAACTTATTTAAATATTTAAGTAATAAAATACCAATAAATTAGAGTATTATTAAAAAAAGTAATAAATAAACTAAATTAAAATATTTTAGATAACATACAATATGTGATAAAAAAAATATATATCAAATACGATTTTGGCATGCAATGTAATACAGAATTAAACTGTGATGAATATATCATTGGCATGCAAACCATGTTGTCGGATAATTCTTAGATATGGGAATGAAATTTTTATTTGTGGATTTTTTCAATTTCTTGGTTCTTGTGTCTTTTTTATTAGATGAGTTGTTCTTGTCGAGGATTTTCTATGGATTAGAATTCTTTTGGATTTCAAAATTGTGGTGAATCTTTTGATCAAAGGACGCTACTTTCCTCCCTTTGTTATAATTTAGTTAACGATATTTATGGTGTTCATATTATTTACCATTGTATTACGAGGATAATTTTTTATAAGGATTTTTGGAATTATGTTTAATTAGTTTTTTATTAAATGACAACTTTATTATATGCGACGGAAAAATAAATTAGTAACTGTTGTTCAAATAATATCATGATTTTTCTACTCAAAAATAACTATTGTAAACATTAAATCATACAGAAAATATACGTGCTGATTTTTATCCTGATAAATTTATTTATTTTTATACAAGGTCACACTGTTATTATAAATCCATATTTATAAATTAACTTTTATTAGGTTAAGTCAAAATAAGGGCAAGCCTGAGCAACTTGGTTTCAATATAAATTAATTATTCTGAAATTAAAATTCAAAATAAACTTTTTAGCATAACTTTAAAGAAATCTAAGCCAAACTGTCATTAACTATTGCAATGAAGTCCCAAAATGCTTGAAAAGATGGGTTCTTCCATGTCAAAAGTCAAAATATAGAAACAGAAAGATGATTATCAGAAAGGACATAAAATTTCCAGATACTTATATGTATAGAGAGAGAGGGAGAGTGGTAGTAGCAGCACTTTTGTCTCTTCAAGACGTGGAATAAACATTTACAAACCAAAAAGAGGTGAATGAAGAACTTCACATTAGCCTCCTTAATGAGAAATCATGCAGCAGATGAACCAGACTTCAACGGAGGCTAGCTTATTACAAGGAAAAACTAGTAAGTGACATGTTTGGACGCATCAATCAATCAGCTTTGAAGTGCTTTTCAATTGAGCCTAGAAGAGTGGAATTAATATAATCTTGTGTAACATGAGCAGGTAAACCAGGCAGTATTAAACCAAATAATCTGAACCCAAACAGAAACCATCCTTCTCTATAGTGAGGTCCATGTTTGGCGGCAATGGTGAAGCTCCTTATCAGTTCCAAAACAGCATTGAACACCATTGGTATCACGCACCATGGCGAGAAATAGTTCTTGTTAGGCTCTTCTTCCAAAATCTGCAATAATCAAACAATTTGTTAATTCTTCGGTTCACCTTGTTATTCTACTAAAGTTTATATGTATTATTTAAACTTTTATCTCTTACAATTTTAACTCGATTCCCTCCATTAATTACCAACGTAAGCACTGATTAGGCTTTCAAGAAGTGGTGAATTTAACTAAATTTTATTTTTCAAAAACACCGGAAGCAAGCACTACATTTTAAATATATTATTTCCAATCTATATTTATCACGTGAAACCCATAGTGTAGGTTATGATATTCATTTAATTATTAATAAGTTAAATAATAAGTTAACTCCTTTATAACCTAGATACTATGTCTATAAAATTATTTATCGTTGTTTTCCAATAACAATTATATATAAAGATGAAATTAGGCTTCCCAACAAAACCGATAACTTAAAGTTCATATCAAATTCAAATATGTGGGCCTTGAACAGAAGTCTATAATTTTAGTTTAGAGTGGTAAATTTTGAGACCTATAAGAAAAAAATACTCATTTCACAACCTAAAATATTAACAATTTAATTACATTATTTTTATATTTTAACTTAAAATACTAGTGCATATCGTTATATTATTAAAATGGAAAGAGTTGTTAAGTTGACATTTTTTTCTTTTGGAGATATCAAACAATATTTTTTCTTTAGTTTATATATCAAGTTCAACTCAAGTCAATTTTTTTCAAAATAAGAAATAAAAGTGGTGTCAACTTTTTTATAAAAGTCTACTAAACTAAAACAGTAGGTTTGAAATCATTAAAAAAATCAGTTGAAGCTTAAAAGGCTTTATTTAAGTAAATAAAGTTGATACTTTTTTGCTAATATTTTTGTTGTTACTTTTATAATATATCATAGTTGTATATATACTTATATGTTAAAATATTAAACTAATATATAATGCATATCAAGAATCAAACTTACAAATTTATTATAAGATAAAATTATGTATTATTAAAAGAAATCCGTAACTGTAATTTCATAATTTGTATAAAGAATACTGGTTTGTAAATTTTGTATATGGATAATACTTGTATTCGTCTATATTAATATACATATGTGTTTGCTGATAAAAACTGAATCCATGTGCTGTGTTTTCATTGACCAACATATAAGTATTTTTAAGTGGTACTCAGATCTCGTCCTCTAATTAATATTATATATTAAAAGAATGCAGAGAGATGTGTTTGATGATGAACAGAAAAAACAAACAAATGAAATATAATTCAAAGAAGGAAAAAGTGTTTACCCTGAGTTCATAGCGCCTGTTGAAGAAAAGACAAACCCCAAAGTGCTTGAACAGCAAATCCTTATCATCGTAGGGCAACCTGGGAACTATGTCATTGCAATAAACAAACCTGCAATACCTAATAGAATTCTCCCTCAATTTTTGTTTCATGAAGTTTGCATAAGCTTCATCTCCAACTCTAGGTTGCCCAAACGTGTAGATCCCTTCCAACCTCTCTATCAGCAACTTCTCATCATGCAAGAACATGATAGTAGGGTACAGAATTGCGAGTGCTCCTCCCAAACTGTGACCTGTAATAATGAACTTTGCCTTGGGATTTTCACTCAGGCCTTTCCTTAAAATGTCTCTGATAACATAGTAGGCCAACGGGGGAAGATTTTCATCCCTTTGAATCTCCTTAGGCCACCCCACGTTCTTTTGTAGCCCTAAAGCTTTCATGAAGCCACCATGCATTTTTCCTACGCCGGGAATCCCATACCAGGAGATGTCAAGGTCAGTGCACCATGCATCTGCATCAAAGGGTTCAGTTCCTCGGAAAGCCACCACGTAAGTATCGCGGTCCTCGTACTTGTCCAAAAGAATCAACACTTGGGTTGTGGCCTTTCCTTGAAAATCTGCCATGTGCAATGCAACCAGGGGTTGAATACAAGAGTTTAGTTAACGTAAAATGTGTGAACAGACTTCTCAGTTTTCAATTAAATTTGGTATTAGTTCTTATCTTTCTCATTATTGAAAGATAAATTATTTTTTAACTATTTTTTTTTCATATAAATTCTTTATTGAAACAGCCATTTACTCTTTGAAATTATACTAGACAGAGGAATTGAAATGGTGTATGTAAAAAATAATTATCTTACATGAATTCGTTTATTCTTTTTAAATTTACCCGAAAATGACATGTTACTCTTTTTTTTTTCTTCAACAATTTTTAATCTCCTTACCTCTCAATAAGATCCTAATCAAGATGGTAATTTTATCCATTTATGACTAATTATAAAGTTTACTTAAAAAATAGAAATTAAAGTTAATTTTAATGAAATTTTTAGAGATTTAAAATTCATTTTACCTTCAACTAATTATTCTTCCACGCACAAGTCTTAAGTGTGCTAAGAACTAACACGGTTAACTCTCATTGCTTTTATATTTAATTTTCAACCAAGTAGTTAAATTGATTAAATATTTTCGTTTTCATATAATATATAAAAATATACTCTTTTTAAATTTGCTTTATTGAGAATGATAGTAAAAATTAAAGATAAAAACATTTTTGAAATAGTAATATCAAAAAAATATTTGATATTTAAGTTTCCATGAGTTTCTTTTTTAGTTGTGAGAGAGTGCGTTAAGACATGCAGATGAGATTGGTAATTTTCAGTTCTTACCATTCCAGCAGTCAAAAAAACCAACGAATTCCATCTGTAAGAGGTAACAAGTTTCAAACAATATTAATCAGGAATGCATCTCAAACTGAGGAGAACACAGAGAATGTAAAGAAAAAATGTATTGTTTTACCTTCCATTGAGTTTTGACTAGAGCTCTACTGTATGCTGCATTCTCGTAGGATGCTTTTGAAGCCATCATAGCTAATGAAACATAGTACCTGCAGTCATCACGCTTGATAGCATCCAACTTAACTCGCGCATCCAAATTTCCGATACAAGACAAATAATTTGGTGCATTACGATCGGGGACGACCAAGTGACCTGTTTTGTTTAAATTTCAATTCATCAGATTTGATGCCCATCAATTCTCTTTCAGTGGATAATATTCATACATGTGTTTGATTCGAAAGTTTCGCACAGTATAATTAACATTTCCATGTAACAGCGTTAAAAGGACCAATTTAAGACAACAAACAATGCGTAAATATCAATCATATCGTGCGTGATACTACAAGTTATTCTATATTTTTTTAATCGTTATTTTACTATTAATATTTTTTTCATTATTACACGTCGATATAAATGATGGGACTTTCCATCATCTACTATTGATGATGGGACAAGATTGTATAGGAAACTTACTACTGTAGTTTATGTTAAATCATGATTTTTGCTCCTCATCACATAATTGGTTTTTATTAGAAATAAGATAAATTTAAAACATATTTTAATTATTATTTGACCATTAATGTTTTTTTTCATTATTACACGTGTATAGAGATGATGGGACTTTCCATCATCTATTATTGATGATGGGACCAGATTGTATAGAAAACTTATCACTGTAATTTATGTTAAATCATGTTTTGTAGATCAAATTGGTTTTTATTAGAGGGAAGATAAATTTACAACATATAATATAAGTAGAAAGAATCCTCTATTATAATATAAGAATCTTCAATTATTGTATAAGCAAGTTTTATTATGATAATTTATTTTAAACTTTTCTAATAGTGTGAATTATTAAGCCTATTATTGGCTATCAGACTATTTTTTAATATTTATAAATATTTAGTTTTATGTTTGAGTAACTCAAAGAATATATTAAAAAATTATATTAATTAAAAATAAGATCAATTTTACAGTATATTAGTAAGATAAATTATAATTATAAACTAAACTTAAACTTTTTATACAAATTTCCACTATTTTGTGAGTAGTTCTACTTGTTTTTTTATTATGTAGTTTTAAAATTTATTTCTTATGAAATTACTCCCTTTTTTTTCTTCCAATCTCCCTTTTTAAAGAACAAATGCATCCTAAAAGAAATATAAAGTGGAAAAAAACTGAAAAGAAGTAGAGAAGGTGATGTTCGGGTAAAAAAAAAATGAGAGAAAAATAAACTAAAACCTGCGAAGTTTATATTTAATTTCTATTATATTTTATATATTTTCACTCTCTTATTTTTTTAACTTATTTTCTATATGAGGGATAATATTTATACATTATGCCAAACAGCCCACTTGTTTATTATCACAAGAAAAATTTGTGGGCCCCATTTCTCCAAATGCTCCTCAATGAGGCTGGTACACGTTCAGGGGTGAGTTTGTTTTGTAGTGTTGCAGTCCTACCCCAACAAACTGTTGATGTAAAATAAATAATATTTTGAAAAGGAAATTATTGGAGGTTCTTGATATATTTATTCAATTTGAATTTAACCTGTTTTTTTAATACACGAGATAAGTTTATATCAACTTCAATAATCAATAAAATAATATATCAATCATAATGTACAGAGAAGTGATGACAAGTTCGTATTCATCTAATACAAAAAATAAATAAATATAATATCATACTATGCAAATCATGAAAAAAAAAATATATATTATCACATAATCTATAATTAATTGTTTAAAAATATATTTTCTAAATAATATTTCGATCGAGCGTTAAATCAATGGGAGACAAGGCAGAACTAGTACTGGAGAAGACTAAGAAAAGAACCTACGATGTGAGAAGGATCTGAATGACTGGGGAACGAAAAACTCTTGTCATAAGCTCTTGTACTACTCTTTCTAAGATAAAGAAAACGATAGATGAATGCAATTTTTTTCTCAAATTTTCCACCGTGGAAAAAGGAAGAGACTACTAGGGGTTTTTCGCTTTGCACAAAACAGTGGCTGAAGCAAATGGATCTGATGTGGTAAACATTTTTGTTGAATTAAGAAGCTAAAACACAAGCAATTGTTAAGTTAAAAAATAACTAAATAAATAAATAAATAACCTCAGATCTATGGAAGAACATACATTAAAAAAAAAATTACCTGTGAGGAAGTTAACGACGATCATGATGAAACCGCCGTTAAGGTAAACGAGGTTGATGAGGAACTCCACGGTAGAGCCGAATAACGCAAGTGGCTTCGCCAGCAGCATCAGAAGCTTCTGGAGCACGACAGAGACGAAGATAAGCCATCTGTGGCGGAAGCTTCCCTCGTAAGCTCCCTCGGCGCTACTGTCCACAAATTTTCGGTTTCCCAAGTTACCGGAAAACAACAGATGAAGAAGATCGAAGAAATGAGCGTCTCCTGGGTTCAGCAACATGTAACTGTCAGCAAAACCCTTGTTGCAGCTGCTATCGCCATTGGTTTGCTGCGCCATGCCTAACAAACTCCACAAATTAGCAGAAGAAGAGGAAGGGACAAAGGACAAATGATAAGGCTCTTCTTCTCCCTTTAATTATTTATACTTGCATTTCAGAATATATTTACTCTATATTTACTATTAGCATGTCCCCAGAATATTGGTCATGCAGCTTTTTTTATTCAATTTGGTTAGTGTGAAATAAAAGGAAACAGTAACCCTAAAAAAAAATACACTAATACACTTGGCATGTGCAAGGAAAATATTATTTTTTGAAACAATTTGAAAAGCAATGACTTTTAAAATATAATTTATTAAAATCATTCATATATGATGCCTTTGAACAGTTGATCAAACACAAGCTGAGTTTTTATAGTATAGGTTTTTACTTTTAATGTTCTAAAAATTAGATGAACTAATCCTATACTTTCTTTCTAACTGGAAGATCAGTACAGAAGATACTGCATGGACCACAATAATATTGTTGGTGGATAGGGCAAGTCGTGCAGAGAAGTGATATTCTATTTATATAAATTCTTTCCCCATTGTACTTATGAGACTTTATTTTGATTATTTAAAAGAGAAAAATAAAAATATTTTTTTATAAACTAAAGTTAGTTTAGAAACAAATTAAAAATATAGCTTTAAAAAATAATATGTAAAAACTTGTATAAATTGTTTAACATATAAGTTAATTTTTAATTTGTTTTCTTTTTTATTTTAAAAATATATAAAAATTTGTCTATATATCTTTAAATAGTATTCTATTCATGTTTTTTTCATGAATGAAGTATGGCTTATAGAATATAAATTTATTCATAAACTGAATCCGCTTACAAATATCTTATCGTATTTTTTTTAGAAAGTATCTTATCTTTTAGAAACATTTCGTCTTTTTTATCTTAACTTCTTTCACACTTTAATAATTGGGCGGCCAAGTGACACAATGAAAGGACAAAAGTAAAAAAAAAAAAAAAAAAAAAAAAAAAAAAAAAAAAATTTTTTAAAAAAAAATATTTATTTTTTTTTAAATTTATTTTTTAATAATTTATTTTTTTTTAAAAATTTTTTTTTAATTATT
>Ga0099824_1004158_pt1 | contig 20942 bp, 9 predicted proteins | sample SiratrowhiteBW_FD_76837 | JGI IMG/M metagenome (GOLD analysis project Ga0099824, IMG submission 76837) | Root nodule microbial communities of legume samples collected from California, USA - Siratro white BW | ecosystem: Host-associated > Plants > Roots > Nodule | place: USA: California... | reverse complement strand
CCAGCCAAAAAAAAAAAAAAAATTGATGCACACATTCATCTCTTGATTTACTTATACACTTCTAAAACATAAAATGGGGATGGAGACATGAAATGTTTCATAATGAAGTTTCACTCGCATGTAATATCAATATTAATTAAAGTTTTATAATAATGTAAAACTGTTTTATAGTGTCAATCATAACAAAATTATCACTGATATAATTTATAAAATAGTTATTATAAAAATTAATAAATTATATATATAGTAGTTCGTGATTGGATGAGAGTGTTATACTAGTGTAAATAACCTATTTTATCATAACATAAAGAGAAAATAATAAACTTTTAATCTATCTCTAAACGTATTTTTTTTATGATTGTGTATTATATAGTTTTTAATAAATTTAATCAATAAAAAGAAATATACTACAAAAATTATTATGGATAGCTATATTATTGTTGAAAAGTATTTATCAGGTTCACTGTTGTCAGTTTACATTGACAGTTAAATCTATTATTATATATATATTGTATATAACTATTTGATAGTGTATCATAATGTTAATTAATTAGTATATATAGATCCATAATGTCTATGTTAATTGTTGAGTTTTGTCGGGCAAAGTATATATAGATCCATTTAAAAGAATTTAATTCATGTTTCGATTTGAAAATTTTCCAAATAAATGAATGAATTTTACAGTGAAACTTATTAAATGAAATAAAAAAAAAAGATTCCAATAAATTATAATTTCCTTTTTTTTTAATCAATCTTGTGATGGACATCAACTTGTGCTTCCCCCTGGAGGAATTACGCATAGGATTATTGAAATTGAAACCAGAACATGTTTCCTTAACCAGAACATGATTGTTGTGGTCCAACAAATTTTCACATGATAAAATCGAACACGAATCAGTCTACAAAATATCTAACCATTACATACCAATCTATCGAGTTAGTGTTAAATGGGATTTTGTAAAAATTTTGAGTATTTCATGCTTTGTTACAAACTCATTGCATAATAAGTTTCAAGCAATGTTAAAAATTGTTCAAAAACTTTGGATCAATTATTGATTCAAGTTACTGAATGAACCAAGAAGTCACTTACTATGGAACCACTGAGTTTGAGACAGATTTAAAACATGTGTGTCAACTACCAATTTTATAGAAAGATTGTATTTATAATATGAATGTACTCTTATTTTGGGTTTGGATGAGGATAATTCCTTTTTTTTAAAGAATTTAAAATACTTATAAAATAGGGAAAGCAATTGACAAATGCTCATGAGAATATTTTATTTTGAAAGAATTGGTCTATTTGTAATAAAAGAATTATACATAGTGTCTGTCAGCTCCTCGATAGATTCTTCAGTAGATGACAACTAGCTAAAAAAGCCATAGCAGAATGAACTTTCAACAAACGGAAAAAAAGTTACATGACCATGTTGAACTGGCAATTCTTAAATTTATTTTAAAAATGCTATGCAATTCATATTAAATTATAAACTATTTGTACCATCAAGTTTTACTCCCAGACTAAGAGAATGTTCATTATGTATCTTGCAAGCTAATTTTGAAGCATTCCAAAATACAAAGTGTGAAGAATGTCTCTTTGAAAAGGACTAACTAAGGTCATAAATCACCTTCACTTTCTTTTCTTCAAGGTTTCAAGTACCTCAAGTAACAATGGAAGGCATAAACATGTGGCTATTATCATCTTATTTGAATCAAAGTGTCAACCATGATTTTGCCATCCGAAGGTATTGTCCAGCAAGAATGGAGCAAGAGCAAGGAGGAGAGTGCCAAGATCAAGAGGGAGTAGTTTTTGATGATACTACTGAATTGTGTTCTTCTGATGACAGCACTCCTTGTTTGGCTTCATCAGAAGTTGATGACTTTGTTGATAGCTTCATCAACATGGATGAGTATGAGAAAGCAGATCAAGGGTACCAAGAGAAGCATCATCAAAGTTTTGGCCACTTTGTGGTGAGTAATGATGAGGATGAGGCTGATGAACACTCCTTTGGATATCTTCCTACCACCATGGAGGATTCAGAGGTTGCAATATCTGAGTTTGTGCATTGTGCACAAGAAGGCAAACTTGGTGTGGACCAAGGGTTAGAGTTGGTTCACATGATTCTGGCCTGTGCTGAAGCTGTGGGGTGTAGGGACAACCAACAAGCACAGTTTCTGATTAGCAGAATTTGGGGTTTGGCAAGCCCTTCAGGAGATGCACTGCAGAGAGTTTCCTACTGTTTTGCCACAGGATTGAAGTGTAGGTTGTCACTTCTTCCCTATAATGTCATTCCAAATGGTACACTCACAGATATGCCTTTGGTCAATAGGGAGAATAAGCTGGAAGCATTTCAACTTCTTTACCAAACCACACCTTACATTGCCTTTGGTTTCATGGCTGCAAATGAAGCCATATTCCAAGCCTCACAAGGAAAGAGCTCAATACACATTGTTGATTTAGGAATGGAGCATACCCTTCAGTGGTCTTCCCTCATAAGGGCCTTTGCTTTAAGGCCTGAGGGGCCTCCAATGCTCCGGATCACTGGATTAACCCACAATGAAGATAATAATAACTCTAGACTTCAAACTTGCATGAATGTGCTTGTGGAGGAAGCAAGCTCTTTGGGAATGAATCTTGAATTCCAGACAATTTCTGAGCCTGCATCTGCTTCTCTTCTCACTGTGGAGAACCTGAACTTGAGAAAAGGTGAAGCTTTATTTGTTAACAGTATCTTGCAGTTGCACAAATATGTCAAAGAAAGTAGAGGCCATCTGAAGGAAATTCTCCTATCTGTAAAGAAGCTAAATCCAAGTGCTTTCACAGTGGTGGAGCAAGACACAAACCATAATGGCCCTTTTTTCCTTGGGAGATTTTTGGAATCACTTCACTATTACTCAGCCATATTTGATTCTCTTGAGGCATGCATGCCAAGAAATAGCCACCACAGGATGAAGATAGAGAGATTGCACTTTGCAGAGGAAATTCTGAACATTGTAGCTTATGAGGGTCCAGATAGAGTAGAAAGACATGAAAGGGTGGACCAATGGAGAAGGCAATTAGGCCGAGCAGGATTTCAGGTGATGCCATTGAAGTGCACAAGCCAAGTTAGAATGATGCTTTCTGTTTATGACTGTGATGGATACACATTATCCAGTGAGAAGGGAAACCTTCTACTTGGATGGAAGGGAAGGCCAGTGATGATGTCTTCTGCATGGCAAGTGGCAAGTATGTGATTTTTTTCCCTATTGAATAATCATTAGAAGCAAAGAGAAGAATGTTCATTTGTGATACTACGTTTCTTTAAATAGTCATGTTCTACATAATTTTCTGCATTTTGGTGATACAAAACTTTCCAAGTATGTGGAGTTAGCTGTTTATGATTGTACTTTTTGACCAAGGGATTCATATGAAAATGTTTAGGAAAAGGAAGGGATATAGCCAGTTTCCTAAGACCATTCAAACTTGCCAAGAAATATGAAATTGCAGATAGCAGCACATCCACTTCTAAGTCTTTACATCCACTTTAGCAGAACAAGTATTTAGTTATCAATATGTAATGTTCAGTAATAATAATTTTTTGAGTGAATTGTTTTTCTTTGAAGTTTTTCATTTTTCCCCCTCTTAGTGTTCATGTTTTTTGTTTTTCATATAAAAAAAATAAGTGCAAATGCTAGTAAAATAAATTGAACATTTGTGTTTTCCAATTTACTAATGTATGCATTAAGTGTGCTTTCGTGATTCCTCAGATGGATCTGGAGGGACAATTTTTATGTACTTCAAATCAATAAAAACATTTTCAATTTGGTTGAAGAAGACATGTTAAAGCAAAAACAAAATGCCACTTTACCAGAGTTGACTAATCGCGTCATTGTCTTTTTAGTACATAAAAGTTTGTTTTTTTTTTTTTCTGATTTTTACTAAATGGAGATAACTTGAAAGTTTAAAGAAAGAAAAGTAAGTTAAAGTAGTAGATATTATAATTTTGGAAGGATCAAAATAATATACTTAGACTAAACATAGTTTTTTATGTTTAATCTTTATGCAAAATCATTAAAGTTTATTTTCTACATCTCACAAGATAGTATAAGAGTGTCTTCCTCTCTCATATATATATATAAATATATACCATCATTACTTTATACATTAATAAAGGATATTAAACAAGTGCATTCTCTTTAATCACCAACAATATTATTTTTTTGTTTTTGTTCTTAGAAGAATTGTTGTTATTGTTTTAGTGATTAAAAATTGTTGTTATTGTTTAAGTACATCATCTTTGTAATAATTAATTATTTTATAAAAAAATAAAAAGTAAATTATAATATTAATATTTACTTTCAAAATATAAATATTTTTAATATAAATAATTATATATATATATATATATATATAATTTGAAGTTATAAAGAAAATATATATACAGTAAAACTTTATAACAAATACAATTAATTAATAAGTAAATAAGATAACACTACTAAAATTTGGGATAACAATATCATCAACATCAATTTAATAATAATAATAATAATAATAATAATATCTTGCGATAACAATATCATCAATAGGTAAATTACCTTCTTGTTGAAAGAAGTGTTTGACAAATAGTATGACATAATTAACATTAACTGGATTGTTTTCTTTTGACATTCAAGTTAGTTTATCAATTTTTTCATTAATTCATGAAATAAAAATTAATTTTATTATTTAGTAAAAATATTATTTATATTGTTTACATTTTAATTACTTAATTTATTTATTTTCAATTTCTCTTTATTTCTATTTTTTCAATTGTAAATAAATCAATATTGATATTAAATATTTTCATTTAACACAAAACTAAAAAAATTATATTTTAAAAATAATTAGTATATTTATTTATATTTTAGTTATCATATTCATAAATCTGGCGTGTAAATAACTGGCTAGAATTTGACTATCCAATCGTGTAACTTGTCTCATTCTCTTTGTAAAGTGTTACTTGAGGAAATAAAAGGACTTGGGCTAGATATGTGAAAATTATCGTTTTGTCCTATGCAGAAGGATTTTTTCCCAAAATAAACTCATTTAAAAATTATCCCAATACCATAAAATAAAAAGTGTATTTAGATATTTTTTTATATAAAATTCATGTTAATTATCATTATAAACTTTAACATCTCTAGATATTTTTTTATATACAATTCATGTTAATTATCATTATAAACTTTGACATCTCAATTACGCTAACATTTCAAAGATCAGTAATCATATATCATAAAATATATTATTGAAAGAAAAAAAAAAAATATACAAAACAATAAAAGGACTAAACCAAACTCACAACAAAAAAAAAAGACATACTTTCTAATCAAGCTAAACAAAAACAAGTATATTTTGAAAAAAAAAATCTTTGCAAAGCACTAATATTTTTAATCAGTGTTTTTATTGTGATTAAGAATTTTAAAAATTGATACTTTAACACTATATATAGTAAAATACAATTTTTGTTTAATATATAATTATTTAATATTAAAATAAATAATTATTTTATTATTATATAATATTTTATTAAATAAAGTGAGTGATAGATAAATATAATTCATAAATAGTGATGTTTTTCCCATTGGAAATACTGAATGAATGAGACTATCTTTCTCTAAGGCGATGAACTGTGCTTTTGATATAAAAAATTGAAGAGGCATTGCCATTAAAAGCATCAAATTATTATAGTTCTGGCCATTTAAATGTGGCCAATGCTGAGAAGAATTGACCTTCAACGGAACTAGTTTTTTCTACCATGGACGAACTTTCTGAATATTTTCCAAATAAATACTCTAGCTAAATAAGGAAAGTTAAAAAGAATAATGCATATTCTAACTAAACTAATTCTGATATGATCTAGGCACAATCGTGATTTATTGAGTTTGGTTGTTATGAGCTCTCCAATATAAACTTTATATGCTTATCATCATCAAATATCCAATATAGTTTCATATAATATAACCACAAAGAGGTCATAAATGTTGAGGTGCAGCCAAAAGTCCGTGGTTATGCTTTCTGCACTCAATGATTACTAGTTGCACCTCCATATGATTACTAAGATACCTTCCCTTGTTGCATCACGTGGTCATCATTATCGTCACTGTATCTTATTCTATGATGCACTCACCGTTGTTGTATCCATGCTGCCACTACACCCCATTATTGATAAAAGTTACTATTTACATTTATGGTAAAGCTAATAATTGTTTATAAGAAAGTTAAAAGGAGACTTATAACGATGTGTAAAATTCAAAGACCAAACACAGGAGACAAAAATTTCAAGCAAACCAAGGCTGCTTCCCCTTTAAGATGTCTACAGCAAATCATTAACGCTGGCCTCTAGACGAGTAATACCAATTATCTATAATAAAATAATTGTGAGCAGTTACAAGATTGGAAAACCAAGGAACATGAAAAACATGGTACAATATACAGAAACTAAATGACAAATTTTGGACTTGTGTTGGAAACATTGGTATACAACTTTGCATAATGTAGTATAGGATTATTATGGTAAGAAAAAAAAAAAAAAACTACAGTATATAGAACCACCCTTGTATAAGTTACTTCCTTGGATCACCATTAAATGAGAGTATGAATGGCAACTTTACAATGTATAACTCATTTAGATGTTTTATGGCCCTGTGTTTTGGTTTGGCTTGCTGCTGCAGACATTATGCGCAAACGACTGGCGATTTCTGTGAAAGATGGTCTGACTGCAGGATTGGGAGCCCAACATTGTTCCATTAGTGTTCTCCATTCAGGATCACAGTTACTTGGGATGGTTGGCCTTAATGTGTTATTTACAATCCCACCTGTAAGGGGAGACACCAATTAGTGATCTGTTCTGCACAAAGATCCTTTCTGAATAAATTTTTCTATAGGTCTAAGGGGCATGTTAAGATCTAGATTATATGTATAGTCAAATTATATAAGTGAATAAGAACCTCAATTAGTTCTACCAATCTGAACCATACAGATGGTCTAGCAGATAGCTAAAAACAAACTTAAGCACAGGCCAACAGTACAATCTACAATGGTAGATGCAAATTTTGAATGTGTCACAGCATATTTGGTGTTGATAATTTTTTGGGTCAGAATCGCTTTATATTTTACTTTTTTCAAATAGATATATCCAAAAGATTTCGATTAAAAACTGTAAGGAATATAAAAAGCCAATCCAATGCTCTTTGCAAAGGATTTTTTTTTTTTTTTTTATCAGAAACTGAGGAATACAAAATAAGCTATAATTAAATAGCATTAGTCTATCTAAACTTCATCCATAGTGCATAAGATGTTACCTATAATTGCACCATAGTGCATATTGGCATATGGCTCCTCGCCAGTAAGAATTTCCCACAATACTATGCCAAAGGAGAACACGTCAACCTACAAGATAAGGGAGACAAGGGTAACAAACTAAAATGAATTTCAACAATTTCCTTCCTAGATACTATTGAGATGTAAATTACAAATATCCCATATTAATAAAAGATCTTTAAAGGTAGTAAGAGAATGAAGTAGGAGAATTTGAATGCTCAAAATTTAAAATGGTCAAATAAAAATAATTCAACAGGAACTTCCTGAAAATCAGAGTATTGTGAACTGGTAAAGAGAGTTTTATTGACATGTGAGATGAAGGAAATTTCTACATCTAGAAGAATAAAAAAAATCAATACAAGACCTCATTTCCTTAGTTAAATTTCAATTGAGTCATATGATTGAAGAAAAACATTTTATAGAGATAAGTTGAAATATTACCTTTTCTGAGACCTTATTGCTGCTGCCATTCAGAAGCTCTGGGGCCATCCAAGGTAGTGTCCCACGCACACCACCAGTAACCAAAGTATTTCGCTTAATTTTTGATAAGCCAAAATCACCAACCTGGGAAGAAAATTTCTCAGTCAACACAAAAATGTGATCTATCATGCTGATAGAAAAATAATACCAGACCCAGTCTACATACCTTGCATATTGGACGTAAAGGATCTTTCAAGTTTACAAGCAAATTGTCACATTTTAAGTCAAAATGCACAATGTTTTTTGAGTGCAAATATTCCATTCCAAAAGCTGCATCCATTGCAATTATCAGCCTCTTGCGACGATCAAGATACCTAAACACAAAATCATTATAAGAATAACCAAAATCATAAAAAAAGAAAAGAAAAAACTGGACATGAAATTCAACACTCAAATGCACTTGCCGACACAATAAACTTAAGTAGAGTCGATTACACACAATTATAGCAAATCATGAAGCTTTCCCAATAAATATCGATGCATTCCATCCAAGATATAAGTTGCAATAGAACAGCTCTCTTTTCAACAAATTTGAGGCAGTATCCATAATCTAATGCACTATAAGGAGATGCAAAATCTATTTCAAAAGCATTACCTATCCTTGCGAAGTAATACATGCCTAAGAGAACCATCCACCATATACTCTGCCACAGTGGCCATTGTACCACCTGGCCCGTGCTGTACCACACCATAAAATGCAACAACATTTGGATGATGAAGCTTGGAAAGAATGTCAGCTTCCCGCGAAAACTCTATAGTCTGAGAAAAGCAAATATCATCCCAGCTCAAAATATATCATGATTAAAGAAATTGAAACAATCAAGACAAAAAGAATCTTTTTCTCATTTTATTTTAATGAAAAAATAGTGCACCCTCTACAACATCCATTAAATAAAAAATTACCAATCTCTCTTGTTCAGATGACCGACCCGTGAAGCAGCTCTTCTTTATTCTTTTAATAGCAACATCTGTTCCTCTCCATTTTCCATGATACACAGTTCCAAAGGTACCAGAACCTAGTTCTCGCAGCTCTTCAAGATCTTCATTCTTAATGACCTACCAATTTGCATAAAAAGACAAAGAAATAAATGAAGTAATGAACTAAATATTTTCAGGTCAGCACTATGGCATGATATAATGTACACATTGAAAATTTGTGCATTTATAATATATAAACCCACACACACATACAAACACATATATAACAGCTAAATGGCCAAATAAGCATAAACTTTACAAGTTCAAAAGAGAGAAAGAAAAATTCTAAAACACCATATCATGAACAAGAGGTTTATTCAATTGTCTATAAAGACATTGAGAATCTACATTTTAGAGAAGCTAAATATTTTACAAAATTGTGTCAAAGAATGTCAAACTACAAGCCCACAAGAGGAAGAAGTATAGTGTAATGGTGACGAGAATGATGCAGCAGATGCATGGTGCTATAACATGTAACCTGTGCACTTTTTATTTCTATACAGATTTAATTAGATTTATTCCTTCATTAGGATTAATTGGTCAAGGTTTCCTTGTTTGTGGTAATAAAATCTGATTTCATGTCCATAATTCTGGCATAGCATTTATGATCAAAGTTGTATAAATAGTGATCCTTGAGCTCTTTAAATTATCAGAATATGATATTCACTTTTCCTCATGTTGCGAATTGGTAATAGATTTCTCAACCTTGGGGCCCTGCTACCGGGCTAAAACCCTAGCCATCTTGCTTGAAAGCTTCCTTGATTTCAATCACCCCAGCATGCCTTAGTTGAGACATCTTTGGGGGGCTGTCTTAACTGCAACCTCATAGCGGGTGGATTATTCCCACAACTAGAAATATGGCTTAAACAACGCTTACAAAGTTTGGGAAGTCCTCACATTAGAGGCTGGTTACATCTTCACTGAATCCAGCTTAGGCAGCCTTCATTGTCCTTGTTGCCTTCAATTGTAAAAATGAAAATTGGGAATAATATTTATTAGCCAACGCATAATCACTTCCATTGTCAGCAACTAACTACTTGCACAACCTTGTGCTCCATAACCTCCTCAACTGTTAGAATAGGCTTAAAATAAGCCTTAAATAGGCTTCACTAAAAAGTTTTGTGCTGTACCTATCTCTACCTAGGATCCTAGAAATGCCTTTACTTGCTTTTTACCCTTTCCTCTCCTCATTGTATCAGAGAACAGTCTACAGTTAATATATAAACATGAGAACCGAAGAGGCAAAATTAAGCTCTCAAAAGAATACTGTGTCCTTTTTTATTTATCTCAAGTTGGCATCAGAGTGTGTCAATCCCACTCTGGCTGTTAGTCTTGTCCAGCAAAGTCTCACTAAGGACATCTCTCCCTCTCAATATTTCACCCTTAAGCCAGATTTGCCTCAACAGTGTTCTAATCCTTCTTCGTTCTCTCGAACTCACACACCTCAAACTTGTCTCCTCTTCTATACTTGCTGCTACACCCTCACAGCAGTCTCTTCCCTCTTTTGAAATTGGTGACCATAATGCTCAGGGCTGCCTTAAACTTGTGTCACAGACAGGGTCTAGCTCCTCACCCCTTCTGAGTCTTCCGCATCTGCTGATTTTCTGTCCCAGAACTGTTAATAACCATGCCATGTAAACCAGGTAGTACAAGTCTGGATTTCATAATTCTAGGCTGCAGGGTTTCACAATACATAGCTGAGTTAGTGGCTCCAAGATTTCATCAAGTCCGTGGCTTTGATTTTCATGAGACATTTTCTCCTATTGTTAAACCTACTACTATCAGACTCATCACCACTCTGGTCCTCGCTAGTAATTGGGAATTATTTCAGTTCTATGTGGATCATGTTTTTCTTGATGGCCTCTTCGATGAAATAGTTTATGTGGTGCAGCACCCAAGATTTGAAGTTGAAGAGAAATATCTCATTCATAAACTCAACAAGACCCCTTTTGGCCTAAAACAAGCACCCAGGCAGTGGTTAGACTAAAACTTACCTTTATTCAGGTTGGATTTCAAGCTAGTAATATGATCAGTCTTTGTTCGTGTACAAGACTCCAGCTCACACTGTTTTTATCCTCATCTATGTGGTTGATATTATCATCACTGGCAGCTCAGCCCAACTCATTCAGCAGATTACTGAACATCTTAACTCCACATCTTCTCTAAAACAGCTGGGCCATTTGGACTGTTTTTTGGGTATTGAGATCAAACACCTACCTGACAAATCCCAATTTTATGACTCAGAGCAAGTACGTTAGAGATCTCCTACACAGGACTAATATGGCTGATGCTCATTCTATTTCATCTCCTATGACCTCTACATGCAAACTGTCTAAAAGTGGTGGTGATTTTTTTCAGGATCCAACTTATTTGTAGCTGGTGATTTGCACTACGCTACTGACACAAGACCTGAAACTAGTTTAGCAGTTAACAGAGTCTGCCAATTCATTGCAAATCCCATAGACTCTCATGGGTGACTGTCAAGAGAATTCTTAGGTATCTTAAGGGCACTCCCTCTCATGATCTTTACATGCAACAAGCTGCAGTTTTGCAGACATTTATCTATTACTCCTGTGAATGATGCTGATTGGGCTTCTGATATTGATGACAAAATGTCCACCTATGGTTCTGTTATCTTCTTGGGACCTAACTTGATTTCTTGATGGTCAAGAAAACAGCAGGTTACAGCCAGATCCAACACTGAAGTTGGATATCGCAATATAGCTAAGACCTCAGCTAAGTTCAAGCTTTGTTAAAGGAACTTCACGTTCCTTTTGCTACCCCTGTCCTGCTCACAATCCTGTCATTCACTGTCATACTAAACATATGGAGATTGATGTCTTTTTCTTCTGTGATACGGTTCTATCCAAGCAGTTTTTGACTTATCACATTGCAGCTTTGGATAAATGGGCAGATGTGCTCACAAAGCCTCTCTCCCTAGCCAGAATTGACTTTCTTAAAGGCAAACTCAATGTGAAGGGTTTTTTTGACAAACCTCCACCTTGAGTTTGAGGGGTGGAATTAGAGTATAACACATGTACTGTAAAAAAGTATTTCTTTTCATTCTAGAATATTCTCTGGTTTGTTGTGCCATCTGTAACAGTTGTTACTATGTACCAGCCTTTGCACAACGTACCCTTAGAGAAGCTTCTATAAATGTTCCCTCTGTATTCTGTTTTCAGTAGGTTAAAAATGAAATGAAACGCTCCATTTACAGTTCAACTTTTTCTCTCTGAATTTCTCTATGAACGGATTTTGACGGCTACCAAAACCACCACACCATACTGTTATGGCAGCACCATACTGCTTATTTAACAACACTATTGAAAAAAAAACACCTTTCAAAATTAAGATGTTCAATTACATCTGATTCATGTACGGATAAGAAAAATAAAACTGTCTCATTTGCTAATATCTTCCAATGTTGTGTTTTCTTCCATATTTTTTGCCTTAAAACAAAGCACCAATTCCTTTTCATGTCTAATGAGAACCTAAGGCGCCATTTGCTAATAGAACTATTGCAAATGGTGAAAGCTAATGATCACCAAAGTCCTTCACTGCCTTCTGTTTCGTGACAACCTACTATTGCCAAAAAAGAATAAGGTTATGGTTGGGGCTTGGGGCTTGGTCCATGAGGTCAAGATTATTGTTGCCAAAGGATACACACAAATCTATGGCCAAGATTATACTGGCACTTCCTCTCATTGTCAAAGTGGCATGCATTCAACTTCTTTTTTCCATTACAGCTATTCACCATTGGACTCTGTTTAAACTTGAAATCAAAGCATTTCTACATGGTGATCCTGATGGGGTCTATGTGGAACAACCTCCTGGACTTTTTGCTCCAAAGGAGTCATCTAACATGGTATGTCATCTACCTAGGTCCCTATAAGGTCTCAACCAATCACCCCATGTATGGTTTGGGCATTTCCAAATTGTCATTCAACAGTTTGGAATGATATGAAGTGATGTTGATCATTCTTTGTTCTATTGTCATTTTCCCCAAGGATGTATCTATCTCATTGTATAAGTGAACAATATTGTTATCACAAGTAGTGAAAAGAAGGATATTGTACAACTAAAACAACATCTTGCTCAAAAGTTACAAAAAAAAGATCTTGAACACTTGAGGTAATTCCTTGGTATAAGAGTGGCACATTCCAGGGATACTTTGTTCATGTCTCAAAAAATGAGCTCTCAACATTCTAAAAGAAACAAGGATGGTAAATGCTAAGCCTATAGACACACCAATGGATCCAAGTATCAAACTTGTACCTTATCAAGGAAAAACATATTCTAATCCTCGGAGATAAAAAAGGTTAGTTGGTAAGTTAAATTGTTTCCTATGACTCATCCTGACATCGTCTTTGTAGTGAGTATAGTAAGTCAATTTTTAAACTCTCCTTATCAAGATCATTGGGATGTAGTCTTAGGGATCTTAAAGTATATTAAGAAAGCCCAAGAAAAGGACTTACTTATGAAGATAAGGGAAATGCTCAAATTGTTCGGTATTTTAACACTGATTGGGCAGGGTAACCAAGCGATAGATGCTCCAGTTCAAGGTATTGTGTTCTTGTTAGAGGTAATTTAATATAATGGAAAAGTAAGAAACAAAAATATTGTGGCAAGATGAAGTGTAGGAGTGAAATATAGGACATAAATTAAATTTGAATAAAGTTCTCAAATGCACCTTGTATGTGACAACCAGGCGGCATAACATGTTGTCTCTAATTTTGTCTTAAATGCAAAGACTAAACATATCAAGGTGGATTGTCATTTAATAAGAGAAAAATTGCAGTCTGAAAAAATCAATAGATTTGTCAATTTTAATGTACAGTTAGTTGACATATTCACCAAGTCATTAAGAGCATCAAGTATTGATTCTATTTGCAACAAGCTAAGCTCATACGACCTATATGCTCTAGCTTGAGGAGGAATGTTATAATTATAGAAATAAGAAACTGATCCTATATAATTAGGAATATCTAGATTATAAATATAAATATATATATATATATATATATATATATATTAGGAACAATTTTATTTATTCATGTATAACATCTTTAACACTGTGTTTGGTTGAACCAATTTGTGTGGTTCCATTGTACAAGAAGATGGATTGTTGTGATGAAATCTGTTTGGTTACATTAATTTGGCAGGATGGATTGGGGAAGATTTGCAGGATGTGATCCTTGCTAACGTGAAGAGATTTGAAAAAATGAAATTGAAAATTATGAAACAGTCCTTGTAAGTAAATTGAAAATTACAAAACACTCTTTTCCACAAGGGCCAATTAGTAATTTCACAAATATATCAATCAAAAAAATAAAAAAATCTATAACATCTATCAATTCATTTCCAAACTTTCACAAACATTTCCTTCAAATCTTACCATTTATCCATTAATCTAAACAACTTTATCATCCACACACAATCCACTCAAATTCCTTCAAATCCACTCCCCTAACCAAACAAAGCCTAAAGGATATCAAATCTCCTATATTTATTATATTAATTATTTTTTCACAATATAAATAAAGCACCCATGTCTCAAAAAAACAATTTCACCTCAATGTCTTTCTTCTCTAGTGCTTAAGATGACATTAGAGTCTATTCTAGCAAGATTTGTTAGGTCTATCATGTCACCTACTATTGAACCACCTATAAGTATCTAGTCTCACATTCGAGATGGTCAATCCTCAACATGAGAGAATGTATTGAAGATCTCACATCGTCTAGATATATGACCAAATTATAGTATATAAATAAGTACAAATCTCACATTATAAGTTAGTTTTATAAAGTTAAGTCTAAAATCTAATTTCTAAGACTGGAGAACATGCAATCTTATACCCCCGATTAGTACACCCGGTAATCCTAAGCAAACACAAATTAGAATCTATGTAATCATCTCTTTTCTTTTTGTACTTGTATCAATGTAAGCCATGAGTGGCTAGACAACTTGTTAGAGGTTGATAAGGCTACCAGACCATGTCATTTATCTTCTCTTTTCCAACATTATTTGGTTATTTGATTAATTGTTTTCACTTTATTCTTAATGCCTGTTTGGTCTAGCTAACCAAATCATGATTTCATAATTTTAATTATGATTGGAAAACCCTTTTATAAATTAGAATCTAGGAAAAAATCATGGTATAGCTTACAACTAGGAACGGGTTAAGAACCATCAAGTCAGTTGTATATCCTCATCCTTAATGTTGGTTGCTTAATATTTTTCATATAGGAATCGGGTGCACACTTAAGTAATCTAGGTTTTTCTAATAAAGGAATCGTGTTAAAATAAGTTCATGAATTATCTATGTAATTGAACTTGTTGGCCTAGAGAAGAAAATACATGAGAAGAGACAGTGAAATCAATCTCCAATAGCATTTTACCGATTGATAGATGATAGATACCCATTAGTTAGATAATTAGGTTAATTGGACAAAGAAATACAGGGGTTTGTGAGGACCTGCATTTGATTACGCCCATCACGGGCAGGTTTATGTTGGTAGACCAGCATCTTCCTGTAGATAGGGATAATTATAAACAGTTAACGAACTTCTGGTAAATAAGAAGGTAGAGTTGATCCGGACCTCTTGAAATATAGAGCAGTGTATTAGCTCCTAGCAGGCTTCTCACTAGTCTTACCCAATAAAAACCCGTTCTTTCTCACTGTTATAATACCAGTTTTATCAATAGAATTGGATAAGGACAAAAAAGAAGACACAGAAAATAAATGAATAACACTTGGGTATTATTCTCTAGTACAAATCTTGTGACAGAGCCAAAGATGAATTAGAATAGTACACAGGGTATTCAACAGACCCTTATTTCTCCCCACTCTCTTAAAGTTAAATCCTTTCCAGAATAATAAGATAGATCCCAATCTCGATCCTTTTCTTATTTACGGGTAACATGCCTCATTCAACCTATTACTAAGAGATGAGAAAGCCGAGGTCTGCAGAGTATTAAATATTCTTTTAAACTTTGGCGAGACTTGGAAGATATGTTGCATGATCTAATTGCTGTTATGACAGACTCTGCATCTGCAGTATGCTTTAAATGAAAAAGATAGATGTAAATTAGATTAACATGAGTGACGTGTCCAAGTCTAGATTGTATGGATCCAGATCCAATCAACTATTACTACCAATAAACTTCTGAAATCTAAAGAATCCAACTCAAATTATGTAACAACGATAATTAAATAAGTAATTAAGAATCAAGCCTGCAATATGTCATACCCAAACATTGCTTATTAGCTCTAATGCACATATGTGTGCGTGTGTCAAAAAGACAATTAAGCATATGTGATCAACAGAGATACAACCTTATGGGTACACACATTATATTGTTGTAACCAGATTTAGAAAATTGTCATATTTGTGAATTGTATCATATGCAATACTCATACTCATATCTATTAGAACATACTTACTCAAGTTTACTCAAATAGTTATAGTTATTCCCGCATGTTAATACATACACTAATACTCCCATTTACACACGTCAGACAATCAGTAGCTAGCTTCTCAGAAGGTGAAAGGCTTATTAAGAAGGCAACAGAGCCTTCAGTTTGCTCAAAAATAACAAAACATGTTCCACGTACAAAAAAAGTATATAAGAACATGATTTACCTGCACAGTACTAATGTCAATATCTCCGAAAGAAGGATCAAGGGGTGGAGGTAGGTTGTTATTTTTCACATCAAATTTCCCATCCTAAATTGAACCAAAGATCTTTAATTATTGGAAATACAGATCTACACAACCTTACACAAAGAAATAAATGAAAAATTGAAATAGTACCTCAAACTCTGACCCTGGCATTCTTAGATTTTCCATCATAGCATCAAACTGCATACTCTCATTGTCCTTAAGTTGGGATTGATTATAATTGGACTTCAGAATGGTAGTTTCAGTTTCAATCCTTACATGTAAGTCCTGGGGATTTTCTTCATTAAAATTGAGATGGGAATCTTCATGATGTAGGGGATCTCCATCAGTTGTTAGCGGCATAACATGGTGAGTTCTATTATCTTCTGTTTTTCCTATCCCGGGTGAAAAACCAAGATGATCTTGATCAATAAGAGAGACATTATCAAGCCCTTGTGCTAATTTATGAAAATATGACCATCTTTTGGGTTCATGATTTTCCATATTTATGCTTAAGCCTACTCCATCTCCGGGCAGTGGATGTAGACTGGAGGGATCTTCTTCTCCATGTATTGCTTTAGAAAACATATCTGAAAGCAATTCCCGGGGAAATCGATCATCAATGTCAATAAGAATGTCCCCTTGAGATTGTTTAGAAACAACACTTTGGGGAAAATCTTGATAAACATCTTTGGTTATGTTCCCAGTTACAGATACAGGTAGTTCTTGTACCATACAACCATCATTAGATTCCTTCCCTGAGGCTTCACCCCAATCAATCTCTGGAAGATTGGATGCTAGATCATCAAGACGCTTAGCAGAGGAAACATGATGCAAAGCCGTAAGATCTGATTTACCATCTTTGGTTTTGGTCTTGGTTTCAGTTTCATCAAGCAAAGGCTTGGTTTGGCTATCTTTACGATAATTTTCAGTTTCAACATCTTTAGTTCCTTCATTGCTTGACAGCACTGGCTTCAACTCAGGGTCTGTGTGGTCAGATAGTTTTGGATTAATCAGACTGTTTGTATCAGGCAACAGTTTGCTCATTTGATTTTTGGGAAACCCGTTGTCAGTGGTATGGCCATCTGCATTCAAGGGCTTTTCTACATTACCCAACTCATCAGTTGGATGCAAGTTGTCCCCAGATTCTGTTACTGGGTCCTCTGATTTGACATCAGAAAGTAAATCTGACACATGAATTTGAGAACTATGCGTGTCATCTGACTTTGAGGAACGATTCAACAACTCTACTTGCTCCCTAGGAGTTCTTTCTGAATAATAAACTCTTTCAGGAAGTGGAGGAGGATGAAGACAACTCAAATCAATTGCATTGGCATGGGAATCAACATAAGTAGGAACAAATGCGCTGCCAGAAGTAGAAGAGAACTCTTCATAATCCTTGTGCTGCACCATTTTTGTTGAAGGCAATGAAGGTAGATGTCCCTCAGGCATGGTAACTACAACTGATGCTTCAGGAAAATTACTTTTTACGCCACTATCAGAGGTTTGTAAGGGAGCTGGAGACGTGGTTTCTGAGGATAAAACTTTTTCGGAGTCACTCCCTTGTTTAACTGAATTATCACTTATCCTTTTCACCTGCGTTGCAGATAACTGAGAATTTTGATTTTGTAATCCAATAGATAGATGGTCTTCATTCTGAACCCCTTGTTGATTTTTAAGCAGATGAGGAGTCATAGGAATAGGAGTCTCTACAACAGGGTTATGAGTGGAATTAAGGCCATGGTGAACAAAATATTGACGACTATATTCCCCAAACTGAGCCATTTGGTCACCATAAGATAGTTGATCAATTTCATAAGAATTTGAGGCATTTGGTAGAACTGCTTGTGACGAATGAATAGTCGATGAAGGATCAGATTTGTTAGTCAAGGGAGCGTTGCTGGCCCGGATAGAATCTACAGCAGCTCTGTTAGTCTCTCTATGTGAAGTTTGCTGTTCCAATTCATGCAGATCATCAGCTGAAAAACTGACACCAAGCGGGGTTGAGCTGTTTATTGATCCAAAGTCCATGCCATTAACAGCAACAACATATTGGACCTCAGAGTCATCATTAATGCTGCTGAGAGAAAATTGAGCATCTTCCAAATCACTCATTGAGAACAAAAACAGCCTAAGCTTTTTTGAGCGCTCTCTATCTTCTAGAAGATTACATTCCTCCATCATATTCTGCAAATCCTCATCAGACGATACTGATACCAATGCATCAAGATCTTCCCCAGGAAGTTGATATTTTAGTACATGAACCAGATTATAGATTAACAATGCTTTTTGCATAAGCTCCTGCCAAGATATGTCCTTTCTTAGACGAAGAATACGAGTTTGACCTCCAACATACCTTAGCTTCCCATCACTTGGTCGTGGTAATATTCTGCCACCAAAGCTACAGAGACACTTCATCATTGACGACCTGTCAGAACCAACAGAAGAGCCATACCCACGAACAAATCGACTATTCTCCTGATTCAATGAAACTCTTGGTATTGAATGAATTGACCCATAATTGCTTCTGTCTCCATGTAATGATGTACTCTGTCTGTTAAATTCTGTTGAACCTTTCTCAGCTTTGGATAGCATAGAAATGTCTGATCCACTTTCAGAAGCTGCATGGCTGATGCCTAAGACGCCTTTCAGTTCCATGCAACCAGTTGCATAATTGGAATTGGAATCACTAACATTTGAAAACATGGGCTTCCTGAGATTCACCCTATCTCGCATGAATTCAAGAGCAAATTCCTCACCCGTCTGTATTGAATAATTAAGTACCGGTTTAACATCTGATGTGCTATAGTCAGATGGCCGTCTAATAGTATGCATGCCATCCATATGGTCCTGAATTACTGATTGAGATCCAGGCTGGAACTCCTCATTTCTAGGTTCCATGGTATTGCATTGAAGGTGTTTGTAGAATCTAGGCTGTTCCATCATGACATTGCTTTTAACTTCTAAGACAATACCTCATTAAGAAATCAAATAAAAGCTCTAAACTTCTAGTAATACTTGGACACCAAATAAATATGTGAGGAATTGAAACTTCCAAGATAAGACCAACTCCCTTGCACCAATGAAACACAACTTAATTGGACAGCAGTGGCCCTGTGTGAACACAATGGAATCAAGGTAGGTGGTTTAAGAAACAATTAAAATGCAACAATATAATCACTGCAGATGGAAACAAATGAATTACACCTCTATGATCTACTACACATGCCAAGTTACATATTGATAACCTGGCTAATTGGCCAAAAGATAACATTAAAAGTTTGCTATGGTGTACTTACTAATTTATAAAGAAACATAAAAAACTACAGTTTTGAGACAGAACAAAGAATTTGGGCAGTAGAACAACGTCATATGGTGGAATTTCCATGGCTAAAGGACCATTATGTCTCTCATGTGTGGCCATAAAATAAACATCAAATTCACCCTCTCTATCTCTCTCTCTCTCTCACACACACACAACACATTTGATAACCAATCTTCATTTGGAAATGACTAGTACGACACTAGATGACAAGTGAAAATTTACTGTTTAAGTTCACTAAGTTCTAAATAAATTGCACTCACACATGTAGTCCGGAAACTACAGTTAAGGTAACTTATATTCTCAGCAGTGAATTCAGCCCATCCCATCTTTATGTAACGAATTTCATTACCATAAAAACATATTTCGATGATTTTAACACACCACACAGACACACGATCAGCCTACTTCCCTTAATCTAATCTTTTACCATCAAAACTAAACACGGCAAAAACTGATAACAGAGCATGAAAATTGACCTAGGTACCTGATGAAAAGGAAAAAACCCGTTCTTGTGTTTGCTGAAGTTGAAAAGGGGAAAGATTGAAAATAAAAAGTACGAAATTTGAACCAGAAACAGAGGTTTCAAGGGAAAATGAAAAGAACCCACTTCAGGTTTCTCACGCTTTCGCCCATTACTCTATCTCTTCAGAGTTTGCTCCTGCTTCGACCCTTTTTCCCGGAAAATGACGGCGCTTTCTCTTTCTCTCTCTAGAAAACAGAAAATTCCCTCTCTAAAAATTTCTCTATCCACTGCGGTTGTACATATTTTGGGACATTTTGTGGAGTTACAAAAGTACCCTTGCATGTTCGTGGTTACTATTGTTATGCCATCCGCACGTGTGGCCTGGCAACTACGAAGGAAATTTGTTTGTGATGAAACGGAACAAAAAGACAATGGTTCCTCTTTATTTTTTTAAGCTATTAAAACGAATTAAATATTAAATAATTTTACAAAAATAATAAAGTAAAAAAAGTTAAAATAGTTAACACTAAATATTTTTAAAATGTTTTATTTATTTATTTTATCTAAAAAATATATAACTTATTATTATTATTATTATTATTATTATTATTATTATTATTATTATTATTATTATTATTATTATTATTATTATTATTATTATTATTATTATTATTATTATTATTATTATTATTATT
>Ga0099824_1004157_pt1 | contig 20942 bp, 10 predicted proteins | sample SiratrowhiteBW_FD_76837 | JGI IMG/M metagenome (GOLD analysis project Ga0099824, IMG submission 76837) | Root nodule microbial communities of legume samples collected from California, USA - Siratro white BW | ecosystem: Host-associated > Plants > Roots > Nodule | place: USA: California... | reverse complement strand
AGAGCCATACAATTTGCCTAAAGACAAATTCTGGAGTAAAACTAACTTCAATGAAAGGAATATCTGCTTATGTTATGAGAATAAATATTCATTGTCAACTTTCATCTTAACTTCACATATGTACAATGAAACACATTTTGTTGTTAATTACCCAAGGCGAATGCTTCGGATTCAATAATACATAATTATTCGCAAATTTCTTCTTTGACTTCGTAAATCTGGTATGAAACTTCTTCAACTGACGATTACCCCGCTCAGTGAAAACAAATAATCGTTCAACTAAGAAAATACGATTATTCACAATTTTCTCATTTTCACGTATCAAGTATGTATTCCATTTGTTAATTATTCAATGAAACAAATAATTGCTTTCAAGACTTACAAAAATAACGTTGACTTTTAACATGCTAAAATAATTTTTATGAAATTTTTGGAACAATTTTAATTAAAAAATACTCTGTATAGAAAAGAAACAATTGGCCTTAAACTTTGTATATTCTCCGCTATCATCCTTACAGCCCTTATGATCCAAATCTTAATCAAAAAGCAATCTCATATTTTTAAAAAAACCAAGTATCAAATGACTATATATCAGAACAACTTTTATATTTAAAGAAATATAGCAGTTCCACTATTTCAAAATTCATGAAAGCATACAATTAAAAGTAAAAACAAATGCTAAAGAATATTCTATTAACACCTTTCAAATTATTATGTGAAACTTTGGTGTAATTTACTAAAAAAAATAAGACACGATAAATAGGGCGTAAGACTCATTTAATTACGCAAGACCCACTCAATTAAAAAGAAAACTTGTTTGTAATGTATAGAGATGGTTTTGCCATTTCTCTGAAAAGAAAAGATACAATGGCTGAGTCACATACCTGAAATGGTGTCTCGACTAGTTTAATTAGATTCGCCAACTGAAGTACGACTTGTGGTGTCACGACTTTGTGCTTAAAAGTTGAAGTTCCAAGAAGATGAAGGACAACAGGAAACAAATGAATGTTGGCTTTTGGAGCTCTGCTGGTAAGGGCAGATATTTGTCCATGGCGCCTCCCTCCCATCATTTGCTGGACATCCCCTGTTATTATATCCAATAAACCTGGAATACTGGAGGCCACAATATGTACAAATGCATCCAAACACTGTCTCACATAGGAATCTTTCTCTTTTCCCAGCCTATCCACCACAGAAAGCAACTTTTGACTACAAAAGAAGTGTGGAAGCCACCTCCTGCCATGCTTACAGAGGAGAGCCACAAGAACTAGTGCCTTTCCTCTTAAAACTTCACTACCTTGCTCAACAAGAGCCAAAAGACTTGGGATCAGATTTTTATCCTCGGCAAGTTGTACAAGGTATCTTCCAATATTTGTGAACAAGTTGCTTCCAAGCATTGCTATGTTAAGAAGATTTAAGCTGATTTGCTGCTCTCGTGGACTGCCCTTCACAAGAGCAGAAGCTAGGTCCTTGAATGAGAGTTTCTCAACAACAGACTGAATGCTAGGAGGATTAAAACGAACAAGGCGCACCAAGCACGATCCTGCAGTGAGCCTCATACTCTCTTGTTTCCCTGCCGCCCTATAGATATAACAGAGATTACTAAAAACATCTTGACTGGCCAATCGCCCCACCCAGAACCCTCCTTGACTGCAAATATTCTCTATTGTTCTCAATGCATACAATTGAGTTATATCATCCTCGCCCTTCCTCAACATCGATGACACAAGTGAAATTAACGAATTTGGAACCTGCAGCAAGGTGGAAATTATTTAAGCATGAAAAATGTGCACTCGGAACGCAGGTGAACAAAGTTAAAACAGCTGACAGGATCACACGAAATTGACAAAAAATATATTATTAACATGCTGCAAGCAACTTTATTAGAAAATTTAAAACTTTGCATACCAGTAAATGTCAAGCTTTAAATGGCCTAGAAAGATGAACAACAAACATAGTTTGGAAGCTAACCTGCCAGCCATATGTTGTCCTATTGTCCTTTGATGGAGATTCAAGTTGATTGTTATCCCTGCAGTCTGCATTTTGAGTGGATATATAAAATAGCAACTCACCCAAAGCAGCCATGGAAAACCTCCTTACTTTTTCCTGCCTGTCTCTAAGGCCATCTGTCAGTGCACCTAAAATTCCAGAATTAGCCAAACTGTCATCAACAAAAGTGGAGTGCCTAATCAACAGACCAATCAGTGAAGCAAGTTGAACACGCAAAGCTGATGCCTTGGATTGCCGAAGCAATTTTACAAGCATGAGCATAATTGGCCCATTGGTCAAGATATTAGCTGCATCAGCATTAGTACTCAACATCTCAAGGTACCTAATCACATTCTGTTTCTCTCCAATGCTGGTATTTCCATTCAAAATGGTTAATATTCGGTTGTGGACTGCCTCCAATTGCTCTTTAGGCATCTTAACAAAATCAGACACTTGCAATGCCTCAAAGGGGAGTGAAGGAATGACTTCTGAGACTTTATCAACTTTTCTGCTCGGCATTACAGGTCTGACCGAGAGATCAGATGGATGCCAAAGAACCTGGGAAAGGTTGTTAGACAACCTTGAAGAGTCAGAGTCAAAGCCAGATCCTGAGTCTTCTTTAGCTCTATGCTTCTTCACCTGAGGGCTCACACTGGGAGAAATACCAGATATGTCAGGATGGTCAGGAGTTGATTCATGATCAAACGACCTTGGATCATCTGATACTGGAGGGTTAACAGCAGATGGGGTATCCAACTGGTGTGTATTATTTTCAATCTCCTCTGTTTTTCCCTGATTCAGAAAATGATTGTCTATTTTCTCATCGGGCAAAGAAGGTGTTTGCTCATTGCCATCAGTTTCTTCATGTGTATCATCTTCAGTATTCTCATTAAAATCAAGTTCCATGTCAGTGTTCTCAATTTTAACTTCAGAATCATTCTCAGAATTATTAGGCAAGGGGCGTCGATAGTTTTCTTTCTCATTTTCCCTCTGTAAATTTGTTTTTGCTATTCTTGACAATCTCAATAGATTCACACCCTTGTTAATATTGGAATGGTCTTTCTGCTTTACCTCATTTGTTCTGCCAGAACCTTTTATCTGAGTTCTAGGGCCATTTGGTGCCCTTGTTGGTGTGTCAGTGCCTCTAGATCCGAAAATAGAGTTCTCGTCCTTCTTCAACACCCCTTTGACATCTTTTTCACGATATTTGGGAGGTGTCCGGTTATGAGAAGATTTATCTCCATTTCGTTCTGATAAGCAAGGTTTAGTATGTAGCTCTATCATATCATCAAATGCAGGTTGAGCAGGCAAAGGCACCAGAGCAAGTTTGGTTCTCCAAAAGGCATGTCCACAAAGCTCGGCCCACTGTATTCTTTCAGCTGGATCCTTTACCAACAGGGAATTAATTAAATTAACAAAAGGTCGACTTGGATTACCAGGGAGAGGTGGAGTCGGATCTGAAATGATGGATTTTACAAGCTGAGTGAATTCTCTTCCCACAAAGGGTGGCCTCCCAGCATAACATTCATATAGTACACAGCCTAATGCCCAGAAGTCAGAGGCATAAGAATGGACTCCACCATCCTCAAAAAGCTCCGGAGCCATGTAAGAGGGTGTTCCACGTTTTGCCCGTGGTAACTACAAAGGTATACAAACTTAGCAGATATTAACAGATAATTTAATTCATGGAGAAAAGTGACAAATATATTTAAGTGATTATTCATCTATTTACGCCTAAAGATGACAGAAACTGCAAGAGTTAGTCAAGCATACCGAGGAAGAAGGAGCTTTTGATATATCTTTCAACTTCCTAGCCAATCCAAAATCACATAGCTGCAACAATCAAGAAAAATATGCACACTTCATTTCAAATTAGATTAAAATAATATAAAACAACTCAACTAATCAATCAGGTACCTTTGCGCATCCATTTTCATCTAGTAGAATATTTGATGGTTTCAGGTCGCAATAAATTATTCCATTTGAATGTAAAAACCTGTATATCATATCACAGTTTTAGTTCATATAATAAGAATAAGAATGATACAACCTAAAAGTAGGAAAACAGACAAAATTAAGATTAGTGAACCTACTGCAGAGCTTTCACTAGATCATACGCAAGATCGTGAACAGAGTCTTCGGGAAGTTTACTATCCTGCAATTCATCCGCATAGTCAATACCAAATTAACATTGCACAATATAGCCCGAAAATTCCTAAGATCTACAGATTAAAATTCACAACGGCATAATTAGATTACATGTGAACAGTTTAGAGTAGGATGGGGGTGGGGAGGGAATCAGAACATGCAAAAACGAAGAGTCGATCACTTGAAAATTTTACAAAGACACCTAACAGGAAGTATGATTTCCAGCTTCAAATGAATGAATGAATGAAGAAAGCAACACGCAGAGAAACACTGAACCTGTCGTAATATGGATAGCAGATCCCCTCCGACGCAGTACTCTAAAACCAACCATAGGTGAGCAGAAGTTTCGTACCTAAAAAGGCATTATTGAACCACACTTTAGAAAACCCCTAAGAGCCCTAATTAAGAAAATATAAATGTTCGAGCCAATTCCCAAAAAAGGGACTCTTACACAATAATTACTTATGCATAACAAATTAATAATCACTTCAGTATTCATGATTCAGACTATAAATCTTATTAGTAGGATTTCCTAAAATTTCAATGAAACATTTCTTTCCTTTCAAAGCAAAGTTTCTTAATAGGATTTTCCTAATTCTTGGGTTCTCTCAAATTGTTCTGTGAAATAATAGCATTACCAATCATAAAACTTCAGCACATTTATATGATCCAACGTGTGAAGAATCCTGACCTGCAAAAAAAGAAAGCTGTTAATTCAACAAGCACGATACAGCTCAGGATCTGCTGGAAATAGTGCGAGAAATCACATCATGGATGCAAGTAACAATAATTAACAATTAACTAAAGAGAAAACAAAGTTAACTCATATTAAATGAACTACACTAGTACACTAGAAATCCTGCATAAGTTTTTCGAAATCGAATGGCCTACCTCTTCAAGGACCTTAGTTTTCTGCGATTTGTCGACGCTCTTGATGGCGAAATACTCGATAGTCTTCTTCTTCCTGCCTTTGTAAACGGTCTGCGATTACTCAAAAAGATAGAAAGAGTGATCGTGCGTTAGAATACCAATTAGAGCTTGAAAGATAAAGAGGAAAATGGAAGAGAGATGATAGAGGTTGCGTTACGGAGTATCTGCCGCGACCGATGGCTTCGTAGATGTGGTACTGGTTCATCTTTCTAGGGTTCTTCGTTGCAGATTTGAAACGTTGTGAAGAAGAACATGAGAGAGAGAGAGAGAGAGAGAGAGAGAGAGAGAGAGAGAGAGAGAGAAACTTTGTGCCAACGGGCGGGGTATTTCAAAAATCAAAAGTAGGGGATTATGCTAAGGAACCAGCGCAATTTTGAAAATGGAAACACGATAGTTAACGTTCATATTATCTGGCTGGCTATTTGTAAAATTAATTTTAATTTCATATTCAATTCAAATTTATAGACTTTATATGATAATATAATAAATTATTTGGATCCAAAATTCACTCTTAGTTTACGGGGAAATAGAAAAAAAATAAATGAATAAATTGAAATATTGGAGCTTTCCTATTTCTTAAGAAGAGGAATATTAGAGAAAAATACGGATTTTTTATCTATTAGAATATATTTTCTCCTCAAAATGACATGGCATAGGAGAATGAAAAATTGTGTGACCGAAAAATATTGGAATGAAAAATAACTTATAATTAATATACAGATATTTTTTATATATTTTATTTTTATTCTTCTAAATGAAAATATGCGTGTGTGCAAATGATGCGATAAAAAACCTTTCCGTTTTAAAAATGAAAAAGAAAATAAAAAGTAATTTTATATTTATGTAAATTTTACTTGTCTCGTGAAAAATAGTTGTATCAATGTGATATTAATAATATTAGTTGAGATAAATAGTAGTGACTTTTGTGACTTAACTAAGGGGTCCATAATTTCAATTAGGTGACATTCTTTTAGGTATAAAATAAACTATGTTGAGGTAGAAATACGCAAATAATTCGTTTAAAAACTAATTATAAAAGAGTTATTCCAATATTAAAATTATTACATTATAAATAAAATAAATTATGACATTAAAAAAATATAACTACAAAGGTCTACTAATATAACTTTAGGTATGATTTCAAAAAGTTAGTTTTTATTTTTGAGATTCGTCTTCTTATGATTTAATGTTTCTAAAGATCAGTCCATTTAATCATTAGATTGAAAAAAAAATTGTCTCTGTAGTTTTGTGAATGTACGTCTTTAAGAAATTTGATTGTACGTTTTGGTTTTTATAGTTTTTAAAATCAAGTAATTATGGTCATGATAAATTATTCAATTTCTAATGAAAATGTTGGAGCTTTCATCAATAATAATATTTGTGTTTCTTATTGATATATGTATAAAGAAAAGGATAAAATTGATATTTTGAAGTGAAGAAAGATACTAATAAGCATGTTTTAAAGCATCAAATAATGAATTTACTTAGATGATCGTAGTTTAAGTCTGCAATTACAAATCATAATTTATAAACAAAATGTAGTATGAGTAAAATTAACTGTGGTTTTATTATATGATATTATTAAATATTAATTTTTGATGTTGTCCTTGCTTTTGTAGCATTTATGAAGAAAAAGTTTATTTTGAAAAAAGTAAGACATGATATTTGACAAGGGACCATAAGAAACTAAATTATGAATAGAATAACACATGAAAGAAAAAAGGGAAAATTGTTAGGTGTAATCAACTATGCAAAATCAGATTATCTTAGAAACTAAAGTAATATAAAAAGATAAAGTTATGTTATTTATTAATAAAATTAATTGGTCAAATGCGGTAAATGTCATTCAATCCATCATAATGATCTTATTTATTCTTATCTAGTCATAAACAACATCATCTAAATAACAAATTTAATGTGAGCTATTACCTTTAAAAATATATATACAAGCTTTAAAAACAAGAGAATAACTACAATTATTTATGAATATTTTAGTAAATGCGTATTTTATTGGAAAGTGTATAATTATCTCTCTTAAGTTATTTCTTATAAGTCTCGATTGAACATTTGCATTGATACGAGTAACACAAGTTGATTTTTAATAATTTATTTAATTGTATAAAAAATAGTATAAAAGCATAAATAGTCTATTGTTAGGAATACTACCAAATTTTGTCCTAAAAAGCAAATAAAAAGAACGTCTCGTGTTTGGATAAAAGAAGTTATGAATGATGTCCGTGGTGTAAGTTTGACTCTTAATGAAACTTGTAAAATTCCTAGAATTAATATAGGCTCAAAGTTGGAACAGAAAAGGATCTCAAGAGCAACAGGTTTTTAAAATATACAATTTAACTTTTATGGATGTTGTTTAGGTGCTCAATTAGATATAGTATCTAACTAGAAATAAGGTTTTTCTTGTAAATTTCACTTTATAAATAAATTATATAAGATTGAATTAGATTTAAAATTTAATTATTTATAAAATTGTTAGATTTATATTCAAGAAGAAATTCATATTTTTTATAATATATGTCAGTTTTCTTATAACATGTTAATTTTGTGATTACTCTTTCCACAATTAAAATACACATTTTTATCTTTTGTACTTTTTATTTTCTCGATTGGAAAAATCGTATTTTTTATAGCACACTGATAAAGTGTATCTTATACGACCACAAAATTTATAAGTATTAGTGTTAACATAATTGATAAAGTTTGTATTATTAATTTTTACTTTATTTTGAATAAAACTTCTGTTGAGTTGTCTCTTTTGTTAAGAAACATATGATTTTTTTTTATATAAAGTTTGTATTATTAACCTTTACTTTATTCTGAATAAATTTTTTATTGAGCTACCTCTCTTGCTGGAAAACATAGGAGAAACTTTTGACTATGGTGTAGAAACCATTCAAAAATTACATGGCCTGATCTTCTCTTTTCCTTTGTGTAATATTAACAAGAACACCACGATAACGTTTGGCTTTACACACAGAGACTAGGTCTGGCCGAAAGTTGTTCAACTCATCCCATATGATTGGAAGCTTTGCAAAGTATTCAGTAATTGAAGTATCTCCTTGCTTAAAAGCAGCAACATTAGTTTTCAACTCATAAATGTGGAGCAATTTTTTCTCGAAATATCTAGACTTAAAATCTTTCTAGATATCCTAGGTTTTGTCCATTCACAACATGCGTTGTCAAATATGCTCAGAGACAGAATCTAAAATCTAAAAAACTATCATTTTGTTGCATCTTCGCCAAGTCAAATACTTATGATCATTCTTCTCAAGTTTGGGCATAGTCTCATCCATGAATTCAAACTTATTTTTGGCTCTTAACACGATCTCCATGGTTCGGCTCTAAGAATAATAATTGTTACTGTAAAGAACAGGCGAGATAAGACCATTTGTAAGATTCTCGGTAGGATGAAATGTATAGAAAATTGTACACTGAAAATGTTTGTGAATCCTCTGCTATGAAAAAAAGATGGAAAAGAATAAAAGATTTAATAATAAAGAGATAATGCAACTACAAAAATCTATGATATCATAACAAATATTGTAACAAATGTTAATACTATGAGATGACAACAAATAGTGCTTATAACTTCATGAAGAATATAGATAAGTAAGAAAAGAAACAAATGAGAGGAATAAAACCTTGAATAAGAACATCAATGGATAAAGAAAAGAAAGGAAAAAAGAAACAATAGAAAACTTTTATTAACAAACACCATATGCAAAAAAGACATATGCAAAAAAGTATTTAAATACTTTGCTGATGGAAAATATTGTCATAACTGAGAAAAACTTTAGAAAACTATAAAAAATAAAATAAAATAAAAAACTAAAGTCAAGACTTACTAACAATAATGTGTTTTAAATTGGTAATTTAAAATTCAAATTCAAATACTCACTTATCATTCATACTAGTAAAACTAATAAAAAAATATGGTTACAACATTTCTAAAAGACATATGCGAAGGATTTTACTCGATTTTAGTTTCTCAAAAGGAAGTAGTTAAAGCATTGTCGAGAAAGCATACAGATTTTTTTAAGGCAAGATTTGTGAGTATTGATGATTTTCACTTAGTAATGTTATATGGAAAATTATCTACACACATTTACTCGCGCATAAATAGATGTATACACAAAGAGATGACATATTATGTGAGAAACATAAGGCTTTAATAAGAATCATAGAATTTAAAGACATTTTAACAACAACAAAAAGATGGAATGTGCTTATTCTTCTTTGCATCAAATATGATTTCTTTTGTTTTTTTTTTATTTCACAAACATTAAAATGTTATGAATTGAAAAATTATAAAATTTGTTACAAGATTTTGTTACCATTTTTGTTTTACATATTATGTTTGCTACCATTTTTATTTGCAATTTTCTTTTTTTGCTTTTTTAATCCATTTTCATTGTTATTCTTTTTTAAAATATATTGATTTAATATTTTAACATCCATTTTGTTCTTTGGTTATATTTGTTATGCTACTAAATATTTTATTTTACTTACAACCATGTATTTGTATTTTTCTCATTTTTATATGTTTGTTAATTTTAGTGTTATGATCATAATTACAGACAATGTTTTAAAGCTAGAGAATTGCATTACAACATTTATTTATTTTTTCGTGTTAAGATATCAAATAATGTGAGATCAATAACACAAGTATTAAAAATCCTTGAGTCTGAATCTTACATTGTATAAAAATAAAAAAGTTAAAATTTACCAGAAAAAAAACTCTAAATTCAATGTTTTGAAGTTTTATGTTAAATGTGGTGTTAATATTTTTATATAGATTTAATTCATATCTTATTGTTGCAAAAATTTTATAATAAATTATCTCAAAAGATCCAATAAATAGTGTCAGAGTCAGGTTATACCATAATAATAAAACTTTCTTTATAAGTCATTACTTACAACATATTAAATATAATAAGCATTGCTTTCTAATATTAAGAAGATTAAAAAGTCAAGAACAACACATTCTTTATTGATTTTTCCATATTACCAAATTCACTATTTATTAAACCATATTTATTAATTATTTATTTCCAATTACTCAAATGCTCTTACATATCTATATTATCATAAATATTATTTTTTTTAATCTTTAGAAAAATGTATATTTTTTAAAAAAATTATTGTAAATTTTAATTAAATAGTTTTATTTTCAAATTAATTACATAGTTTTTTTACTCAAAACAATTAACACATAAACTTTGCTAAAATAAAAGAGAAAATAATTACAAATTAATCTTCTTATGTAAAACACACACATAGGGATTGTTTATTTATATAAAAATAGTAACAAACTAATAGAAAATATGGGCTAAGCCCGTTATATTTAACACTTTCCATCAAACTGGTGCATATAAATCCTATGAAGTGCATATAAATCTTACGAACCAAACTTGTTACAAATATAATCAATTATAGGTATCCATAAATATTTAGTGAAAATATCAATTAACTCATAAGTTGAATTAACAAATTTAGTCTTGATCTCTTCATATATATTTTTCTCTCAAATGAGATGACAATCAATCTCAACAATCAATCTCAAAATGTATGTTCCTTTCATGAAAGACAATATTTCAGCTAATACGAAGAGCAGTCTGATTATCACATGAGTGTCATTTGAGTGGTCTCTCCAAAATTTTAAATAAATTACTATTATTATTATTACTATATGTGATCAAGTCAGTGAGCGAATATGTGATTGAATTAGTGACCGAATCAGTGACCAAAATCAATGACCGAATCTGTGACTGCATTTGTGACCGAATTAGTGACCAAATTTTTCGGTCACTGTTTCGATCACCGATAAATTTTTCGGTCACTAATCTCAGTCACTATTCAGCAGTTTTCTAGTAGTGTTCATACCAAATTGTTGAACAACATTACTAAGTTTTCTAAACCAAGCCCTAGGAGAATGTTTAAGATCATATAAACATTTGCGGAGACGACATACCAATCCATAAGACTCCCCTTAAGCAACAAAACCTGAAGGTTGCTCTATATAAATTTACTCCTACAAATCCCCATCAAGAAAAGCATTTTTGACTTCCAATTGATAAAAGGGCCAAATTTGAAGAGTTGTCATGACTATAAATAAGCGAACAAAAGTCATATTTGTCATTGGAGAAAAAGTATCACCATAGTTTAAACTGAAAAATTATGTATAATCTCTAGCCACAAAATGAGCTTTGAAACAATCAATAATACCGTCCATACCAACTATGATAGCAAAAACCCACTTGTAACCAACAATAGATTTTCATAAGGTAAAAGAACGAGTTTCCAAGATCCATTGTTCTAAAAAGCACTTATTTCAGCAAGCATTGTTTGATACCAACTAGGATGAACTAAGGCATCACCTATAGTTTTTAGAATGGACACAAAAGAAATAGATGAAAGACGAGTATAAAACAGTTGAGATAGTCTATGATAACTTAATGTAGTATAATGTGAAGAGGAATTACGAGTAGAACATATACTTTTACAAATGTCAATGGGAAAATCAAGTTCAACTGTCAGAGTCGAAGGGAGCGAAAGAGTTGACACAAAAAGAGAGTCATCAGATGGACAATGAGAAGTCTGACGATGGCTATAAACTTGAAAAGGTGGTGGATGAAATGAATCTTTAGGTACAATATATACAATTGGAGTATCAAAAACAATTGGGGTATGTACTTTATTAAATGCAAGAGGAAAAGTTAAAGACTCAAAATAAAAACAAGACTCAATAAATGTGACATATGCAAAAATGAAGTAGCAGTTAAGAGAGGATGAAAAACATTTATATCCCTTTTGAGATTTAGTTAATCCTAAAAAGACACATTTGTGTAACTGAGCAGATAATTTATCAAGACTATGACAAAAATTATGGACAGAGCAACTAAACCCAAAAACTTTAAGAGGTAAGGGATGAAGAGGTTCGTGAGAAAATAAAATAGAATGAGAAATTTTATTTGTTAAAAGTGAAGATGACATACGATTAGTTAAATAACATGCACTAAGAATAACACCACCCTCCAAAACCGTTGAGGAACCTCACTATGAATTAAAAGAGTGTGAGTAATTTCAACAGTATGTCTATTTTTGCTTTTAGTCATTCCATTCTATTGAGGTGTAAAGCACATGAAGTTTGGTGAAGAATATCATGAGATTTCACAAAAAGTGTTAAAAGAAAGAGAAAGATACTCACAAGCATTATAACTGCGTAATATTTGAATTAAAGGGAACGAGTTATGCGACTAATAGATAATAAGTTAAAAGGAGACCCAAGAACATAGAAAACATTATCAATAGATAACAAAAAAATGAGATGAATAGTACCAACACTATGAGATGAGACCCTAAAGCCATTAGCCACGGTAATGGAGGTAAATAACCAAAGGTAGATATATAAGAGAAATTTATTTTATTACTAGTAATGTGATATATGACACCCGAGTATAGAACCCAAACACCAAGAGAATTGAAATGAGTGATGTCAATAAAAGATGTACTTGTATGTGAAATAGAAGCATTGGAACCAAAGTTTTGATGACCCTCATACTATTTAAGAAATTCATTGAAGGTAGCAGAAGAGACTATAGATGAAGTAAGAGAAATCACCTTAAAAGATAAAGAAAAATCCTAAAAAGTCAAACGAACTCCGATCAATAAGAGCAACGGTGAACAAAAGCAGAATAAAAAAACAAAACAGTGTATAAAAACAACAAAGACGACTGTGAAAACCACAATACTAGACTCTTGATATCATATTAAAATAAAAAAATAATTATGAATTAATCTCCCTTATGTAAAATATACACATAGAGACAATTTATTTATAGATAAAAATATCGTACTAATAGAAAATATGAATTAAGCTTATTATATTCAATACATTTTTTAACTTTTATTATTTAAATTTAAAAAATACATATAAAAACACAAGAGTGAAGGTGTTTTCAATAGTAATTTTTAAGCACATGATATATTCATACAAATTTTGTGAAGTTATGAACAAAAAATCTATCTATGTGAATGTACTAAAATGCCCCTAACCAAAAAGACGTGAACCGTCGGATCAATAATCTCACGGGTCAAATGACAACGGAGAGAACCCCTGCACATTAAGTAAATTACGGAGGGAATAACATTGGAAACACAAGATTGAAGGGGCAGTATGAGAACAATGCAATCCTAAGAATAAACAATCATAACATTTGTTTGGGGTTCCACTAAGAGCAGGTTTGAAGTTTGCTCCCTTTTTTGGTGCGCCATCCCTACTCTCATCTCTCAATTCTCAATTACTCTACCAGGTCCGAACACACTACTTCATCTCTAAAACCCCTTTTTTCTTTTAATTTCATGGTTTTTCAATTATAGGGATTTAATAATTTTTGCCCCTTATGCATGTTAAAAACTGTTCAATGCATTAACTTATTCCCCTTCACTTAAGAAACAATGAGTGTCTCCCTTTATTGTAAAGTTTTTCTTTTTCTTTATTTCTGGTGAGGATTTGTTTAAGTTTCTCTGATTTTTGTTTTGAAAGAATGATTTCTTAATTCTGTGTTTTTGGTTATTAACTTTTGAATATATTAGGGTTTTTCTCTGTCACTTTCCTCTGGTGTTTGAATGTTGCTTCTGTTTATTCCTGTGACCGGTCTGCGAAACAAAGAAGTGCCTATGGCACAGTATAATCTCGTTCCCTTTTGTTTATTTTAATTTATTTTCTGACTTGCATGGTGCAGGTTTATAAATGGTTAGCATTTGTAGGGCTAGTTTTTGATGTTGTATTTGAACATCAATATTTTTTGTTCCTTGGTGAAAGTTTAGCCTGGGAGAGTGCTGCACCATCCTCATTTGAACCAGGTATGCTGCAACCCTACGCAACAAAGTACATCTACTTCAAGCTTGTAGTGGGATACAAATTTGTTGCATGGCACTTCAAATGCTCCTGAATGCATTTTGCATTTATAAAAAAAAAAATCTCGGGTCAAAATAAATGCAAATATCATGATAATTTAAAAAATGGGAACATTTTTATTATTGTATAATGATTTTTTATGTATAATGTATGCTAACTTTTAAAATATTGATTCTCTCTTTAGATTTGTATTGTTTTAAAGTTAATTTTATAGTTTATGCTAATTTTATTGTTTATAGGTCCGTTATATTCTGTATTTATTAAAATTTGTCGTTTGTTCTGATTTTTTTTCATATCATTGTACATTTGTGGACTCTTCGTAAACTTGTTCTATCTTCATGCTTGGTTTAGGTTTTGAAATCTGGATTTTTGATGGAGTGCAATAAAGAAGATGCCTTAAAGGCCAAGGAAATTGCTGAAAAGAGAATGCAAAACAAAGATTTCAAAGGTGCTCGAAAATTTGCTCTTAAGGCTCAGCAGCTATATCCTGATCTGGAGAATATCAATCAAATGCTTATTATCTGTGATGTGCATTGCTCTGCTGAGCAGAAATTGTTTGGCAATGAGATGGACTGGTATAAAATTCTTCAGATTGAGCTGACGGCTAATGATACAACAATTAAGAAGCAATATAGGAAGTTTGCCCTCCAACTTCATCCTGACAAAAATAAGTTTGCTGGTGCAGAAGCTGCATTTAAGCTGATTGGGGAAGCTCAAAGAGTTCTTCTGGATACAGAAAAACGATCTAGGCTTGATGTGAATCTGCGCAGGGTTCAAATGAACAGAACTACCATGCCATCTCATCATCATCAGAATGTTCAGATGAATTTTAATCCTGTGATGCAAACAAGTGTTAGGCCCAATTTTACAAACTTAAACCCTCATCAGCAACATCAGTCTGGGCAAACATATCATCAGGGGCCTAATGGTGGCCGCCCTACTTTCTGGACTATGTGCTCATTTTGTTCTGTTAGATATGAGTATTATAGGGAAGTTTTAAACAGATCTCTTCGCTGTCAACATTGCAATAGGCCCTTCATTGCATATGATGTTAATATGCAAGGTACAACATCAGCAACTGATTCAAGTCAGCAAGCTTTTGGTGCGCATAACTATAGTCAGAATCATGGCACTTTCAATGTTGGAGTTGGGTCTGAAGGTAATTTGCATACTCGCAGATCAAACACCGAATCACAAAAAAAAAAGGGTAGTACTGTGGATGACCATGTAAAGCCAAATGGAAAGAGAAGGAGAAAGCGGGCAGCTGAATTCAGTGAAAGTTCTCAATCCGTGGGCAGTACTGATTCTGAATCTGAAGAGGCTATTCATTATGATGCTGTTCCTGGTTTTTCTACCCAAAGACAAGAAAATCCACGAAGATCTACGCGGCAGAAGCATCAGGTTTCCTACAAGGAAAATGTGAGTGATGATGAAGAAGAGCATGGAGAGGCAGCTAAAATTAATGAACAGAATGGTTTAGCTGCTGATAAGAAAGATCAGCGACAGGTAAAGCAGGAGCAGAATTTTTATTCGAAAGAGAGCTTTAAAAATATAAAAGACGAGCTTAAGGAGGTGAAGGAAAAAGTGGCAGTGGGTATCTCAAAGACAGATAAAACTTCAGAGCATTCGCCCTTGAAATCAACAAATCAACCAGATTATTTTGTTTATCCAGATGCAGAATTCAGTGACTTTGACAAAGACAAGAAAGAGGGGTCTTTTGCTGCTGAGCAGATTTGGGCTGTTTATGATACTGTAGATGGTATGCCTCGATTCTATGCTATAATCAGAAAAGTTCTCTCTCCTGGATTCAAGTTGCGGATAACATGGTTTGAACCAGATGGAGAAGAGGAAGATGAAATCCACTGGATAAATGAGCAATTACCCGTTGCTTGTGGGAAACATAGACTTGGTAATACAGAAATCACTGAAGATCGACTGATGTTCTCTCATCTTATTGTTTGTGAAAAAATTCGCCGCAGTACATATAAAGTATATCCTAGAAAGGGAGAAACTTGGGCTCTTTTTAAAAATTGGGATATTAAATGGCATATGGATGCGGAGTCTCATCGGCAGTATGATTTTGAATTTGTCGAAATCTTATCAGATTACATTGAAGGTGTGGGAGTACTTGTTGTGTACTTGGCTAAGTTGAAAGGTTTTACGTCTCTCTTCTCTCAAATGGATGGAGGCAAGCATACAATTCAAATTCCATCAGCCGAGTTATTCAGATTCTCGCACAGGGTTCCATCTTTTAAAATGACTGGTCAGGAAAGAGTTGGTGTTCCTGTAGGGTCTTGGGAACTTGATCCTGTATCCTTGCCAATGAATATCGAGGAAATTGCTGTTCCTGGAGATTTGGATGTAAATTTGAGTCATGCTCCATCTAGTGGGAATGACACAGGGTCTTCAGATATGTCGAAATTTGCTAGCAAGGTAGATGCCTCTACTGCAAAGCTTAATTTGGAAAGAAACAATTCTTCAAAGGAGAACAAGGATCCCGTTGATTATACTGGTAGTGATCCTTCAGCCTCAGCCGCAGATGCTTTCGAAATTCCAGATCCCGAGTTCTACAATTTTGATGCTGGGAGGTCCATTGAAAAGTTTCAGGTTGGTCAGATTTGGGCATTTTATGGGGATGACGATGGACTGCCAAAAATCTATGGTCAGATTAAGGGGATTAGGACTAGACCAGAACTTGAGTTGCAAGTTGCTTATCTTAGTAACTGCCGGCTACCTGAGAACAGTGTCAGATGGGAAGATAAAGACATGCTTATTTCCATTGGCGTATTTAAAATCAAAGAGGGTGCCGGTCTCCGTACTCATACTAACACCTATTTTTTTTCACATCAGGTGCAGACTATTACTGACGGTAAGAAGAAGGAATATGAAATTTTTCCAAGGAAAGGCGAAATTTGGGCATTGTACAAGAATTGGACGACTAAAATAAAACATTCTGATCTGGAAAATTTGGAGTATGACATAGTGGAAGTTGTTGGAGAAAATGATTTGGGGATGGATGTTTTACCTTTGGAGTTGGTAAGTGGTTATAATTCAGTTTTTAAGGGCAAATCAAATGCAGGATCATCTAAGACCATGAAAATATTTTGGAAAGAGTTGCTCAGGTTCTCCCACCAAATCCCTGCCTTTAAACTATCAGAAGAACATGGTGGCAATCTGAGAGGCTTCTGGGAGCTTGATCCGGGAGCACTACCCCTTCATTGTTTTCACAGCAAATAATACAATCCTAGGGCTCCTGAATAGAACATGAATAGGTTTAATGTATTTACATATAACCCTTTTGCCGGGAAGCAAAATTTGCGGTCCTAATGGCATTTTTGGACACAGTTCTTTTTAGTGGTTGTTGAGATTTAAATTAGATCAAAATATACCTTCTGTGTCGATGCAGTTGTAGCTCCTGCATGATCACAGTTGATATGTCATCAACCCTTAGATATCTGTCTCAAGGTAAGGAGGTATTGCTAGTTCTCATTTGCATTATTTGTTTTGTTGATCATCAGTTAGAATTTGAGTTAGAATTGGCGTAGTTATGCTTAAAATTAGTATTCACTAAAACAATTGAACTTAACCAGACCACATGTTAGTGTATTGGGTTCAGGTGTATGCAATGTATCTTGCATTAATGTGTTTTGTTATGGAAGAAGTCCAGCAAAGGAATCTGCATTATTCTGACTTTTCAAGTTCAAAGGAGGAATAACCCTGCTAGTTTTCAGTTTAGACATCAAAATTGCTATCACAATGAAAATTATTAAGTTTTCCGATTTGTCTGGGTAGCATGTATGTATTGAGGTTACAGTATAAAATTACTAGTATGTTTTTAACTATAAACTGAGGTTGAAGTGGAGGCCAGTTTAATGATGATCCTTTATATTAAAATCTTCAATTTTTATAGTACTTGCAAATATAATTTTTGCATATCACAAGGGATAAACTTAGTATCAATTTTGGTTTCAATTCATGACTAGTTATTATCCCATGATGAGGATGACATTTACAATGCTATATTAACATTTCTTTTTCACAATTATTTCCCACTAAACATTTATATAAAATTATGAATCTTCTAAAAAATTTAGTTCATCAAAATGATTAAAATATAAAAGTATTTTTTGACATGATTACTTGTCCAACAACCTCTTAATCTTCAGCCTTCTAATACAGTCAAATCACAACTTATGAGTTTGGTCGGTCTGAATTAATGTATTAAAATTGAAGCTCTTTAAGTAAGGGCATTTGGTCTAGTGGTATGATTCTCGCTTTGGGTGCGAGAGGTCCCGTTTTCGATTCTCGGAATGCCCCTTGTTTTGGTATTAGGTTGTTTTTGCACACAAAAAATTGCTTTTATGATGTTGTGTAAAAAATATATCAACACTGTTTCATTTAACTTTAGAAAATGTTTTTATTTCTCAAAGGTAAAACCTATGAAAAATAATAACCTTTAGCAATAAAACATTGGTTTTATATCAAACTTATTTCTGAAGTGTGACATTATCACCGTACTAAATTATATGTTTTCCAGACATATAGTTCTCTCTTGGTTTCCAATGGAGATTGATTTTCCTTAATTCATTAACTATAACAATGTTCAATTGAATATTCATTTTTTATACATTTCATGTTTCTATTTTGTTTTTAATTAATTTTTTAATTTTAACATTTTGAACTTCAACATTGTTATTAAAAAAAAAAATAGTAGAAAAAGGTTGCCTGTATGCTTGAAATAACTGCATTAACTACTACTTTAAACTTCAATTAAGTTTATTTTTCTTTCTTTCTTTATTTTATACAAATATGACATATATTGCTTCTCCAACATTTTTTCTATTTCAATATAGTAGGTAACGCTTAATAATAATAACAACTATTTTATTTAAATAAGTATATAAAATTAATTTTAATCTTAAATTTCAACTCATTAAAATAAGTCAGTATAATAAAAAAAGTTAAGTATTTCTGCAAACTAAAAAAAGCTAAAATTTGAAAGATGATAAATTAACTTATTAAATTAATTATTTAATCAACTTATTTGTTGAAATCGGTAATAAACGTAAATAAAAATAAACGTAATTATATAATGTTTTAATATAAGTCTTGGTTTTACCTTATAGATGAAAATACTATCAATATAATTTTAGTTTTATTTTATGTTTAAAATATTATACCTAAACATTTGATCATTTTAATAATAATTTTGTTTAATGGAATTTTATGTTTTGTGCATTCTACTGTATGTTAATGTTACATTGTATCTTTAAATGCTTGCAATTAAGTTTTAAAAGAACAAATATATACGTAAACAATGGTTAATTAATGAAAAAGGGGCATTCCGAGAATTGAACTCGGGACCTCTCGCACCCTAAGCGAGAATCATACCACTAGACCAAATGCCCACTGCGATACTATATTAAAACTTTTATTATTAGAAATAATAAAATGTGGTACATATTATGAAAACATATACATAAAATTAAGGAACTAAAATTGTAGGACAAAATTGAATATAGTAAATAAGTAATCAAAAGTGAATTTTATTTATTTAAAAAGTGAGTAAAGAATGACGGTTACACACTAGACTTGTTACTTCACAAGAACAACCACCAACACGCACAAGGCGAGAATTGCAAAAATTACTCAAAATCAGAACCCTAAAATGTGAAAAAGCTACCAATTAATTACCATTGTTTGTGACCTTTTGTAGTGTTCTACACTGTTCTTTAAAGCGGTCCAGAACACAAAAACCCGCGACATTTTCCCTCCAAAAAATTCTGACTCTTTAATCCTTTCTTCTCTCTTTCGGTGCCCTAATCTCTGATAGGGGTTTTCAGCGATGAGTCCGAATCATTCTACCGCCAAGGAAGATTGCAGAATCCACTCAGATTTTGACTACGTTGACACTCAACCATTTGATGCCGATGGTCTGTACTTCTTTTCTTCAATTCAATTTCTTTTAAATCTATCATGTGATTGAAACCCCTAATTTTGCATCAAATGTAACATTTTGGTTTGTTTTGTTGAAATCTCAGGTGTGGAGGACGACGATTGCGATGACAGCGAGTGGCGGTACTTCGAAGATACTGCGCCTTTCGACGACGACGGCGTTTTGGATACCGAACCAGTGGTCCTTGCCGGGGAAACTCAGGTATTTGATGAGGATGACGACATTTTCGAAAACGAAGCGATGAACCTTGCCAGTGAAACTCAGGCGTTGGGTGATGATGAGACGCAGTTGCTAGAGGAAGAGTGTGAATCGGATAGAACGCAAGTTTTGGATAATGTGAATGATGATGAGCTATCTGTTGACAGTGGCAATGGTGAAGCCGTGGATAACAGAAAGGATAAATCGTGGCAGCGAAACAGTTCTGGTGAGTGAGTGAGTGAGTCAATTCCGATGTTTGTTCTTTGTCTTTCTTAGTCCTTGGGAGTATTGATTGGAAGCTGCTGGTAATTTGGTAGGTACCTGACACTGTTTCAGTTGTCATGGCTTGTGTTTCTTGTATGTGAATTTAGAGATTTCAACAGTTGGATTGCTGAAAAGAAAGGGAAACAGCGAACTGAAAGTGTTGATTTTGAAGTGTTCTGTGCTTTGAAGTGGTGATTTTTAATGATGTCCATTTTGTTAGTGGCTTATTAATTCTTAGGTAATAATGTGTATTGGCAATTTCAGTGATAATTGAAAATAATAATAATTTTGTGGAAACTTTATTTGTCTATACCCATTTCTTGCACTATCAGGCATGCATACTGAAGAAGAGAAAAGTTGGCTTCCACATCATGAACTTTGGATTATCTATGACTTTCATCCCAATATTGTTTTTTCGATTAGCTCAACTTTGGGGTGAAATACATACTAATTCATTTTTATCTTTTTCATTTATTTTTATGAGAAGTGGTATCCCTGCATGTCTATTTTTTTTTTTTTTTT